>JACKZZ010010127.1_pt1 | contig 14625 bp, 9 predicted proteins | sample 8027871 | NCBI WGS metagenome assembly JACKZZ01 (sample SAMN15724774, study PRJNA655200) | protist metagenome | isolation source: fluorescence activated cell sorting (FACS) single amplified genomes of... | place: USA: West Boothbay Harbor, Gulf of Maine | collected 2000-07-19
ATCCATGGCGAAGTGTGATATCAGACTCAGTCTCAATACCTTGCATTTGCTTCTACCTCAGCTCACAAGAACATCATCGTCTGATGCTGATACAAGTACTGTTGCATCATTATTAGCATCATCAATACACACAAGTACAAGTTGTGAATTAAATGCAATAAAGAGCTTTTCATCATATTTATGTGATTTGGGAATTAATTTTGCTATATTTGATCAACAAGAACAACTTCTTGCTACTGCGGTAGCTTCCAAATGTAAAGAAGAGTCAAACTTGCAGCAACATCAATATGCTGATCATTTGGTTGATTCTTGTAGTGAATTAAAAAAGAAATTAAATGATTGTCATGATTGGAATGGTAACACATCTCTGAAACGAGGCCTTTGTGTGCCTTTAGTCAGTAGTGTGTCCCCAATCAATTTCAAATATATGCCGTGTAGAAGACAAGGTGGTTTTGTAGTGAATGTCGAAGGAAGACATTTCTTACAAAAATGGGACAAAAGAAGTACTACTACAATGAACAAAGACTATCAAGTGATGACGTACGTGTCCTATCTGATACAGAACTAAGCTTTTTGGCACCTCCATGCCTCAGAGGTGGTGTAGTTAGTGTCGTAGTTGCAGTGGAACTACCTGTACCTGCAGATACCACTTTAAGTACTACATACCAACCTCTACTGCTTAGAAGCGATATATGTGGTAGTGCTGCGGGTCATTTAACTTATGAAACAAAACGTTCGAAACCTATTTACAAAGTTCCTTCTGGTAAAACTGGACGACAAACAGGTAAAATCATGCCTCAAGTATCTGGACAATTGAAATTATCATATACTGCAGCCGTTGTTAAACGTACAAATAGTAATAGTAGTAGTAAAGGTAGATCCTCGCCACAATATATTGACGAATCATCAGATGATAATTCATCGTCTATAGAGAAAATTAAGTCAAGTACTTCTAGAATTCGTAGGATTAATTCTGAAGACGGACCTCAAGACGATGGAGATCACGATGATCCATTCGAGCGTCTAAGTACTAGTGCTAGTAGTGCACCTGGTGGTGATTCGAGTGTTGCACCTCATAGTTGTGTTAAGGCGAAAAAAAGAAGAGTTGTGCTGGATGACGATGATGAGGATAATGATGTTGACATGGAAAACAGCGATAATAGTGCGACAAACAACGTTAGAAATGTGATGATTGAAGCACTGCAATGTTTAGAATCTGCACCAAATGTTGAAGACTTTATGCACCCAGTCACAGCAGGTATTGCACCAGATTACGCTGATATTATAAGCAATCCCATGGATATTAGTGAAATCCGTAGTAAACTTGAAAATGGTGCATATGATAGTGCTCTAAATTCTTTCATAGCAGATGTGAATTTAATATGGAGAAATTGTTATGAATACAATGGAACTAAGGCAGCTATATCAGCTGTAGCTAAGAAATTGGCTATTTTATTTGATTCTACATTAAAGGCAGCAGCCACTAAATATAATGTGGTTTATAATAGCAGCAACAACACACCAGTTAGTACAAGCTCAATTGGGATGGAGTCGAACCAAGACGATACACCAGCTGAAGGGACAGATGCTCCTTCTGGTGATTCTATGGTAGTCATAGTAAACGATGTTGAACATGATGTTACAATCGAAATAGATGAAAAGGATGATGTGGAAACCTCATTTGAAAAAGAAGTATTACCGTTTGGGCCATGTGAATCAGTACTAGATGATATGTGCAAGGAAGCTGAATCAAATCGTGATATTGCTCTTAGTAGCACACATCTTTATGCTCCACAAGTGGGACAAGAATATCAAGATGATTCACCGCATAGCGCTCCAGTTCGGGTTAGTGGTCCATGGTGCTTACTTACTTCTAGTAATGATGGTAAACATTGTATGGACACAGACACCCTTGCAGCTCATAGAGGAAGTGTGGCTGCACTGGAAACACTCAGTTCGTTGCATGATACTTGGTGTGATGCTGAAGTTTTTTCTGCTTATGCTAATATGAGTGATGCCACTGATGATACCGATATCAAATTTAATCAAGAAAGATCGGCTCCAATAGCAGATCGGTTATTTGCTGCAGATTTATCTAGTTTTATTAAGACTGATTTGATGAATCTTGAACATAATACTTTGGATATTGATGGTAAATGTACTGAAAAAACTAATACAAAGAAATTTATTGCAAAATATATTTATGAGCAAGATTTTGCTACTGCAAGCACTACAGCAATTCAACTTCAAAAAATGATGATAGATACTGGCGCTGAAGTATCTGGAGCTGGATGTGATTCAGGAAGTGTTGTTGACAGTAGTAGCTCTTCATCGAGTGACGATGACAAAGAAATGGGCCAAGAGGACTCCTCTGATGAGGATGTCGCAACATCAAAAAATAAACGTAAAAATAACAAACGTAGACTAAGTGATGATAGTAGTAGTGATGATGAAGCTGAGTTTGATGATGGAAATTCCACACGTTATGGAGCAAGAAATTCTCGTGGTATTGCTGTTAATAGTGGAAATGGCTCCATGCAATTTTCTTCAGTTTATGGTGTACATGGGGATGATACCACTGAGTCTTCTGGTCATGCTGTAGAAGGTCAAAGTATGCACTGGCGGTTACATGGTACGGCTCATATAGGCTATTTACGTCATCATAGTCGTCGTGCAGCATACGCTAAATATATGACTGATGTCTGTTACAAATCATGTTGGGATGGTACATGCAATAGTAGTAAAGGATTGGCATTTGACATTGATAGGAGAAATTGTAATGGAATTGATAATAATTCTCATTTCAAACAAAAGAATCATATTGTACATAAAACTGTAGCAACGGACGTCGTGCCATTGATAAGTCGTATGCTTGAAGCAGAGGTTTTTCATGCAAAGAATAATGATATATTAGATGGAGCTGGAATAGGTTCCAGTTCACGTAGAAGTAGTCGTGGTGCATCTGGTGGATTAATCAAGAAAAAGGCGTACCCATACGTTGGTCGTGTAACGGCTCTGTCAGATGATATATTATCTACTATACTGCAATTTGGTACCGTCGGTGCACCCCATAGATCTCAAAATTCTAGACCCGCCGCATGGGATTAATCTTAACAAACCATAAGAGCACTGAAAATGTCATGATCTTTGCGATTAGATTAACACGTGTGCATGAATATGAGATCTCACATCAGTAAAATAAGAATGACTATATTGTATAATATGCATATTTAACACAAAATAAATCGATACACTTCATCATAACGAAACACTTTCACATCACTCGAAGAAGGCGAGTTGTCGACGCAAACAACGCACGCACGCGTCAGAGCATCGACAAAGTGTAAGAGAAGTATAGTTTTACACATCTTTACTGGTACCGCTTACATTCTCTGTTTGTAAGATATGCAGAGAATTTCTTCTGCTCGTGTGTTAGGGCGAATATCGCCCAAGGGTGCTGTTGCAGCATTGAGTACTGAGGCTTCCACCGATACATTTGTGAAGCAACGCAAAGCATATGGAGAACAATTATCATCTATGCGAAAGCAATGGTCTGAAGAGATTCGCTTAAGAGGAGAAGCTGAAGCACGTCAACGTGCAGCTGAAAAAGAGAAAGTTGTACTTGCGAAGGCAATTCGACTTCGCGAGAAGCGTAAGCAATCTGTTGTCAGACAAGCAGCAGATAAGGCTGCTAAAATTAAAGCTGCAGAGGAATTCGAAGGACATTTAGCTAATAATTTATTGATTCATGAAGATAGAATAAGCACACAAGAAAAATATTATCATGATTTTGCTGATGAATTAACACAGGAATCTGAATATTGGCTAACACCTGATAATATCGACAGTATTATCACCGAAGAATTCTTTGAAAAGCCTAGTAGCTCAGGCTTATTATTTAAAGATAGTGAACACTGGCGTTATGCATTACATACATTAAAAGTAAAACGATATCAAGACAACACATCGTCGGAAATGCGCGGCTCCTCCTTGTCTGATCGCATGGACCGACTCACTGAGTTGCGGAGTACAAGACGTTTAATGGCACAAGAATTCTTAGAACCTATGATAGGTACTGGTGCTGAGCGTGCACGTTATAATGAAATATTAGCTGAAACAAATGAAATCTTTCAATCAGATAATAGAATGTGGGAAGATATTGAAGATGCAGATGATTATTTCTTGGATGAAATGGAAAGTGGTGCCTATGAAATGGATGGTGGTGATGGTACATATGACCCTAATTATGTTGATGATGAATTTGATAGTGATGATGAAGATGAGCAAGAGTAATGACATGTGGCTATCTCCGTTCCTGCCGCTCAATGATGTCGTGGGCTTCTTTGCAGTGGATGGTGGCGTTGGACTCTGTGTCTTATAGGAATAATAGCAAAATAATAGTAGTAGCAGCTTGGAAAGACCTGATCCACCAGCCATTGATTGGTTGATTAGTTGACATTTATCGCATAAGCACTCTGTAAATATGTTAAGTAATGTTTTCTTTATTATATAACTTCTCCCATGTGGGTGTGAGAAGATGAAAATTGTTCTTGTTTAGTTATATTCTTTTATAATAGATTACGCCATAAGTATGGTTTATAACTTTGCAAACCTGGACTACACTGGCTCCGTATTGCGAATAGTAATTAATGGTGCTTTTGAAAGTATTCTTGGGCTTCATAAGGATTCGTTTTAATGGAATCAGCACCTGGTGTCCAACTTGCAGGACATGCTTCACCAACATGAGCATCAGCATATTGAAATCCTTGTAATAATCGAAGAGTTTCTTCTACATTGCGGCCAACAGAATCATCATTAATTTGTATCATACGAATTTTTCCTTTTGGATCAATAATGAACAAACCACGTAAAGCTGCACCAAACATGTCATCATCAGGATCTGTGACTAAGACACCATATGCTTTGGATATCTCGTGTGCAGTATCTGCTACGAGTGGAATTCGCAAGGAACCAACACCGCCTTCCTCACGCTTCGCACGGGTCCAAGCTAAATGTGCATGATGAGAATCGGTTGATATAGCTAATACTTTAGTATTTAATGATGTAAATTTGTCAGCATTAGAGGAGTAAGATAATAGCTCTGTTGGGCACACAAAGGTATAATCAAAAGGATAAAAGAGGAGGACTGCCCATTCATTATTAGCTTGGATATCACTGAACTTAATATCAACAAACTCGTCATTGAGAACAGCTTTGGCTTTAAAATCAGGTGCACCGTCTATACATACACAAGAAGTAGGTAGGGATGATAATGATGGGGTTAGAGTGTGTATTGTTAGAGGCATCGAAGCATCCAGAAGATCGAAGTTCACCTCTTGTGCTACTTACATCTAACTTTGGCGGCAATTCCTGTGCTTGAGTACGCGACTGCAAGAATGGCTAAGAGGAGAACAAATGTGAGCATATTTATTTAACTTTGAAATGCTTTATTGAATGAAATCCACCACACACCACCGGCGCCTTTGCGGAATTCTGAGATTATTTTATCACTTGTGACGATTTATATGCATATGTTTCGTTAGGAGATGTCAAAAGCGCGAGAGAGGCTGTTCAGTGATGATGCATCAGATGAGGAGGGCAGTGCAAGGAAGAGCTTATCTGCTTTGATGTCCTTTGATGATATGCCTCCAGCAGCTCCACCAATAATACCAATGAAAAAGAATGTGGTAAAAACCCCTATCACACAAAATCTATTTGATGATGATGATGATGATGATGATGAGGAGGAGGAGGAGGGGGAAGAGGGAGCCGCTAAAGAAAATGAAAATTTTGCAGCTTTAGCGTCTGATACGCAAGCTAAGAAAGACAAGAAAAACGCTGCGTTATTAGAACTTGTGGGTGCCCTTCGTGCAGAGATCAATAGTTTAAAAGCTGAAGTTCAGATGTTAAAGAAATTGCCACCTGGTGAAGACCCAGATTACCTCGTAGAAGCCGCAGCAGCAGAGAAGGCCCTGCGACTTTCTGGAGCATCTGAGGAAGATATTTATGATAGTGAGGGCTCGAGTGCGGTGGTAGATAATGCACTGGTGGTAGTAGAACAAGAAGAAGAGTATCATATTGGTGCATCTTTAAGGGGTAAAAAACTATCAGGAACATCAAAATCAAAGAAGGGTGAAAAACCACCCCCCGTGTCTGCTGAACAAGCTTCACAATGGGAACAACTCGCTGCTGAAGAAAAGGAAAGACGACAGGTTAGGCCACGTACAGGAAGACGCCCTGTAAAACGCACACAGGTGACATCATCGACAACACCCCTTGTAACAGCTACAACAACTACAGCTACCACGGCTACAAATTCTAGTAGTGGTATGCCATTGGATTCTGCCACATCTATCGTGTGTCCAGCTGCAAAACATACGAATTCTCCAAAGGCTCTCAAAAATGTCAAAAGACGCGATTCTTTTTTTGATGCATCATCAGAAGAAGATTCTGTTGCAGAAGAAAGAACCAGTACTTTCAAATGGGATACAGATTCTGCTGAGGAGGATAGTGAAGGATGGAGCAGTGATGACACACCTACGAAAGCTCCTATTACTGCTCCTGCTAATACTGTAGTTGATGAAGCTGCATTGCAAGTAGAGGCAGAACAACGTACTCGTGCATGGGTACGTGGTAAAGATATTATAGCCATGTTAGCAACAGTTCATACTGCATACACTGGCCCAATGGCTGTAAGATTGCCTCCTGCTTGGGCTTGGGTATCACGTCCTGATGGTTCTCCTGGTGATGTCGCAGATCGTGGATCCATTACAACAGCAGAAATAAGGAAAGCTTATTTACGTATTGTGCGTTGTGTTCACCCTGATAAACAGAAGCTAGGTCAGGATATCAGTGATATACGTAGAAGAGCTCAAGCGCAAGCAGTTTTTACTGCATTGAAAGATGTTTATGCAGTATCAGTTGATACTTAATAATAACAGATATGGTGTTGAATAAGATAAGGTGCTGTAGTACCCCTTGTGCAGAGCCGATTATGGCATTTTGTAGAGAATGAATGATCCTGATCCAATTTAGAATTATATATACTATAACAAATGAACAAATTTGACAAGTGTACTCTACTCTACTTCGGACTAACTTGTTTATCTTTCACTTTCTAGTCATGTAAAGGACACAGTGGCCAGCCCTTGCACTGGACTATAGCATAGATCTTGCAAGAATAAAGCCAGCAATGCCTCCAATGACGACGCCTTTTTTATGAGCTGCATGAGCTGTGATACTACCATTCACATCATTGATATTTCCTTCATCATGACTCGTAATTGCATAATTGCTGCTTTCTTCATGGTAAAGAACTTTCACAGCAACTTGTATAATAGCAACAGCATTTATAAAACAATTGAATAAATCCAATTGTCGTGCTAATTTCCTAGCAGGAGTGTTCACTTCATCAGGTCTCGAAAATACATTCCAAAATGCGCGTTGTAGATCATCAAGTATAACAACAGTGGTACACCCCATAAGTGCACATACACCACCAGAAGAGCCACATGCATGCATAGATGTCATTGCAGTAACCGCAGTATCCACCATCCCAGTAATAATTTGACCCACACTATTATTTCCTTTCATAAATTCTGGTAATACTGAGTTTCGTATAGAATTTCTCTGTTTCTCAAAGTCGCCACTTAATCCAGGTAATATCTTTGATAAACTTTCCTCAATTCTTGGTATAAATACTGGTAATGATGAAAGAATACCACCCCCATAGAAGACAGCGTATGTGGCCATGATACCCAATCTTTGACTTACATAACGTGCAAATACAAATGCACTACTGAGATTAGCGAAAGCATGTTGATAAGTACTGTGCACGAACATGTGTGTTATGTTCTTGTATCCCACTGTGTGTTCGTCACGACTTGATATTAAGAGCTTTTCTTGTACGTAAGAGTAATCCCGTAGTTGCCAAGGTAGAAGTCTATAAAGGTCTCGTAGTTGTTCTACTTCAATGTACATACCAGGTTCTAATGGATGCGGAACCCTGGGAGTGTCTGATAATGTCCAAGGCTTCCCTTGATCATGAAGATAGTCTAAAGGAGGAATCATGATATGGGTGAGAAGCAATGGCGTCATGGTCAAGATATGACCACATTCCAGCAGGATCTTAGTAAGTAAGTATGTACCAAGCATCATCTGCTACAACTCGTACAATTATGTTTACTTCTTCTCAGGTGCAGGAGTAGGTGCGGAAGCTTGCTCTGGTTCTGGTTTGGCAATGAAATACTTTCTTGCAGTGAAATAGGCCATTCCGAAGATAGGACCAGTGAGCATGATGATTTTACTTTGCTTATCCATGTTCTTCGCCTTGTGCGTATTTATTTTTGTTGGGTGTTTGTTTCTACGGAGGAGAAGAGAAAAGGACAGCGCGGGTCCCGATTGTCCCGAGTCCAAAAATGGCAAATGAATTGGGGCTCAGAGAATAGGTAGATTCCAAGAATACTATATTAAGTACTTTAAACAATGATAATGAGTGCCTGGGAGTATAAACTCTCCCCTTCTCCGCCTATATAGGAAGTAAATGAGTTTACTGTCTTTGACAATTGAGACACGCTTACTTACTGATGCTAGATATTTCCTTTACTAGTGCATTCAACGTTTTGTACCACATTTCACGGTCAGTTTCAGACTCAAACTTCAAATCAATACCACCACCTCTTTTGAAATTAATAGTAAGACATAATGTTTCGTGAGAAGGTGTTGGTTCTTTACATTTGTTTGGCGGTCCAGCTATAACATCAGTAACATCAGCTAAACTGGCTTCCTTGTGTCTTTTTTCTTTGACTGGCGTTAATGACATATGAATAGTATGTGAATAACTATTTAACCATACAAATTTCTTTTCATATGATGATTTACTTGTAAATTTAAGCTCCAACTCAATGCCAGCAAATGGACTCTCATCCTGATTGTATTTTTCTACACCAAAATGTATTTCATCTTTTTGAACGCTATGAAATTCGGCACCTTCCCCCGCCACTTCTGTTTTACCAAGTGGTGTTGATGTTGACCCCATTTCTGCACCACTATCATCCTTGGAATATCATAGGTATCCTAGATACATACGATCTGTACACTATGTAATTATTCTGGATATTCACATTTTTAGACGTTTGATGTTCAATCATCATACGTCTTTTAAGACAAAACACTTGCCCCCCTGAAGAACTAAAACTGTTGGCTATTACAGACATTCTGATTCTATTCCTTAGGAAGATGCGTAGACTTTTTCAAAGGAGTGAATACGCCATTGTCATTTGGTCGCTTTCTTCCAGAAATATCCTTTTCAGCATCAGTTTTTGATTCTTTTACCTTTGGCTTATATGTACCAGCAATCAATTGTGCGTAAACTTCATTTCTTTTTTCTAATGCCTCATCATGTTTGTTGAACGAACCAAAATTGACGCACTTTTTATTGATGACTATACGCACCTGAAATTTGCTACCCTGTTGGTATATATTAGTATTAGGATTTGTCGTCGACCAAGGGTTTTTCTTTACGCGTTCTTTCCTTACGCGTTTTTCCAAAAATTCACCATTATAGAATTTTTTTTGTGCTTCTTTACCCTCTTCAAGTGAATTGCATCTACCAATTTCGATTCTGTTGCCTCCTTGTTTAACAAACACTCTGAAACCATATTCTGTTATATGGATACCTGCGTCTGAGCTTGGACTCTTGCGATTCTGGGCATATGTTCTAGGGGGATCCTGGTTCGCAGCATTACCATTAATAAATTTTTGTTGTGCATCCCCTTCAGCTGACTCAAATGATCCATCGTATATGTTGACTTCACTCACGGAGAACGTAATATCTTCCACATTAAATACTAATTTTTTTTTACCCAAAGAGCGACAATCGTTATAAAATCCTAATGTATTATCTTTAATATGATTAAAAATAGCTTTAATTTGCACGTTTTTATCATCATTATTTTTGAAAATTTTACTGTCTAATTCCCAGAGATTGCAAACATTATGACTACTAGAAACACGTTTCCAAAAAGGATCATTATCTGGTATACGGTTAAAACAAGATAATGCAATGGTAATCATACCAAGAAAAGCATTTAATGAATCACAATTTTTTGATGCTTCCCACAAATATTTGTTATATAATAAATCACCACGCTCTAAAAAATTCTTACACGGCACATCAAGCTTAAAAATTTGTTCCATTTTATCACTGGTATCAAATAATATAAAACCAGAACCATTGCGTTTACAAATTTTATTATAGAATACCTGATCATGTTCTTTGAGATCTATGAGATCCCTAATAAATTTGGCATTGGCCATTCTAGAAATACCACTGTCACACTTTATCAGTTGGTAAAAAAGCTCCTCATCATGTTCTTTGAGATGTTTCATATGTTTTAATTCATTGACGACTTGCCATGGTTCTTTGACATCACTCTTGCCAAATAATATAGATGATAGGTTCGGGCACTCTAAAACATCACTTAAGAAGTCTCTACCACCTTTGAATTCTGAATCACCATCAATAATCTCGGTAATAGAAACTAGTCTCGAACAAGTGCTAGATGTGACGATTCGTGCAGTTATAATATTAAAAAGTACGTGTTGTTTACCATGATCAAGTGCGTGTACATCATTTACAATATCTTTACCTTCAACCTCTTCTTCTAATACTAGTGGTTTTCCTAACATAATGTTCATGACTAGCACAATATATTGCATGTAATCCTCCTCTAGGTGCCAAAACATAGAGCGGCGTTTGTTTTTGGCTGCCTTTACAGCATCTTTTACCACAGGAAACATAATGCTAAAATTCTCCATAAATTGATCATGTGCCAGTTGCGCCTTTTGTACCTCCTCATCAAAATAACCTTTAATTCTATTGAACAAATCCTCTTTTTTAATACAATCTAGTGCTAAATTACTTATTCCCTTTTCGATACTGTGATACTTCTTAAAGTCCACTCTAATTATACTACTTATAGTAGTATCACCATGTGACATCAAACCAGCTGATGGATGATACAATGGATGATATACGTATGTCTGATGCTCATCATTTGAAGTCGATAATTTATATAGACGATCTATATCTGTTAAAGAAGTATTCTTGTCATCATCAGCACACCATAAAGCTGCAGTGACATCTGCACCACCACTCATTACGATATCTAATTTTTTTTGTAGCAATATTTCGCGCATTTTCTTAATACAACTAACTCTCGTTCTGAAATTTTCATACATCCAATTGTTTGGAGATTGGCGCAAAGATTTCACAAAATCCAAATTCATTATGTGATTTTCAGTAACAGAAAGTGGGAATAGCTCTTCAATGCCTATTTCTTTTTCTGCTGCATCTATATCGTGGAATCCCAAGTTTGGCATTATGATATCACGTGAAGTCTTGTTGTCCAGTAATTTTGTCGTAGACGAGGGTCTATACATTAATAATAGCACATACTTTGCTGTAATTGTATTGCTATAAAATAGAGCTGGACATACAGCAACATTTGTATCAGCAGCATTGCAGCGTAATAATTTATCCTCACCAAAAAGTTGATCACTTCCTTGGTGCAGCTTATTTTTCCATTCAATGTGTGCATTATGATAGTCCTTGATACATTTATGAACTTGTTTTATTTCCTGTTCACTGTATTTAGTAGTGTTACCTTCGAGAAATGTTCTCAATAATTGATCTTTACAACCCCTAAATAATGCTGCTGATGATAATGCTGCTGATGATGATGATGATGATGATGATGATGATGATTTTGATGGTTCTAATGCTTCAGATAGTGCAAGATTCTCCACCTGCATCTGCGTTGTGTTTGTAGTCTCATGTGGTCCATTATGGTATGAATTTTGTCTTTCATCATTCGCTTTGGCAAGAGGAATAACACCAAAATCCTTATGATGATGTTGCATGGTTTGTCAGTATTGCTAAATTCGTTTAAATACATCATTATAATTATTCGTTTTATTAGGTACGTAAGTACGAGTTATGCAATTTTTTGTACCCAAAAGTAGTAAGACGGTGTACTTGATGGGGGGTTCCTTAAGTTTTGATTTACGACCGACGGTCCCTACCCCTATGAGACAGAAATATATGTCTGGATGGGAATTTAGTCATCATTATTATTTAATTTACGCTACAAAACACCTTCAGTTTACTGTCTTTTGGTGTATATAGAGCATTTTCTTTCCAAAATAGCAAAATTAGATAATGGTCAAACAAATCATGTATACAAACATAGATTAGAGAGCTACTAGCAAATTTTCTGGCATCGAAACCATGATTCGGTGCCCTTGTGTCAAAAGGTAAACTCTCTATCTTATGATTACCAGTGAATTACTTTAAAAATAAATGTAATCTCTCTTATTCAACAATCTTCGATGATGGAATACGTAGTGCGAATGACACTTATCCTCATCCTACATCCATTGAATCTAAATCCTTATTAATAGGCCATTTTCTACAGCTGTAGCGAAATAACTCACTTACGCAAATCACGTCTTTTAATTCACCTCATTTGAAGGAGCCCCGAATAAATTTAGTTTCATTTTCCATAATCTCTTCTACTTTATTTGTTCGATCTCATCAGGAAGAGCGAACCAAGCATCTATATCATGTAAATGTCCTGCTTTATGACGGTCTCGATAATCTGCACTAATTAGGGAATAATTGGAAATTCTCTCTCTACAATACACCCTTTTATTCCAATATATCATCATTCAATATATATTATCCTCTACACTTAACAACCATGTTAAAAACATATTATTTATAGCTTATAAACCAATATTAACATGCTCATTTTGTATAGGTGAGTACGTCAGCGTGGAATGTGCTGATTTTTTACCCAATGAGTATTATGACGGTGTACTCGCTGGGCCTTAAATTTTTTCGAGAATCGGGACCATACTATTCTACCAGACCGAGCGTCATATTTTACGTAAACCCGTACTCCCTATGGAGATTTGGGAGGCCAGTTCACCCCTTTACAAGTCATCTAAGTGACATATTTCGATTGACATGTCTCCATAGGGGTGATTCATGAAGATTGTGAGTATAGCAAGGAATGAATGTATTATAGTGGTTACTGCAGGTGCCCTTATATGTCACTAGTCTCCATGATATCAAGCTAAATTAAAGTGAGTATTGTTTGTTTGTTTGTTATTGAGTTGTGTGTGAATTCCACCATTAAGAGTGTAAATGGCTTCCATCTTAGGCTGTATAGCCTTCCTCCATCAGGGATCAACCTCAAGTGCTAGGCTAGGCTAGGCTAGGCTAGAGCGCTTGCAAAGGTATGCATCCTTCATAGTGTACAAGATCAATAAATATAGATACATATTGCGTGAATAGAATGAGTAGTCTTGTGCTCTTTAATTAATGGTGATGAAGTGTGTTGTGTTTGTCTGATACATATAGTGAAGAAAGAATTTTGTGATCATGTCTCGATGAGGACGGTGGGCGGGTTTGTTTGATCGTTTGTTGGCATAGTTGGAGCTCTTTTATCGAAAATATCATCCTGATTTTGGAATCGTTCTTCTGGTGTTAATATTGCATCAAAGTTATATACTAGAATAGGTATAGTTGCAGACAAGCAAGCCAGCCAAGTAAAATGCTTAAAGATGATGCATCTGAAGAGCAGAGAAATGGTATTATCATCATTTACCTCTTGACATATCATAATATCATGGCTGGAACATCATAGAGTCAATAAGTGATGCACTTAGAAAACTGAAAAATGATGAGCCTAACCATCCTCATTTACAGTTAGACATAAGTCAATGGCATCAGTAGTGTACCAACCCCTCCAAAAATCCCTGGACGATGTTCATGAAATAAAGAAAAAGAAGAGAAGAAGACTAAGACTAAAGGAAGAGTAGAAAAGAAGTGTTAGACAAGTACACGCTCGAGAGGGAGCAATATTAGTAGTGTATCCTATAATAAAAATAATTTTTTTTGACAGCGTCGTTTTCGTGAATTCGTGAATTCCCATTTCCTTTCCTGATTCTAAGATGGCTTGAGAACGGTTTCACGGAGGACCAACACTTAATAATATTGAAGAGACACAAAATATAACACTTACGACCGGAACACTACACTGATTTCCCCCTCAAAAAACGCCACCAAAGCCACTGGGCTACTTTCTACACACCCTCTTTGCACATTATCATTATTAATACCACTCGGGAATCTAACAATGACAGAAGCTTCTGAGCCAGACTCAAAAAAAGGACCCATCATCATCACTCCCCAACAATCGAGAATCATCAAGACTTCCCGATCCCTGATAATCCTTAGCTTCTGACTCACCACGATCTGCTGCCATACCGTTCCTGAATGCATTGTTATGCATAAACTACGTATGACTAAAATGTGCTGTAGACGATATTCTCACAATGATCGAAGCTACCGAATCTGACTTTGCATTCGACCCTTCAACATCATTCCCCTGCGATTGAGACTCATCATGACTTCCCAACCTCTGAGAATCCTTAGCTTCTAGGTCATCACAACCTGTACCCACACTATTTAACGCAGCTTTCTTTTCTTTTCTCCACTGATTCATTAGCGGAAGTAGGTAATGCATTTTGACGCTACCCTTCAGAGCCTTTTCAGTA
>JACKZZ010013604.1_pt1 | contig 14625 bp, 6 predicted proteins | sample 8027871 | NCBI WGS metagenome assembly JACKZZ01 (sample SAMN15724774, study PRJNA655200) | protist metagenome | isolation source: fluorescence activated cell sorting (FACS) single amplified genomes of... | place: USA: West Boothbay Harbor, Gulf of Maine | collected 2000-07-19
CAGTTTTCTTTGTAGTGCTGAACACCCCCACCTTATCTCGATATAACTGGTCACAGAACCTCTTAATTTCTTGTTTCTTGGGAAACAAGCGACAAAGCAACGAGCTGCGAGTTTGGGCTTGCATCTGTGCACGTCCTCCCACTGTACCGGTTCTCGCATCTGTAGCATCAACTCCAGTTGGTTTAACATCATCATCCTCCGTAGAGACATCCTTTAACAGATAATCATTCCAACCAAACCCTTTGTGGTTACTACTACCAATCACAGGTGCAAGTAGGTTTAAAGCTCTGTGCATAAACACAAAACTAAAACGATCGAAAGTGAAACGTACATGGTAGTGTAGACGCGAACATATTTCCACAGCAGATTCGTTAGCAAATGGTCCTGTGAAGAAAGTAGGTAAATGGAATTCACAAACTGCTGTCTCTGAGGCAAGCTTATAATTGCACACGACACCTTGAAGCTCTAGTGGCCCGAGATTGAAATGGCGGCAACTTTCTTCAGTCACACGTATACGCACCTCACTACCAATTTGAATCTTTGGTCGTGACTCAGAGCTTCCTTTGATCTGCAGCAGACACGTCATGGTAGCAGCATTACCACCACCAGCACCACCACCAGCACCACCAGCAGCAGCAACAGCAGCAGCAACAACGGATGGAGCTAGTTTAAAACTGAGTCCTACGTGATGCATATCATATTGCGTGATATCTTGAAGCATCTGTGCTTCTTCACATAATAACAAACACTTCATCGTACGAACATGTTTTAATTGCGCAGATGCTGCATTCCAGGAATTTCCAGAGCAATCTAATTGATAAGTAGCAATAAATTCACTTAAAGTATTACTCTTTGTTGCCTTATTATAGATACCTTGCAAAGTAGGATCTAAGCTAAAATCATTCATAATAGATTTTAATATGAGTGTAAAAGCTGGTGGGGAATTGAATATTCTTGAAGCCCAGTATTGGAAACGAGGATAGAGAGTTGTGGGTATAGTATTTTCAAAGAATGTCACTAGAGCTTCAGGTGTGAACTTATCCGCTTCAATACTTAGAGGAACATCTGAGATAGCTGCGGGAACAACAGGTGCAAGAGTAGGTGCAGGTGCAGGAGTAGGAGTAGGTGCAGGAGCAGGTGCTGATGCTGATGTTGGTGCAGGAGTGGGTAAATAACGAATACCAGGTGTAAAATCAGCAGCAGTATTGGCTCCTTGAGGACAAATCAGCTTGAATCCACAGTAAAAGAACAGTTCATGGTGCACCAGTGGAGAAGGGTGCTGATTAGGCAGACCGCTAAGTTTAAACTGACAAACAATAAGGCGGCTGGGATTGCTACTGTGACGGAGTGATGTCGTGTCACAAACGAAGCGAATAACAAGAGCTTCAGAAGAATTCATGGACGCATTTGACAGGCATATGCCAGGGCAAATGGCGCCTGTGGCCATAGTCGGGGGTGACAAGGCAGTGCGAACTGATGCACTTTGAGTGCCAACCACAGACATGCTAACTGCCGCAGCATGTGTCCCAAGAATATCAAAGTCTACCAGCTGCAACGTTTGTACTGGAAGGCCCATTTTTTCTTTATCTGCGGGAAAAGTAAAATTCGGAAAATCTAGCACTGCAAAGGCTTCCATCAGAAAAGGAAGTGAAGGAGGCGGTGGCGGTACTTTTCCAGCACCTGAAGTAGGAGTGACAGTAGCGTCGCTTTTTGACGGAGGTGCCACAAGCCGCAGTGTGAATCTCGGTGATTCAGAATATCGAGCTGACCGTATAGAATGCACTGCCTGGCACCGCAGTCCATGCAGACGCCCATTCTGCAACAGCTGTTCCTCTCCGTGAGCGCTGTCTAGTAGCGAGCGCAGCGGTTTAGGCACAGGCACAGGCACAGGCACAGACATTTGCAGAGCTGTAGCAGTCATATGAGCCTGAGGATGAGATTGGGCATGGACAGAGGAAGCACTGTGATCCGCAGTCCCCAAGGCAACTGCTGGAGGCTCACTGGGCTCTGGCTTAGAGAAAAGCAAGCCACTTAGATGAGAAGACAGTGTGCCTGGCAGGGTGCTTGGAGCGGAGGAAGATGGATTTCTATCGGGCTGGGCTACAGACAGCGGAGCTACAGCACCACTCAAACCTGTAGCGGTATCCACAAAATTAGGCTCAGGTTCCCGCTCAGGTTCCCGCTCAGGTTCCCGCTCAGGTTCCCGCTCAGGTTCCCGCTCGATAACTTCACATAAGGGTTCAGCTGAAGCTGAAGCAGAAGCAGAAGCAGACGAAGGTGCAGGCGCAGCAGAGCGCTTGGTCACAGGTGACGACGACGAGGAAACTAGTCGAAATACAGATCCCGCAGGAAGTCGCGGTTTCGTCGATATTTCCGTTTTTTTTACACGAAGTTTGGACTGTGATGGTGTCTTCACATTGGATTGCACAACAATAGGAGCAGGAGAGGTATGTGGAGGAGGCTCTATTTTCGAAAGGATTGGGAATGTTTCCATAGATTCTTGTTTTGGTGTTGAGCTATATGCAGCTGCAGCTGGAGCGGGAGCCAGTTTGATCCGGGTGCCAGAGCCTGCCCACGCACCGGTCAGAGGAACGCTCATTACGATGAAAAGAAGTTCTAAACAAGGAACACGGTCAACACAAAAAAAATAAAGTTTATCGGATAGTTTATTGTTTCATGAACTAGTGATCAAGAAATAAAGCACACCTTACAATTAAGCAGAGTGTGGCAGTGTGCTGCGTTGCGCACCGCACGTCTTGGCGTTGCTCAACATCGTGGAAATGAATGGTCAGTCACGTTGTCTGTCAAGTACGACTCGTCTGCCGACAGCAGGACAGCTAAAAAAATCATTAACGTTAACATAATTTGTACCAGTATAACGTTAAATAACTTAATTTTATTTTTACTCTTCAGATATAACACAATTATTTTAATCAATTCAAAATTTATTTATCTGATCGTGAAGTCATGCTTCATTTTGTCGCTGTTGTGTCCCTTGTTCTGATGGCCGTTTCTGGGTCAATAGCGCAAGTTGCCCCTCCTTTGGATATTGGTGTTCTCCCATCGTTATTTGTACACGGTGCGCATATGCTTCTATCATGATTGTTGCTGTCAATTATCTGCAGCTTATGTTTGTCATCGTGCGTTGTTGAATTTGTAGGTGGCCATTTTTCAGTAGGGCAACAGATTGGATTCCATACCCGGGGTGCGATCGTATCACGTCTTGAACAATCCGAAGCAGTTCGCCAAACTGTTGAGTGGGTCCAGACCACTGCGGAAGGCACCTCAGCCTATGATGCCATGTTAGCATCTGCGGAGCTCACTTTTCCCCAATATGTACTCGAATTACAAGGGATGGCTGTTGGTAGTGGTGTTTCCTTTCAAACTTTGTTTGTTTTGAATACTCGTAATGAATTGGCATCTTTCCAGAACAATGCAATGGACTGGCCTGGTATGGAGCATTGCTCGGACTATCTGTTGGCGAACTTGCACAAAGGTAAAGGTGAACGTGAAATCGAAGGTGAAGATGAAATTGTTATTGCTCATAATGAAGATGGAGGTTCAGAATCACGGAGCATCAGCACCCTCGTAACTGTTCACCTTGAAGGTGATGATGTTGCTTCCCCGATACGCTTCACTTCGTTTGTATATCCTGGTGACCTTCCTACGGATGCATTTTTCTGGAATGCTCACGGGGTGGTAGGCTCTATGAATGGTTTGTATCCGACAGTTTCTTTGTTTGGTGGACTTGGAAGAAATTTTATATCGCGCGACTTATGTGAATCCACGTCTTTAGATGATGCTATTAAGAGAGCCACTAGAGGTAACCAGGCGACAGGGCACTCTTTTAACCTCGCTAGTCGGCATGAGCGTTGTCTTGTGAATGTTGAGGTAGCACCAGGGATAGACAGTGAAGATCGTTCTTCTCTATACGTAGTGACGGACATTACCACACTGTCAAACAACGACAATAAGGCCAACAACAGCTCTGGTGCTGTTGATTATGGGGGGTCTACTTCAGCGTCACTGTTCCGAGCGAACTCTTATTTGTTTTTGGAAGGTATTGACACAAATGAGTCTCCTTCCTCTGCTCATCGTCTTGCCAGAGCTGCGGAGCTGCCGCCGGCTACTGACAGCGCTAGTTTACGGCGCGTTCTCGGTGACCATGCGGACACAGAATATCCTATCTATCGCACTGCTACCGGTTCGGACACAGGATATACATTAACTACTGTTCTATTTACGTTAAAATATGTCGATGTGAAGAAACCAGCTGAAGGAACTGTTGTGCTGTATTTAAGCAACCCTTGGACAAATGAGCGCGTGCGTACGAGTTTTGCAAGCCTAGAAATCCAGTAAGTTTACTACAGTAGTAGTTACTTGTTACTATGGGTACTGATTAAGTATAAATGTTTATTTTTATTAACAGTTGTATGAAAGAAGTTTTAATGATTTGTTGACTTGGTCGACTTTCGGGTTGATTACGCGGCGAATTATCACCCCTTGGCTGCCACTGACTCAGGTGGACTCTAAACTGAAAAATCCGTCCCTCAAAGGTTCATCACAATTTTCATTTTCACGACCACCCTAGTTGGTATCCCAGGAGATGGTCCAATGGATCTGGATCCAGGGTCGGTTGAACACCAATGATTTTGTTCTGCGGTCGGTGGATCTCGACTTCAATCGAAAAAGCTTCTACTGTTTTGCATTGCATCATTGCTGCAATAAACATGCACTAGATTGACAATAAAGGTAACCAAAGTCACATTATTTTCTTAGCAAAGAATATATAACATTTTAAACAACCAAGATGGCTGATACTTTTCTTTTTACCTCCGAGTCTGTGAACGAGGGTCACCCCGACAAGATCTGCGATCAGGTTTCTGATGCTGTCCTTGATGCTTGCATCCGTGAGGATCCCACCTCTCGTGTGGCTTGCGAGACCTGCACCAAGACCGGCATGGTGATGATCTTTGGTGAGATCACCACCACCGCCACCGTGAACTACGAGCAGGTGATCCGTGAGGCCCTGAAGGACATCGGCTACGACGATGTTGCCAAGGGTCTGGACTACCGCACCTGCAACGTGATTGTCGCTATCGAGGAGCAGTCCCCTGATATCGCTCAGTCTGTTGACGCCACCAAGATCGAGGACACTGGTGCTGGTGACCAGGGCATCATGTTCGGCTATGCTTCGGACGAGACCGAGTCCCTCATGCCCCTTACCCACATGCTTTCCACCTCTATTGGTGCTAAGCTTACCGAGGTGCGCAAGAACGGCACCTGCCCTTGGGTGCGCCCCGACGGCAAGACCCAGGTCACCGCCGAGTACCGCATGGACAACGGCCGTCCCATCCCTGTCCGCGTGCACACCGTTGTGATCTCCACCCAGCACTCTGAGGACATCACCAACGAGGATATCCGCAAGCAGCTGATTGAGCACGTCATCAAGCCCGTCGTGCCCGCTGAGTACCTCGACGAGAAGACCATCTACCACTTGAACCCCTCTGGTCGCTTCGTGATTGGTGGTCCTCACGGTGATGCCGGTCTGACTGGCCGCAAGATCATTATTGACACCTATGGTGGTTGGGGCGCCCACGGTGGTGGAGCCTTCTCCGGCAAGGACACCACCAAGGTGGACCGCTCTGCTGCCTACGCTGCCCGTTGGGCTGCTAAGTCCCTCGTGGCTGCTGGCCTGTGCCACCGTGTGTTGGTGCAGCTGTCTTACGCCATCGGTGTGGCCCACCCTCTGTCTGTGTTCGTTGACTCTTATGGCACTGGCAAGACCCGCTCCGGCAAGTCTGACGCTGAGCTGTCCACCATCGTGAAGAACAACTTCGACTTCCGCCCTGGTTGCATCATCCGTGACCTCAACCTTCGCCGCCCTGTGCTCAAGAAGACCGCCGCTTACGGCCACTTCGGCCGCAACGACCCTGACTTCACTTGGGAGGTGCCTAAGGAGCTGACCTACTAAACAACCACATAAGCTTTTTCTTCTATAAGAAGCTGTTTGTTTGTTTATTGTGGCAATGGTCATGTTTATCTGTTTGAATAACTCTTTGCTAATAAAAAATATCTTTTTCAATTACTGTACTGTCCACAGCATAGCACAGCACCGTACAACAGCGCCATATTGTACCTAGTGTAGTGTAACTGGTGTACATATTTATTAAGATCATAAGATTTCTTGTGGATGTAAAATAGAATAACACCAGCCAGCAGCCACTAAATACAGATCTGGTTATTACAATTAGTGTTTACCAATTAATCATTGCTTATCTCTAAAGATTGACAGCGCGATGCTACACGAGAAGGTGATGTCTGCTGATGAGATCGGTGACTATCAGTCAATCGAAAACCATGCTCACCTTCTTCCACAGCGAGAGCCTCTGAGTCAACTGATGTTGCTGATGCTGCTGCTGCTGCTGAAGAAGAATTACCAAACTTATCTTTTGTTCCCGTCAAACTAAAAATAGGATTGACAGCAACATTGTGCTGATTATCAGCAGCTGGTGTTGTACCTTTCGGCCATGATGATGGCACACCACGGCGAGGACAACAATAATCAGTACACATGCCCACAACTAACATCACAGCTAGATAAGTGTTAACATAGCAGTGTGTAAGAAATAAATCAAAGCTTAACAGAGCAAATAAAGCATCAACATATTTTCCACATCCACAAAGACGTGAACAAACGTATAAGTTAAGCTTTGTTAGTTCAACTAATGACATTAAAATCGGGTAATAGTACAGCGAGAGTGGGCGCACAGCTCCACAGTAGGTGGAAGGAAACAGTAGTTCACCCCAGACATACACCACGACAGCACTTTCCAACAAAGCAAATATACTGTAATAACGTGGTGCGGCTAATTCAGCAAATAAAGCTCGGCTATTGCCAGCTAATGCTTTTTTTGATTCTGCTTCTGTACCTCTTTCTACAGGAGTACGTGGTTCTTCATTCAACCTTACACATAAATCAGGCAATAAGTGAGCAATTACTGCTTCAAATTGACGTTGTTGAGGGACAAATTCTTTCAACGCTCTCCAAGTAGCTACTTGCATCATAAAATTTAATAGATGAAGTAACAATGGTACTAATTTAAAAACTAACCAGTATTTGTAAGCACATTCACCTGGTAGATCAGCAACACAATAAGCAGAAAATTCAAAGTGTGAAGTGGTATTGACCACTGGTGGCACATCCACATCATCAAACGCATAGTCGTCATCTTGGATAGTAACATTTAGTACCGTGACATCACCACAAAAAGAATAACAATTTGTTGGATCTGCATTAGAACAAGATTGGACGATTGTGTTATCAGTTGTCATACCAGTGTTAGGCCCATATTGCCACCATGGAGAGAGAAAGAGAGAGATCGCTACAGCAACAAGTGCTTTCATAAAAGTAATAGTAACCACAGAATTATTGAATCTATTGTTTAAACGTGTCAACAGTGGAGGAGAAGTTTCAATGGGGGAAGAGGAAGAGGAGGAGGAGGAGGAAGAGGAGATGATCACTTTGGTCTCAAGAATATCGTTAATATCGCCCCCAATCACAGAGGCAGCAGCAGCAACAGCAACAGCATCAGCAGCAGCAGTAGCAGTAGCAGTAGCAGTAGCAGTAGCAGTAGCGGCAGTAGTAGTGTGTTTATCGCCACTAGTGTCTGCATCATTATTATTAATAATACGCCGGCGGTGAAATCCAATGGTAAACAAAACCACACAAATGCACGCAATCCCCAGCAGCAAAAAGAATTGTTTCATAATGTGCCCATCGTGGCACTGTGGGGACGCCCCTTCCACCAGAACTGATGAAGATGTAAGACATCCGTCATAACAACTAATCGCTGTAGCACCAACATCAACTACTAAACTGGTGCTCGCGCAGAGAGAAGAAGGAATTGAACCAACTGCGAATGATTAAGCAAAAACAAAAGTATTAAAACATAGTACCGTATGAGCAACAGAAAGTTAACAAAATAGGACATGAAGTGAAGTGAAGTGTAAGTGTAAGAAACAAAAAGCAGATAGCAACGGCAGTGGGAAAAAGCAAAGCAAGTAGCAGCACAGCGACGGTAGACGATAGATCAAACTTACTTATTCTAGTATGTGACAAATTAAGATCATGAAGTTGAGTCATGTCACCTAGTATAGCGGGGATAGACCCTGAAAGAGAATTGAAAGAAACTCCTAGGAAACCAAGTTGTTCTGATATGTTCCCAGGAACAGCCCCTGTGAAAAAATTCTTTGTTACGTCAAATACTAACAACTGTGGTAACCAAAGATCAGTTAAATGTCCTTAAATATAAGTATTGTAATCGACTACTTGAGAATGCTGGCATAGAACCTATAAATTGATTATTATTTAGGAATAAATACTTAAGGGAGCATAATGCTGATAATTCTGATGGAGCACGACCTGTAAGCATATTTGATTCTACATTTAAATTTACCAAATTGGTAAGATTTCCGATTGCTATAGGCAGAGTTCCTGTCAAAAAATTATTATTGATATCAAATTCATTTAAAAGTTTAACTTCTCCAAATTCCGATGGTATAGTTCCTGTTAATAAATTATTAGTCAATGAAAATGCGACTAATAATTTAAGAGTTGCAAATTCTGAAGGAATAGATCCAGTTAGAAAATTATCGTCTAGTCGAATCGTGTCTAATTTAGGTAACCCAGACAGTGACACAGATATGGTGCCGGTAAGACGATTTTTATTTAAATCTAAATTTCGTAGCGCGGTGGCATTACCAAAATAAGGCATAGTACCAGTTAAATAGTTATAATCCAGATGCAAAGACGTCATTCTTGATAACGCACCAATACCAGAAGGAATGTTACCGGTTAAAAAATTCGAATGAAGATAGAGTAAAACCAGCAATGATAGAGAACCTAGCGAGGATGGTATGGATCCTGACAATTGGTTAGCATTCAGAAACACTTCTGAAAGTGTTGTCCTGGTTCCAAGAGTGGAAGGAATAGTGCCTGTAATAATATTAGCACTTAGGCCAAGGAATACAAGTAACGGTATACCGTCTGCAGGAGTGGCGAGAAAAGAAGGAATCGGACCAGTTAGGAAGAGCTTATCGAGTACCATGTGCCGCAAAGAGCTGAGTTGTCCGTATTGCTCAGGTATAGTTCCTGTAATATCATTTTCGCCCAAATCAAGGGTTTCTAGCGCAGATAAAATGCTTAAAGAGACCGGCAGTGAGCCAGTAAGAGAGTTCTCTTGTAGCTGCAGGTGCACTAAAGCATCTAAGGAGCCTAGCGAAGATGTCAAAGTGCCAGATATCTCGAAATCAGGTAGAATAATACCCGTCACAATTCCATTTATTGATTTGTTCGAACATATTAACCCAGGCCATAAAGGTTCCAGACAAGGTGGTGTCAAAGGTACACCACTTGAATCACAAGCCCACTGGGAATGAATTTGTTCGATATCAGTAGCAGCAACAAACGCACATAGTGGATCATATAGCCCTGACCCTGACCCTGACCCTGACCCTGACCCTAACCCTGTACCTGCTGTTGTTAATTTATTATGATTTTCCTGAAGTACATTGGTCGGTACAACTACTTTTTCATCTGTACCTGCTGGTGTAATTGCTATAGTAGTTCTAGTGATCGCACAAACAAGCAGCAGCAAGATCACACGAAATAGAAGCTTGATGCACACTCCTAAGTTCGGCATGATTGGTTAATAATGGATATGGTATATCAAAATAGTAATACTAGAGACTACAACTGATCCACAGCAACAGCAGCAGCAGAAGGTGTTTCTTTTCAGGTCACCTTTATAGTTCAGCTGGGTCACGTTGCACAAATTATTTAAACAAACAGCATCATATTATCAGAAAGGTTGAGAATTGAATACAATAAATAAAACAGCAGGCACATCAAATAAGGCCTAAATAACAACGTGCCCTTATACTGCTCAGCCAAGGTTAGCACAGTTGCACTCTGCTGCCACTCTCAGCAGACTGACAGTGTCAGTCTCGCTGGTTCAATCATTGGTTCTGACTTCTGTGTCTGTGTCAGCCTGTCCGTCTTCTGCCACTGAGGGAGGTTGGTCTGACAGTTGCCGCCGCGGAACATGCTTTACCAGGTTTAGTATTAAATTAGTACCAAGAGTAAGCCAGCAATTCATTTATCGATACTAGAAGCAGGTGCACCTGGTGTATGTAAATGAAACTATTAATACTAATATAAAACGGCAAATGGAAATGCATTTTTTACATACACAGCTATATTCACATTGCAGCATGAGCAGATCGATTATTTGAAATTTGAAAATGCATCACCCGAAGAAGTTAAACATTGAGTCACTTCCTGTGGAAATGTATCATGTTATATGTGAATTCTCTGATTTCAAATGCTTTAATACTTTTATAGTTTCATCTAGTTCTCTCTATCGGTTATTATTTTTAGATTTATTTTATTGGGAACTTGATCTTTGGGGTATGGATGAGGTTGTTAGAGCTCATAATGCAACTAGTGATGATGTTCGACGACAAATAATGCATCCTTTGCTTAGTCGAATGTCAAATCCTTCGAAACAACTCAGTTTAGATTTAACCAGCCACTGGCTTGAGGCTGTATCAGCTGATGGCTATGGTTATGTACATAAACTGAATGCTAGTTTCTGTGGTAAACTTATTGATGTTAAGGCACTCAGTGGACTCCACACTGTTAGGCTATCACACTGTAAGCGTTTGACAGATGTGAATGCCCTGTGCAATGTCCACACATTGACGCTGGACACTTGCTCCAGTGTGACCGATGTTAGCGCTCTTGGAAATGTACATAATTTATATTTTTATCAGATGCTCAATCTAAGAGACGTTACCTCGTTAGGTGGGGTTCACGCGTTGAAGTTCACAGACTGCCCACGTGTGAAGGACGTGAGCTCGTTAGGTAGAGTACGAATTCTGACGTTTGTTAATTGCCCTTTGCTATCAGATGTTTGTAAATTAGGTCAAAATTACAAATTAACTTTTCATGACTGTCCTTTGCTATCTAATGTTGACACATTAGGAAATGTGCATCAATTAGTATTCTCGAAATGTCCGGAGGTGGTAGATGTAAGCAAATTGGGTTCGGTGCACCTCCTAGTGATAGTTTGAAGATTGTGAGTGCTGTTAATTTACAACATAGCCCGCAGTTGAGTTGAGTTAAGTTGAGTTCAGCTAAAGCTCACTTTATATTAACCCATGATACAGTACAGTACCCAAATATGCATCCAAGTACGAGAACAATCCAACTGCCAATTTCAAAATGTACAAAGTTATTAATGCTTTCGATATGTTTGTACTAACATCGCTGATAGTGTTCTGTTTTGTGTTTCACCACAAAATGAAAAACCTAAACAGAGGCGCTAGCTTCATCTGGTCCCTCATCACCACCCCCAACGGTTACAGCACCAGCAGTAGCGCTGGCGTTACGCTTGGAATCTGTAAGTAGATCTAAATGACTCTTGCATGTTTCAATTTGAGCCAGAAATGAATAAAACTGCTCAAGCGAAAGCTCAAGGTACACATCCCTATGTCCCTTGCCCTCATCGTCGTTACGGATGGTCAATTTCATCTGCAGGTAGGTGCGTCCCACCTGGTCACTATCACTAGTACTAGCTGTGACACCAAAACTCCAGTCCACGTCAATCAGTTCGTTAGCCGCGATGGTTTTGGCGAGAAGTGATGAGGCAATGTGCGACGCATTACGAGACCATTCTCCTCTGAGTGCCGTTGCAGCATCTTCAGGAAGTCCTAGACGGATACACTCGGTGTATAATCCACCAGCAGACCAACCTTCACGCATACCACTTTCAAAGACAACAATCAGAGAACGAGCAGCTGCTTTTAAAGCAGCAGGTGACATTTCTCCTGTTGAAGCAAAACCTTCAAGTGCCGCTTGAAATGGAGCAGATTTCTTATGAATAAGAAATTCAAGAACAGCAGCAGCCAAACCTGCCACATTCTCTGCTGCAACACCACCAAGCTGAGCCAGGTCACGAATTAAACTTTCATTAACATCAACAGTTGCCATTATTATCTACTACTTCTATGTTAATTTAATAATCTCGAACACAGATACAGTAGCGATACGTATATTAAGTTAATAAGTAAATCAGTTATCTTCTCAAGAGCTGATGGATGTCAGCAGAGCTATTATTTGACTACGTTTAAAGAGCGGATAACCAGTTGATATCAAATATATTAATCTTTGTCTTCTATAGCTTTTTTAAAACTATGATCAAGCTACATTATTACTGTCCCTGGCAGCACTCTGCTGACAGGTCAACAATGATTGATAATTTGCTGCTGGCAGTGACTGAGCCTGACTGCTGTCAGACAGTCTGACAGCAGACCGCAGCCACCGACAACCCCCGCGATATTTTCCAGACCTTGCTCAACAACATCTGTCCGTCACAAAACTATGTCCGTCGCATGGAGTGTTTGGGAACCATTCGAATTGTTTTCGAGAGGTGGTCTGCCCAATCTGATCATCAAAGACAAACAATATTCAATAAATAGCATATAAATTCCATGTATGCTATGTATTGCGACGAATATACTATCATAATATCATTTACAATTTCTAATTGATATCTTCATTGCAACTCTTGATCTTGGTTGACCCTCTTTTAACTTGATTGTTAGTTGTCTGACTTGTCACTTTTTTAGATATAAACTTAATTATTAACAATGCCTACTCATAAGAAAGCTCATGACAAGGATAAGTACTACCACCTGGCCAAGGATCAGGGGTACCGCTCTCGTGCAGCCTTCAAGCTTATTCAAATTAATAAACGTTTTAATATTTTGAGCAAAGCACGTGTATGTATTGACCTTTGTGCTGCTCCTGGTGGTTGGTGTCAGGTTGCGGCTAAAACAATGCCCAAGGGAAGCATCGTTCTAGGTGTCGATCTTCTGCCTATTCGCTCTATTCGCGACGTGAAAACTATTGTGTCTGATATTACAACAGCGGAATGCCGTCGCCTAGTTTCTCAGGAGCTACAGGGCTGGAAAGCTGACGTGGTGCTCTGTGATGGTGCTCCTAACATCGGTTCAGCTTACGAGAAAGACGCTTACGTTCAGAACGAGCTTGTACTTGCTGCTCTGCGTACCGCCACCGACCATCTGGTTGAAGGTGGTACTTTCTGCTCGAAAGTGTATCGCTCTGTGGACTACAACGCACTTATTTGGGTGCTGAATCAATTATTCACTGAGGTTCAGTCCATGAAGCCTAACTCTTCTCGTTCTCAATCTGCGGAGATTTTTGTTGTATGCCAGGGCTATATCAATCCCAAAACTATTGATCCGAAGCTACTGGATCCCAACCACGTCTTCAAAGAAGTGACGTCAGCTGACAAAGCTCCTGGAGCTATGTCCGTTGATAATTCTGGCACCACCACTCAAACTGTAGATGTGATGCATAAGCGGTATGAGAAGCACAACAAGAGACATCGCTCGGGGTATGATATCGAAGCTCTTGGTCCTTTGCTAACCCGCAGTATGTCGATCGCTGAATTTGTAACTAGTCCTGATCCGGTACGAAAACTAACAGATTATCATCGCTTGCTTATTCCTGCCGATGACGAAGCCAGCGCACGGTATGCGGGACACAAAGCGACTACTGAGGAGCTGAAGATGTGTTTTGACGATTTGCGCTTGCTGGGTAAGGTTGACTTCAAGAAAATTCTTCGCTGGAGACAAGTAATGTTACGCTGGGATGAGTTGGAAGCCAAACTTACTGGCAGCGATGATCAGATGGATGCAGATGAAGAGGCAGGTGCACAGGCGGACGCGGGAGATGAGGGTATTTTGGTGGCTGAGGAAACCGCCGAACAGAAGGAGACTCGGATTCAGGCTGAAATCGAAGAGCTGCAGGCTTCTTATGCCCTTAAAGCTCGCCGTGAAAAGAAGAAACAGCGTGAAGCATTGGCAAAATCTAGACAACGCTCAGCACTGGGCATGGGCTATAACGCCTTTGAAACTGCTGACGACGGTGGAGAACTATTTTCCATGGAAGGAGCGAATGCCACGACCATGGATGCTGTGAAAGCTGTTCATCGTGCTGGTGGTAGAGTCCATCGAGCGGAAGGCGAAGTGGGCAGTGATAGTGATGGAAATGGCAGTGATAGCAGTGAATTTGACGGTTCTGACATCGATATGTTTGCTGACACAGACGAAGGCAGCGATAGCGAGACCGAAGAGGCAAAGCAGCACGCAGCAGCAATGGGGATGTATACTGGGCCCCGTGGGGAAATTTTCATGCCTGATGCGACGGATGCAGACTTGGAACGGGAATTAGAAGCGGATTATGGACGTCATGTGGATCGCAAACAGAGTAAATATTTGCTAAAGAAAAAACTTGAACGTGAGAAACGCCCTCAGAATAGTAAGACTGAGGAGCAGCAAGAGTTGTTGGATGAAAAGGACCCTGCTGCAACACTCAGTCTGAAGCGCACCCGTTTAGCTCGTACATCTGACGCGAAAGTGAAAGGACGTGTACAAGCAGATGCTGAAATGTTTGAAGAGGTAGACGAAGAGGAAGAAGAGGAAGAAGAGGAAGAAGAAGAGGGTTCTGAAGGCGATCAAGAGGTATCTGATGAC
>JACKZZ010014330.1_pt1 | contig 14625 bp, 5 predicted proteins | sample 8027871 | NCBI WGS metagenome assembly JACKZZ01 (sample SAMN15724774, study PRJNA655200) | protist metagenome | isolation source: fluorescence activated cell sorting (FACS) single amplified genomes of... | place: USA: West Boothbay Harbor, Gulf of Maine | collected 2000-07-19
TCCTTGATCTCCTTCTTCTCCTCCTTCTTCGGCGCCTGGTACTTCGGGGCCATCTGGAAGCAAACGACGCAGAGAATAACTCCGAGCGCCCCGAGGATGGTGTGCATAGGTCTGGTGGAGGCCCATCCGTCACAGTTACAGACAATGAACTTGTCAAAGAACACAATCAAAGCCATAGCAACGGCGTTAACCAAGAACTTCCAGAGGGAAGACAAGTACTTGGCAACCATGATCGCAAACCAAGAGTGAGCAGCGCAGCAGACAACGGACATGTAGAAGAGCGGCCACCAGTAGTAAGTGGACGGGATCCAGGCGGTGGTGTGTTCGTACATGAGACCGAACACAAATGGGTTGCGGTAGGTGTCTGCGGCGGTCTTGTCAGAGAAGTTGTTCGGGTTAAAGTTCCTAGTCTCGACGTAGAGGGCGTTGAAGCCGTTGGCCTTTTCCTGCTCAGCGCTCACATCAGCAGAAAGGTAGGTGGCGGCGTTGGCAGGGACGACGTGAGGGAAGGAGAAAACAGCGAAACCGCTAGATTTAATCAGGGTCAAATCTTTTTTTTTCTCAAATTCCTCTTCACCCTTGTCGTTTTTCTTCTTGTCGTAGAGTTGCTCTTTCAATTCAGCCTGGCCATAGTGGAGCTGTTCGGCGATCTGCTGGACACCGTGGTAACGGAAGAGGGTACGGTCGTTGCTTCCACCATCAACATCCCTTGAACCAAAGTAGATGTAGTCGGCTGCGTTTGCAGAATCAATAACCTTCATGTGTTTATCAAAATGCTTCATCCTGAGAGCGTTGTTGGTGTCAGGCATGGTCTTTTCCTTTTTGTTACGCAAGGTGACCAGGGACATGTTGATGGGTTGTTTGGTTTCCTTGAATTTGAACAAGTTCAAGAAAGCTGTTTGTTCGGCTGAGCCTGTCGTAGCGGACCTAGCTTTATCTAAAGTCTCAGTGACTTTCTTCGCGTTGAGTTTCTCTTGGATGAACTTTTGGATCCAGGTGGCATCAGGTGTGTCACTGTCATCTTCCTTTTCTTTCACTTGACCGTCGGCCTCCTCAGTCCTTGTGGTGTTTTTGAAGTCAGGCACCTTGTTATCTCCGTCACCCCTCGTTGGCATCTTTTGAATTTCATCGGCAACATTGGTGTTTTCAGGCACCATCCAGCACTTGGTCTCGAATCCAGGACTGAGAGTAGACAAGAAATAGCCGCGGAACATTGTGAGCCAACTTTTATTTTTCAAGATAGTTCTATCAGCCCCATTCTCGAAAGTGTCTTTTTCAAAAGCGAAGTCCATCAAGTCCTGACAGACAAACTTCATCCTGACGCTTTTCTTCTCTGCCATTTGATTCTCATCTTCGATCTTACCTGGTTTGGCGGCTCTGTCCAGAATAGTTTTGACACGGGAATACGTGACATTGATCTCAGAGATGTGTGGGCACTCTTCTTCGTTGTAGGCCATCCCAGGAATGCAGTAGGTGATTCCGTTGTAGCAACCTGTGTAAAAATTACTGCAGCTCTCAGACATCCAGGTGGACCAGCTAGACATACAACTTGGTTCTTCATCATCTTCAGCGTTGGTATCAGCAACTTGAGCCTCGCCGGCAGGCTTAGGCTTGACCAGCTTCAAAGCGTGTTGTTTGTATTCGACCTTCTTAGAGTACTCATATTTTACAGTCTTGCCAGGCCCAGTAGACGGGTCCTTCTCAATAACTGTCAAGTAGATTGTGTCGTCGGACTCGAATTTAGTCTTATCCTGTTTCTTGGTGATAGGATCTTCTTCCTCGACCTCCATAACAGTAGCGGCGAAAGATGGAGAGTGACGCTGAAAGATGTCTAACGGATTAAACCTTTCGTGAAGCACTTTGGTTTTCTTTGAAGAAGGGCTTAATGGTCCTGGAGCTGGTGCTGGCGTAACGTCCTCTTTCTCAAATACGCTGCAACCGTTGAAGATTGCAAACATACACTGTTGGAGAACTTTTTTGGTTTGTTCCCAAGCCGTAGTAAGACCATAAACAGTGCACTCGTAAGCCTTGGTGACGAAGAGGTGAGTGTAGTATCCCATCCAGTACACAGGAGTACGGAAACCGTATTCAATTGGAAACCAGGCGCTGTTCACTGGGAGAGAAAAAAAAATATCATTGAATTAAAAGAGTACCTACTTCCTAAACTATGCAAGGACGAAGCAAACAAAAACATTACAAAAACTGTTATAGAAATTAGAACCGAAATTCATCTATCCGAAAATATGAATCACAGTTTATCTACACACAATAACAGCCACTCGAACTTACCGAAGGCGTAGTTGACGACAGTGACAACCTCGGTATCGGCCGCTTGTTTCTCGATCTCAGCTTTGATGAGCGTGTGGAAGTCGTTGAAGGAGTTTTTATTGCCATTACGTGCAGTAATCTTGACGCTCTCAATTTCTTGCGAATTGGGCTTCTTAATTTCCTTAACAGGGTGGTACACGGTGAGAGTGATCGTCTTGTCATCCGAAGCAACAGTAATCATATCCTTACTGAAAGACTTAACGACTTTGTATGTCTTGTCCAACGCGGCACCCTTGACCGTAATGTTAGTTGATTTGGTATCTGAATATTCTGTGACCTTATTGCCATCGGCATCATTAGGGAACTCGAGCTTGAGATCAAATCCATGGAGCTCCTCGGCTTTTTTCTCAACAGCAGCGTTGATAGCGGCTTTGGCCTCATTGAATGCTTTCTTGTGTTTAACAATCATCGTTTTGGCGGTAGGTACAGTGTCATCGACTTCAACAGCTGCTTCAGGGGAGTCTTTTGGTACGATTTTGAGTGTTACTTCCTTTGTTTTGAGAGGACCGTCACCACCAGCTGCAGCGGGTTCCTTCTCACTGGTATGTTGCAAAGTCATTTTGTTTCCGTTGTCAGTGAATAATTTGAGATAAGCATCAGGTGTTACTCCTTGTGGCACAATAGGAGACTTCAACGTCCACGTTGTCTTGAGAGAGCCCAAAAACCTGTCAAGCTCCACTGCTATTTCCGCTTTGTTCTCAACGCCAACGGATTCGATAGAAATCACATTGTTCTTCTCGAAATCAGTTTTAGAATCTTGCGCCAGAGTAGTCTTGTTTTGTGTACTGTCAACCTTCTGGAGAGTGACACTGTACTTTTCATCTACGGGTCCAGTACGCGTATACTTAAAAGTCGTGGCATCAGTAGCATAAGCTTGCTTGGAAAGCATGGCATTAGCAACATCTTCAGTGATCTTAGTATCTATTTCAGCTGGCACGGGCCCGGCATCTTCGTCGACACCGAAAACAGAAACGTGGAATTCCTCTCCTTTTTTATCCCACTTAGCAGTGTAAGTATCGATAGGCTTGAATTCAGTTTTGTTAGCGGATTTGAAATTGACAGTCCAATATTCTGTAGGTTCTGGATCCTTATCCTTTGGTTTAAATTCTCCGGCCTCTCTTTTTTTCTCCAATTCATCGTTGGCTTTCTTCTTGTCTTCCTTGGTCATTCTGATAACACCTACGTTTTTGACTGTACTGTTTTCGCAAATCACTACCTCATTGACAGTCATGGAATCGAAAGTTTTGATTTCAGAGGCATCTTTTGCATCAGCTTCGGGTTTCTCAGGAGCCTCAACAAAAACTGACCTAGGTTTCTTCTTAAACACCTTTTCGATACCCTTTTCACCTTCAACGAGAACTGGGGAGAAAGTCACAAAATAATATCATTATGATAAGCGCCTAGTAATAATTCAGATGCTAAATTTGACATACTACGGTTGCGAATATTGATTCACTTAGAAAAACTATCAAGGAATATATCAGCCTTCGCAGAATATCCAAGATCATGGTGGAAAAAATATACAAATAACATTTCAAAGCAAAACTTACCAATGTTCTCCGACCTGAACCAGTCCCGTGCGCTGTTGACAGTAGGAATTCCCTTTTCAAACCAAGAGTTCACGTCCATACCAAGCGAGTCTCCGATCATGAGAGATCTTCTGACGCCCTCCCAGAACCATGCTTTCATGTCGTTGTACTTCAGAGCGACATTGGCGCAAGTTGGGGAGAAAAACTTAATGGCACTGTGAGTCCAACCACCCCTGATCACTGAATATTTAAATTCCTTCGTCGCTTCACCCTCTTTTTCTTCTTTTTGATTTAAGTTGTCCTTTCCGAAAAATTTAGTTTCGAAGCCCCAAGCGTCTTCGTTTGAGTTTTTAAGGTCTTCTTCTAACGGATTGGCTTCCCTATGCATACCAATATGGAAAGAAAATTTCTCCTTGATCTTGTCATATGTGGCCTTCTTGGTCGTCAGCTCGTAAGGACGTCTGGTGATGTCTTTAGTGTCGAGAAGCATTTTGGAGACACCAAGCTTACGAAACCTATTGGTATGGTGGTTTTCAAGCTGACCAGCTGGCTTGAGAGATTTATCAGTGAGTAACGTGTCCCTGTTAGCCCACGTGTTCAATTTGGCGCCTTCTTTTCTCCAAGCATCTTTCTCTCCTTTGTATTTGCTATCCCAATGAGCCTTCCAGTTTTGCTCAGTTTGGTGCAACTCAGGACGAAATCTCTGCCTGTCAGCCATAACTCCGAGCTCGACAACTTCGTGCAGGTTTTTACTCTCGACAGAGCGCTCCAATGGTCCCAACATCTTGGTATCCTCTGGCTTACCCGTGAAAATGTTGCTGTTCACACCACTGTACAGAACCTCTTCCATCCTTCTGTCCTCGAAACTGGCCCAGTCGGCGACAGTGAATCTATTAATCGGATCAATAAGGCGCGTGCCACCAACCTCAACATGAAACGGGATATTGCTCAAACTCTTTTCCGTGGTGAAGAAGTTGGCCTTGACCTGTTGTCCCCAGAGCATGTTACACACCGGCAAAGAAGGGTTCGCGCCCGCGCCCTTGTTACCCTTCAACAAAGCGATGTCCGACAGCGCGTACATCCACCCGTCGTCAACCCTGACGTTCTTGTGCTTGGCCCCGTTGCCGTTGAAGTAGATGTCCAAAGTGTCCGCCAAAATATTCGCAAAAGGGTTCATGATGGTGATCCCCAACAAAATAGCCATGAGCAACTGGCAGGAGTCGAACCTGAACTTCTGGACAACGAAAGGCAACTTCTTGGGTTTCTTCACCTTCTTGGGCTTCTCACCCTCCTTGAGCTCTTCCTGCTTGGGAGCCTCCTGTTTCATGGCCATTTCCCCGAGGAGAGAAGCGTAGACGGCGGTTCCGACCTTGAGGAAGTTGAACATAAAGCCCACGATAAAGGTGTCGGAGGAGAGAGGATTGACGATCTTGTCCTTCAGGAAGACGAACTCCAACATAGAAATGGTGAGGAGGATGATGAGCATGATCTGGAGGGGGGAGAACCTGGGGGGAGAGAGAGAAAAGTATGAGAAAATTAAAACGGTAACCCTAAAATAAGTGGGAAATGATTTTGAATGTGAGGTGTGAAAACAAGGACAGAACCGAACCACCATGAAACCACCACGAAACTGACGTAATACAGTCCAAAATACACCGCTACGGCTCAGTGGATGATCGTAGCAGCGAAAAAGCAGGATAAGTATCCCCATCAATGACATGGAGACTGCCGCAGCCTTTGAGAGTAAACAGCACGTAGAATCTGAATCAGTAGCTCCAGTCACAGTGTGAAATTCAGGACGGAAATCGCTAATGAATCCCAAAAATGGCAATTATAAGGGATGAAATTGACGCTATAATGCGACTTTCGCAATATTTTTCACCTACAAAAATAGCCTATTTAATAAGTAGTAGTAATAATTCGCTCAACTCGTCTCTCAACGCACTAATTTTAACGCTTTAAACGCACTATTTTCTCAACGCAGTCCGCTACACACTCTCTGAATCCGCTGTTTTCTAGCTAAAATCTCGCAAAATGACTCAAAACGCCTCATAAATACGCAGTTTCGCAGCTATTTACCAACCTAATTACCAATATTTTTCACCATTAAAGGCTAAATTCAGAGTTCTAAGACTACCTTGAATCAAACTTTTAATCTTAGTAGGTAACCACCAGTTCCAGTTGGCAGTGGCCCACAGTAAACAAGTTCAACCCCAAAAGCCAAAACTCACATGTGGTTCATCATGAAGTATCCCATAACCGCGGCCCCGGGAATTTTTAAGTTGGCCAGAGCCTTGTTGGAGGAGGGGTCCAAGAATGTTGCGGCTAACTTATCGCACAAGTTGGAGATCATAAACCAGATAGCCGCCCTCGCGAAATCCCCACTCTCCCCGATGTTGAACATTCTGTGGAAAACGGACCTGTACCAGCAGTCCGGGAGCCTCCTGGTCTCCCCGAGCGTCTTCTTCTTCCCCTTCTTAACCACCTCTTTCTCACCGGGAAAGGCCTCCGTGTTTTCCTTGGAATTTGAAACAACCGACGTGTTCTTGCCGAGTAAAGGGTCGGAGTCCTGGATGGCCTTGGGGTCGTTCTCATCCTTCTCATCCTCAGCCTCAGACTCGGTGTCGCAGTCCTCGTCGATGTCGTTGGGGGACTCTCCCTCGAGGTATCCGGGCATGAGGCCGTACTGGTAGATCAGGACGAAGAAACCGGCGACGAAGGAAACCGCGGTCTGCATGATGAGCAGGATGGCGGTGTTGATGCCGAGCTGGTGCTGGTTGGCGTAGAAGTCGAGAAGCATCTTGGAGGTGTCCATGACGAGGTATCCACCGAGGACGAAGAAGGTGAAGGAGGCGGCGATGAGGCCCATGAGCCAGGTCATGCAGCCGTTTTCATCTTCTTTCTTTTCAGCCTCTTCGACGGCGTCCTTCTTGCCACCGTCACCGTCGAACTCGAGCTGTTTTTTTTTGTCCTCTCCATCCTCAACCGCAAGAACTTTTTTCCCCTCTTCAACCATGTCTAAATCCATCTTCTTTCCCTCCTTCTCCATGTCCTCCTTGAGCGCCTCGCCCACCTTCTCGACGAGGCCCTTGTTGTTCTCGGCGTTCTGAGAGTCGGAGGACCCCTGCTTCACCACCTTCCCCTTGTCAAGGACACCGACGACCATGTCTAACTCGTCGATAGCATCTTCAGGCTTGAGTTCTCTGGAGTTGGTGGTGTTGGTGTTGCCTTCACCCTTGGACCCAGCGTTGGAGGCATCCTCATTTAAATTGCTACCCCCGTTGATTTCGTTCTGCTCGGTTAGAGAGAGGGGTTCGGCGTCCTTGGATTGGATGAGAGAGTTCAGCTCGTTCTCCGCGAGAGAGTCGTCGGTGTTGGCGGAGTTCTGGTTGTTTTGGTTAGTCTCCTGGTTTTGGTTACCGTTGTTACCGTTGTTGGAGTACGGGGAGGAATCGGAGGAATCCTCCTGCTCCTGGAAGACGGAGCGGATCTTGTTGGAGTCGGCCATAGGTTTGGGAGATGGGAGGGTCCTTGGCCTTTAGCTGAGTAGATTCTACTTTATCTAAAGTAGTAAAAGTAGTTGTAGTTTAACTTTGAAACTTTTGGTGTTTGAACAGCACTAAACACTAGCGTGAAGGTACTGTAAGAACGGTGTCTGTAACTCGGACTAAAGTCGAGTTAGAAAACTGTGTAGAAAGCTGTGGTGACTGACCAGTTCTAGAACCAGACAATCAAAGTGATTCCCTACTTGCCAGAGCTTGCTGGAGCAGAGAAAGTCTCACTGCGGGTGTTTGGGAAAAGAAAGTTGGAAAGTATTTGGAAGGTATTTTGGCAGGAAAATCACAAACTTAATCAGGTCGAACCAATTTCCAAATCAACTAAGACTCAATAAAGTCCCATTTGTCATTTGACGACTCTGAGATAGAAAAATTAAAGTCATTCATCTGGACGCAAAAGTTAAACGCAGAAGTTACAGTATTGGTAGACTGAGATCGGATTGAAGTTCAAGACAACAGAAAGACAACAGAAACTTAGAATCGCAAAGATCAGACTTCAAATAATAATTGCAAACTTCAAGAAGATGTTGGATTCGAAACAATTGGCACTCGCATTTCAGTCTAAAAGCATTCTGAAAACTTCAAGAAGACGCTGGAACCATTGGCATTTCAGTCTAAAATCATTCTAGAAAATCATTTCGGAGGGATCATTTGCACATTCAGTCAAACATCATGTACACCTCGAGATAAAAACTTAAAGTAAACAGGACGAAACACATTACACAGGGACTGGATGGATACACGACGTCCAACTCGATAGAACTTGAGCTTGACAATGAATAGCGAAATTATTATTCAGATTGAAATACATGGGTCACTGAACCGAATTAAAATTTCACATCGACGACGATAAACAGATTCTGGAATTCGTACAGTACCTAAGTTAGCTGAGCATAAGTCTAAGAGAGAAAGCCGTACTAGATGATCAATGATGGATAGCTGAGATTTAGTTGATTTGGAATCACGTTGTAGCCAGAACAATCTGAGTGCGAAAAAAAAACTTAGTGACTCTGAAAAAACTTAAAGTTAAACAGTAAACTGCAATAGCAAGTTCTCAAGTTCAGATTCTAACTTCTTTTCCAATTGTCACTAGTAGAGGCGATGCTGTTCAAAAATGTGAGGGTAAGTTTCAGCAGAAGCTGCGATATCAACCAGTCTCAGATTAGCCAGTTGCTGATACACAAGTTCAACTACAACATCAGATTCATAAGGAACCAGTGAAATCATTATCGATAGCCATTCTGTCAGCCATACCATACCAACATTATGAAACGATTTTCCTGGGATTTGGTCAAATTTAAAAAAGGGACCAAAAATCCACAATATTGCAAAAAAATAAAACGTAAAATGAGGCTACCACACCGGCAAAAAATCAAATTTTTCAATATAGCCCCTCGCGTCACAACAAAAACAAAATCGCGTCTCCGGAAAGCGGGTCCGGGACGCAATTTTAAACTGTGGGTCTTCTGACGTTGTCAGACACACTCGAAGGTTTAGTGTGCAATTTTTTTTTTACAAATGTGTGTTTTTTGAAAATTATGAACTTTTGTTCCATTTTGGTATGGAGCTTGGTAGGATGGAGTCACTTGGATTTTATATCGATTTTGGGACGATTTCTTTTTGAATTTTTTTCAGTGTTTCGGTCATTTCGCGGTGCTTATGTTAAACTTTTCTCAGTTTTTAAATTTCAGTGTGATTTGCTTGTATCAGAAAAAAATCTTAGAGGCATGGAGACAGTTGATGGTAATGGCTATCACGAACGATGTAGATCACCAATAGCAGTATGATTTCTCAGCTAATCTGAATCCAAAATCGCAGTGTTTAACGTCTGCAAGTTTGACCACTCGCGTGGAGGGCTCTTATAAACATGATAAAAACAATATTTCTGATGAGCGTTTAGCAGGAAAAATTTCTTTGACTCTCAGACTCTGACTCATCAGGTGAATACATAAGTTAAAGACTAAGTGCACGCAGCCAGTTAGATCTAACTGCTGATGATCAATGTTATCATAGTGCATCAAAAATTGTGACTATTTTAAAAGCTGTTGACATGAACTAAAATATGAAATAAACCGTCTTATGTGTTGGCACTGTATATGCAGCTTATGCTAAACCATTTCAGTGTGTAATCTATACTTTTGGGAAATTGTTTTATCTGTGTTCCAAGTAATGAGAGGATTACACAGTACGACCTCTTATTGTGATGTAGTCACTAGCGAGTGACTCTGACTCAGGTAAAACTATACTCTTTAATCATAATGCCTGCAAAAATTCACAAACCACTTGGACTGAAATCAGCCGAGTGAATGCAGTCAAAAATGCATAATTGCCTACCGTACTAATTCTGACTCTTCGACTTTCAAGTGTGTTAAATCATGCTCTAAGCTTTAAAAATACTGGTACCACTAATGGTGTAGCTGGTTATAACTTATTCGAACTTTTCACACAATCCCAAATTCCTCTTCGGCGTCGCTGTCAATAACCTCCTGTTTCAAAAAACCCTCCCAACTCATCGACCGCCGCACAGAACTGGAGGCAGCCGTGGACCGCGTGCTGTCCCCGTTTGAAGTTTTTCCACTCTTATTAGAACTTGGATATTGTTCCGTTACGGTTACCGTACCCCTCCTCCCGTTTTGTCTACCATTTTGTCTGCGCGTCAAAGGCAGGCTCCTGGCTCCACCCGGCGACTTTGAGGCGTTCTCTAGCAACTGGGGAAATCCCAGCAACGAGTTACTGTTATCTGGATCTGCGGCTTCTTCCAGAACAAACTCTTCGACCTCAGGCTCAGCCTCAGGGTCCTCGTCGTCTGAATCAACCGTCAAAAAAGTGTTACACACTTTCACCCTCCCCAACAGAGGCGACTGCGGAGCCGGCGGGATCGTTGCCATCCACTCTGGAGAGCCGATTCTTGGTGCAACTTGTTGTGATTGACCTGTTGAACTTGCAGACGCTGAAGACTGAGTTCTGGGTTTTTGCGAATTTCGAGCCTCAGTATCAGCCAAAACCAGCGTCGACTGCCGGTTTTTCCTGGATGGGTTTTGAGCTGTAGTGCCAGGCCCAGCAGCTGCTTCACAACTTCTGAGATTGTCTTTGGTAATAGAATGACTACCGCCTCCGTTATCACTATCGGTATCAATGCAAAGCGCCCGGTTGAGCAGCTGGTCGCTGAGGATTGGTAAGCTGTGACTGTCACTAGACTCGGCGTCGCTGGCAGTGGCATTCGAATCATGGGGAGAGTTTTCGTTGGAATCAACTGTTGAGAGTTGCGGCGGACTTGCCACACTCGGCAGACTCGGCACCAAACACGCGTCCGTAGTGGACGCTATGCTCTGATTCATGCTCGTGATCGTCGCCGGGATTGAGTCCTGGGTATCAGTGTCACGACCGGCGGAGTAGACGTCTTCATCGTGATCTTCAGAATTTGAAACAGGAACGCTGACGGGTTCAGGAGTCTGAGTATCAATGTGAGTTGGACTTGACATGGGTTGCGATTGAATCTCTTGCGCTGGTGCACTCGGAGAATGTACACTGGCAGTGGCAGTGCCAGCTACTTCTTTTTTCTTATTCTTTTGTTTGCCAGGTCCCGATCCCGCCCCGGCTTCAGGTCCGCTTTTCAGCATGTTGCCGGTCGGAGTCCTACTCGCAACGTTGGCTTTGTACGCCTTCTTTCGGCGGCCTTTTTTACTCAGCCCCGTTACGTCGCTCACACCACTGCACAGTGACATGGTGTCGGCGTCTTGAAGTTCTTGTGGCTCAAGTTGTGAATTGAGACTCGTTTGGTGGTGCTGACCAGAATTCGCTTCTGCAATGGTCGTCAAACCGGCTCCTGGTGTTGTTGAACCTGAATTTTTCTTCTTTGCTTTCGCTTCTAAATGTTTTTGTGATTGCTCGAGCCTGCGGTCTTGCTCTGCGATTATTTCCGCGCACTCCCACTCCCAGATAACAGTGCGCAAAAGCCAGGGGGAGTGGTCGGGCATGATCGTGTATTCGAGCGCGGTTTTGGAGTTTCGGTTTTCCGCGATAATACGCTGCACGGGGGGTATTGAATTTACTGTAACTGAGTGAGATGATGAGGCTGAGGCTGAGCTACCACAGTAACCAGTTGCAGAAGGATTACTCCCCTTCCGGGATAGACCTCTGCTTTTCTTAGAAGCACCACTGGCACTGCCACTTGCTCCAACACTGTTGCCTTCAGAAGAGGTTGTGGTTGAAGAGAGTCGCACAAAAACCTTGTAATTTTCCCTCTTCACCCCAGCGCCGATTGCAACGCGCACGTTGTGGTAGGCCTCGGCTTCTTCGAGGGTTTTGGCGGTGAGGGCGGCTTCTTCTTTCAAGCCCTTCTTTTTCTTCTTGTTCTTTTTCGATGCACCGCCATTTGTACCATTTGCAACAGAGTCACCCGCCGCACTCTGAGTCTCTGCCTCACAAGCAGGCTCAGGTACGTCAGGTAGAACGTCACACTCAATCCAGCTCCCCAAACTATCCGTTTTTTTCTTCACGTTCTTAACAGTTACTCCGCTAGGAGTTTCGATTGCCAATGACTCTTTTCCCTTGTCCCCAGCTTGAGCACCCGCTTGAGTCGTAACTTCATCCCCCAAAAGGCTTCCCACCTGCACCAGCGAGCAATATTCCCTCTCTAAAACTTTCGTGTCAAATATGCCGTCAAAATCATCGACTGTTTTGTGGCCTTGAATCACAATGACCTCTGAAGCTCTCGCTCTCCACAACAACGCCCCAGAACTGCTGTCCGCACTCACCAAAGTCTCCGGCTCCAAAAGGGATAACACGTAGATTATCGGATCCTGCGGGTTAAAATCCTCGGGCTCGCCGTTGAAGCCGTAACAATTTTTTGAATTTGATCCGTTAGGACCGTGGGGAGAGGACCCTGAGGTTGAACTTGAAGCAGTTGAACAACTTGTAGTTGGATACTCGTCTATCGCTACCACTCTCCCCTCCAAAAAAAGCTCGGAGTGGGAGTCCGCGAGAACAGCTTCAGAATTCACAATTGGTGTCATCCCAAGATGCTGTGGATCCAAGCCTCCGGTTAAAGTTTCCAAATTTTGTGAGTTGTTCGGGCTGTTGTTCCTGCTGTTCGTCTTGCTGTGTTTTGCTTGCTGCCTCAGCCTCACCCTGGACCCAACACCCGCTGTTGTGGATAGGGCGATGGAGGTGAGAATGGGGGTGTTGTCTTCGAGAACTTTGAAGGACAACCGGTTTCTCGTTGTGGGGTGCTGGGCGACGAAGGTTTCGACTGAGGTGGCGGATGAGGGAGAGATGTGGATCTTTGGATTTCCACGGGTAGAATCTGAGACTGAGACTGGACCTGCAACTGGACCTGTTGAACTCGAGCTTGTAGGCACCTTATCAAACGCAAGCATCGGGAAATCAGAGAACGCATCCTCCTCAACGGTTACAATACCAGCCCCAGCACCGAGAAGTTTCTTTTTCTGACTCGCTACGTTGGTACCACCACCCGTTCCCGCACCCCCTTTCTCCGAACTTGAAGACTGGTTCAGCCAGTCCCTCACGTTCCGGTCATTGCTCAGATCCATAACCCCAAACCGCACAAAAGTGGTACTATCCGACCTAATCATCCCCATTTTTCTCTGGGCTTGGTAGTGGCCCTGGAAGATGGTTTCCATTTCGGTTTCTTTCATGTGGGTGGGGACTATGAAGTTGGGGGGGAAACCGCCCGTCCCTGTAACTGTAACTGTTTTTCCAAATTTCTCAAATCATAAGGTAAAGTAGGACTATAAAAAAAGTACTTAGTGTGGGTTTACCTTATAATTTGAGAAATTTAAAAATAAAATTTCTGTACCACCACCATTAACAAAGTTATTCGTGTGCGCCTTCTCCCAAACGCCGTCTAGCGTTCCTATTTTGTCCGGGATGTGGAGGAATTTCGTTATAGAGCTTGACGGGGTTGCGATGCTAGCTGACTGTTCGGGTTTGGTGGCCTCATTTGTCTGACTCTTCAAGTCGTTCACATCAACATACTGTATCCCGCCTGGGCCCATGGGAATATAAGACGCAGCTTCACCGGCAAGCCCGTTCCAGGACGGATTCTTAATTGTGATTTGGTCCACGAACTCTAGAGCGTTGAAGTCTATGCAGTAGAGTTTGAGGGCGGTGGGGAGGGAGGCGTCCTGGAGTGCCTCGGTGAGGGGTTGTTTTCGTGGGTCGGGTTTTTCTGCTGCTGCCTTCGGTTTCCCGCTTTGAAAAGTTCCAAAGCCTTGATCAAGAGACGGTTGCGCCACCGAAGTCAAACTCAACGAGCTCCTCGTTTTAGATGATCCTGCACTAACCTGAGAAGATACGGTTTCAGAAATATCAAGGGGCGGTTCATCTTTAAACTCTAATTCTGCAACCACAATACACGGCCACGTTGGGTCAACCCTGGCCACCCGGCCTATTCTTAAATTGTTTTTCAAGTTCGGTTTTAGCTGCTCGGACATACCGTTGGGTCCGTGAGAGCTCCTTGGGTTGGACTCGATGTTTGGTCTTACTCTGTCCCCCACTTTGAAACTGCCTATGAATTTCTGGTCCGCCGTCATGTAGAGGATGGGTTTGTTCGGAAACTGGCGCATCAATTGCACCGGATCCACCACAGCCCTCGCCGGGATCTTGAAACGGGACCCACCCTCAGAAACTGCACGTTGATCTTTCGGAACCCGGCATAAGCGGTCCTTTTGGTAGGGGCTGAGAGTACCAGTAGGCTTAGAACCTTTAGGACTTGGAGTTTGACTCTGAGTTTGACCGGACTGTCCTGGTTTGGCTTTGGAATCTTTCGGAATCGGATCAACACTCGAACAACTTGACAACGAACTTGACGCTGAGCCTGAAGCTGCAGTGGCAGCTTCAGGGGTCTGACCATTCTTTATCTCATTCAGCGACGATGCCGCAAGTGCTGCCTTTTCCGGTTCATCCGGGTCAACATCAGGCAACCAATCAGCGATAACATCCGAAATACTCGGCATATACGTTACCATATGGTGGCTCCACACATCGGGATCTCCGACGACGTTGACGAGGTTACTGTTTGAAGTTGAAGTTCCGTCACCAGAACCGTTACCATAACCGGGTCCGTTGACAGAGATTCCCTGAGCGGTGACTTGTAGGTTGTGGAAGGGGGCGCCGGGGGAGATGGTTGTTTTAGGGGCAGCAGCTGGTACTGCAGAAACAGCGGGCGCGGAGCCCCTCATCGAAGGGAT
>JACKZZ010000697.1_pt1 | contig 14624 bp, 7 predicted proteins | sample 8027871 | NCBI WGS metagenome assembly JACKZZ01 (sample SAMN15724774, study PRJNA655200) | protist metagenome | isolation source: fluorescence activated cell sorting (FACS) single amplified genomes of... | place: USA: West Boothbay Harbor, Gulf of Maine | collected 2000-07-19
AGACCAACCTCTCATCCGAATATATCAAGCAACTCAATTAGACCTACAGCAGCGTGGCTACTGCCATATACCCAATTTCATCAGCAGGGAGGACAGCGACTCGCTGGTCAAAGAGGCAATGGCGCTGCGGAAGCGCGGTTATTACAGCGACAGCAACCACACAATTTATCAGCTACCCAAGGACACCTCTGGCCGGTACTCAGAGAGCCATGTGAGGAACAGGTTGGTCAACAGCAGGAAGCTGATCATCGACAACGCGCTCATCCCGAAGGGGAGCAAGCTGAACTCGATCTACCAAGACGATGCGCTGCTGGCGCTTGTGCAGAAGGTCGTGGCTCCGCTTGTTAACCCGCTTGTGGACACACATGAGATCACACATGAGATCTTCAGAAGTGCCGATAGCTACAACTCTGCTTATTACAACATCTACAGCAGCGGCGACTTGCTGGACTGCCACTTCGACAACTCAGCGTTTGGAGTGAACTTGGTGTTGCAGGGTCCCGAGGAGGGCGGGGTTTTCGAGATCGACGCCGAGGTAACTAGAAACGCGACCGCCACAGAGTCCACAGCTGGAGACGAAACTGTTACAGAAACAGACGACTACGAGAGGGAGTTTGCGTTCGAGAGAGTCGACAGATTGGTGAGCGGGAGGCTGCCGCTCAAGAAGATAACGGAGCTGGCTCCGGGAAGCCTGTGCATCTTCGCCGGCGCGAACTCGCTGCACAGAGTCTCGCTTGTGACGAGGGGGACGAGGGTGAACGCCATTCTAACATTCGAGAAGGAGAAGGGCGTGACGATGGGGAAGTACGGCCTGAAGAAGTTTTTCGGGAGATGATAGTTACTTAGGTGAATGAATTTACGAGAGTGCCGTTGCAGTATAGCGTGCACGGGTTTTGTTACACCACTGCAAAGATACCGCTCTTCTTTTCTTTTTCTCTTCTTTTCTCTTTTTTCGCACACGACAACACACCATGGAAGAGGAAGAAGGAAGAGAGGAAGGAGAGGAGAGGAGAGAAGGCGCCATATCAATCCTCTGGCCCTGCCACGATGAGCGGTAAGCCACCCCTGCATCGCCTCTTCGCCCTTGCGCTCTCCGCCATCTCCTCTATACCCTCCACATACGTCTCGTTCATCTCGTCGGCCGTCTGCCTCTACAAGCAAATTCCCCCCCTCCCCGCTCATCCATGCAGTCATCAACGGACACGCACGCCATCACCTCCTCCTATCTACCCCGCTTCCCTCACTAACACCAAACTCCTCGCCCCTCTCACGCCAACCCACGCGAATATAAATCGCCTGCAACCTTGCGCCGACGCGCAGCTCCCTCCCCCTCCCTCACACCAACAGCACCGCCATACGTGCCCATCTCCCCAATAATCTCCCCACCCCACTGTGATGCCAACAACGCCCCCAGCAGCGCCTCCAACAACGCCTCCAACAACGCCTCCAACAACTCCACGCAATCGGAATGGAACCCAAACTCGCTATCACCGACAGTCAACAGAGCTGGCAGGGGAGTGGGGCGTGGCGATGGCAGAGGTGGCAGAGGACGTGGTGCGCCTGTCAGGAAATCTAACGATGCAACCACCTCCTCCTCCTCCTCCTCCTCCACCACCACCGTTGTGCCCTCTGACAGCGCTTCCAGTACAACTGGCGGTAGCAGTGGCAACACTGGTGGCAGCACTGGCAACACTGGTGGCAGCACTGGCGGCACCACTGAAGGACAGGAAAGCAAACAGAGTCGCAAGAACAAGGATTATTGGAAGGATATGAAGGCCAAGAAGAAGGAGATGCGAGAGAGGGAGGCGAATGCTGCTAATGCTAATGCTTCTGGTGCAACCGGTGCTTCTCCTTCCAACAGTCAGCCAGACAACAGTCAGCAGCAGCAGCAGCAGCAGCAGCAGCAGCAGCAGCAAACACAGCAGCCACAGCAGCCACAGCAGCCACAACAGCAACAGAGGAAGAAGAACGTCCTCCCATCAGGTGGAGTAAACCCGTCATTAAAATCCCTTCAATCAATCCGCGACAAAGCGCTCCACAAAGCTCGTCTAGAAGTAGAATCGAACGGCGGCGTGTTCAACAAAGATGCTTTCTTCAAACAGTTCGAACAAATGTACAGCACTGACGCCAAGAATGGTGATGCTACTGCTGCCAATAATACTGCTAATAACACTGCTAGCAATACTGCTAATAATAGTAATAACAGTAATAGCAATGCCAAGAATGATAACAAACAACAGCAGAAACAACAGCAGAAGGAAACAAAGAAACAGAAGCAACAGAATCAGCAGCAGCAGCAACAACAACAACCTCAATCACAACCCCAACAACCTGTTGCAGAAAGCAAGGCATTAACTCTAGAAGATAAGAAGCGTGCACTTAAAGAAAAACGTGCTGCCGCTAAAGCTGCCAAAGCTGGTAATAGCACCGCCACTAACACTTCTTCTGATAACAATACAAAGCAACCGCAAGCTTCGTCCAACAGTAAAACAACTGCTCCTGTTTCATTTGCTGCTGTGGCCTCTGACTCTACCAACTCTACTGCTGCTACTGCTGCCGCTGCCGTTACTGAATCACCAACAAAAGGAGGCAAAGGTGAAAGAGTACCTGCCACAGAAGACCAGAAGAAAGAACAGAGTAAAAGGGATAAGGAAAGAGAAGAGAAGAAGAAATTGAAGGAGGACAAGAAACAGCAACAGCTAGAGAAGAAACAGCAAAAGAATTCGATTGCTATTAAGGAACCAGAGAAAGAAATGACTGCCGAGGAGAAGAAACAGGAAAGGTTTGAGGCGTGGAAGAAGGCCAAGGCTGAGAAATTAGCCAAAGCCAAGGAGGAGAAACTCAAGAAATCTGCTCCCAAGGGGCGTGACGCGATTTCTCCTACATCCGATTCTCGACCGTCTTCCGGTCAAGCTAACTCGTCGGTTGTAGAGGGTGCCGTCGTTTACATGAATGATCCCGAGACGGGTGATCTTCGCGCGATGATTTTCCAGAAGAACGCCAACAACCAGCTCGTCGCAAGGCCGTACGGGGACGACACTCCTCCCGTTTCTCCTCCCCACAGCCCTGCTTCCAAGGCTGTCTCCGAGGCTGCTCAAGAGGCGAAGGAGCTCGAACTCGAAGTTGAGAGGAAGCGTGCTGAGCTCGAGGAGATGAAGAAGGAGCAGGAGGAGATCGCGAAGCAGACGCAGATTATTGCGCAGCAGCAAGCGATCGCGCAGCAAAGAGCTGCTATGGCGGCTGCGGCTGTTCCGTGGTGGCACACGATGCCGTCTACCATGTGCGATCCCATTTCCCTTGAACCTCTCAATGAGCTCCCGTATCCTCCCTTCCAGCTGTGCTCCGTCGACCCGACGACTGCCAACGAAGACGCGCCGCTTCATTACTTCGACGGCCACGTGCTCGCTTACTACCTCGTGTCGCAGCTTCAGTTCATCGACCCTTTGAACCGCCGCCCTCTGCTCAAGATCGAGGTCGAGTCTCTCGACGACTATTTGAGGCAATTCCGACTCGGCAAGGCCAACATCGTCGAAGCTTACATGACGGCGCAGGAGAAGGCGAAGACGGCCAACGCGTCGACGGGAGACAGGGCGGAGTACATGCAGGCTGAGGCGAGATCCTTGTTGGTCTCGCTCTTCGACAACAGGAAAAAGGAACGGGCGGCTGGACGTGCGGCACGCCCCGACCCCACTGCGCGCTTCCGTGCTGACTACGAGGCCTCCAGCGGCATCACTCAGCAGCAGGGCATGACGATGATCGACGACGACATGAATCCCGGCATGAGGGGAGGTTTCGGCAATTCCTCCCTCAACACGTCCCCCCTCAGCCGCGCACTTCCCGAGCGCCCCAATGCTCTTGAGTCCTTCCCCACTCTTCTTTCCAGCGTTCCCGCTAGGAAGGAGCTGCCGCTTCCTCCCGCCAGGACTGAGCTGCCTCTTCCGCCCTCTGCCGGCCTGAACAAGATCGCGAACCTGGTTCCCAAGACGGACCCCGCTGAAATCGCCAGGCAGAAGGCTGCGAGGGATCTCGCTCAGCAGAAGGCCCAGATCAACAGAATGGGAATGGGCAGCGCCGGTTTTGGCGATGTGCACGCCAGGAGTGATTTGCCAACGAGACCTGCGTACAACGACATTGCGAACGGAGCGAATATTGAGTTGGCAAGCGATGGGCAGATTGAGCGGAACCAAAGGTTCGCCAACGCTTTCGGCATCGCCCCGAACACTACTGGCAATAGGTCGAACGTCCCTCCCAACCTTAACGATTCTGGTCGCTTCTACGGAGACGGGCCGAACGGAAACGGCAACTACGAAGCGAAGAGCGCTTTCGAGGGCGAGCTTCAAGCCTCCAGCTACAGCGAAGTTTTGCTGCGCTGGGCCAAGGAGCTCATGGGAGACGTTCTAAAGCTGGAGCGGAAGTGGTGTGAGTTCATCGCTGACTCGAACATCGCGAGCTGCCAGCTGCGCCCCATGGTCAGAGCGGAGAGGAAGCTTGTTCACGAGTATAGCGACCACTGGCGCTTGCACAGCGAGTCTTTCGATCCCGAACCGAGGAGATACTTGAGTTGCGTCAAGATGCGCGACACGAGGATCCCACAGGTCTTACTCAGCGAAGCCGCCAAAAAGTGGGACGGCCGTCCCATTCCCGTGCCCGAGTCGGCCGACATTTTAGCCGACGAGAAGCCCACTCTGTTCGAGAGGAGGAACGTTTACAACCTGGATGTGACGAGTGGCGGATCTGCTAGAACCGGCCTTGCCAGCGACGGAGCCAAGAAGGTCTCCGGAGAGAGGAAGGTTCCGGCGTACCTGCAGAAAAGGGACGAAGAGGCCGCGAAGGACCCACGCTTTGCTACTCTGTTCAAGAGGGAGAGCAGTGCCGAGGCGGCACCGGTAGCGGAGGCTCCTAGGAGCAGGCCCGCGCTAAAGCTGGCGGCCAGATCGACGCCGAAAGAAGCCGAGAAGAACAGGGGATGGTTGCCCGAAGAGTTCACAGAGGTCGTCCCTAAAGAGAGGAAGAAGAAGGCTAGCGTCGACGTGGATGAGGAGGGCGGCGAGGAGACCGTCGCTGGCGAGGAGGCCGCCGGCGATGGTGAAGCGGTGCCTAAGATGAGAAAGGAGCCTGAAATTCCGAAGAGTCCTCCTAAAGCTCAACCCGTCAAGAAGGAGACTGCTCTCAAGGATGACGTCAAGAAGAATATGTTCGCTGCCGCGTTCGATGACAGCAGTGACAGCGACAGCGACGACGAAGAGGACGACGACGAGACTGCCATGCTGAAGTTCGAAATCGAGGAGGAGGAGAAGGCCATTAAGGTTGGCGCTGTTGAGGCAGGCGCTGCTGAGGCAGAACTGGAGAAGCTCGAACTCTCCGCTGGTTCCCAGAAAAATGACTGAGAGGTCGAAAAAGATGTGGAGCTGGTGAGCACGCTGCCCCCGAAGGCTCTGGAGGAGGTGTCGGTCTTGACATCGAAGTTGATGAGGAGCAGAGCGGAAAGGTGTTCTAAGGAGAATGTGGACGGCGGCGATGTGTTTGCTCGAGGATGGAGAGTGGCGCAGAGCAATAGCGTAGCGGGGTGTTCGTGTGTGGTGTTGTCACAGCAAGCCCTTAAAAATTATTTACTGAGATTGGAACAAAAATTACGACAAGGCAGTGCACGAGGCAACTCATTATCACGCATTTTTCAGCCACTCGGGGGACTTGTACGGCTTCGAGTTCTTGAGCATAGTCTTGTGCTCCTTCGGCTGACCGGACGAGGTATTGCCCTTCGGTTTGCCATAATACGACAACACAGAGGAAGCCTGCTGACCCTTCGCAGGCTGGTTGCTGGCACCCAGGCCAAAGCAAGAGAAGAAAGAGAAGCAGCCTTGGTCGCCGCCTGCCGCGGCCTTATCCTTTGCCGCTTTTTTCTCCGCCAACTCGGCCTGCCGCGTACGGCTCTTTGTGAGAGGCCTGCCCACTGGCATTTTACCACTTGGGATTATGTGGCAACCTGTCTCGGCAACCTGGCTGAGCAACTCGTAGTGACTACTGCTGGAAGGGGGGACGCGGATAGCGGGTTAAAGATGGAAGTAGGGTTGAGCGAAAAAGTTCGAAGGTTGGTGTTGGCAGCCAGGTCGCGCGCTCAGGGGCTGCAAACTAGCTGGCAATCCTTGGATCCACCACGAAGAGAGGTTGGACCTCCTTGAGCCCTGATGCCTGCCGAGATCTCTGCCATCTTCATTTGTCTTTTGTCATGATCCACCCCTTGCCACCCCTCCCTCGCCAACCCAAGCTTCAAGAATGCATAAACTACACCCCACGATTCTCCTCGCATACCTCCTTTTCCAACCCCTGTCATCCCTCTCCTGGTCCGAAGCCTCCCTCCAAATATACTCCCCCTACATCGACATATTGCCCTTCCCATACACCCTCCTCTCCGCCACTGTGCCAGTTCCCATAACCCTGGACGAAACCAAGCAGAGCTTCGACTATCATCTCAGTTCTGATCCTGAGAAATTCGCTCTTGACGTAGCTCGCCCAATGGGAAAGACGCTGCCAGAAGTTTGGTCAATAGCAAGTGAGGTCAAACGACTCTCCAAGAATAAGTTCAATGAACTCGTCCTAGCAACCCCCCAGGACAATGTTTTCACAATCCACTCAACCCTCATCTACGCCAGTCCCGATAATGAGCGAATCCACGCATTTACTCACGCACACTGCTCCAACTTAGGCCCTGTTATTATAAAGTTCTACAACTACACCAGGGCTCACTTCGCTCAGTCCAGTCTCCTAGGAGTAGTAGAGAACCTTTTCCTGATCGAGTACAAGGCCACAACCTCCAGTGCGAAAGAACTCTCCAGTGTCTTTGAAAAAATCGGCATCGCAGCATCATCCCCTGGCTGGAATGCCCTCGACCTCTCGCAACCTCCCTTCCCCAAAGAGCATCTGCCCCTCCTCCAACAAGGCGACTACGATCAGTCTAATCTCTTCGCCAATTTCCCTCCCGCCATCGCTCGTAGTGTGCTGTTAGCAAACGTGTTCGGTGGAATTCTTGATCCCATGAATCCCGAGAGGACAGGTGAATCGTTCGTCGAAACACATAACCACAATCATCGAAACTCTCGTGACACTTCTCTTATGGTTCAGCGAGTTGCAACTGCCTTCACCCACGCGAGAACCTTATCGTCTTCCCTCCCCCCCCGCCCTTCTCAAAATTGAGGGAATGAGCAGTTCCCACATTCGTCACTTCCTACACTCTCTCATGTCCCAGTTCTCGCGTCTCTCGTTATCCTACCTCGAAGTTGGCGTTTACCGCGGCTCAACCCTCCTCAGTAGCATGAGCGGCAACGAGGATAGATTTTCCAGAAGCGTTGCGATCGACAACTTCGCCGAGTTTGACGACGATGGGCAAAACTTTGCGGTGCTCAACCGCAACTTGGAGGCCTTCATCTCTGCCTCTGGAAATGACAGGCTGACATTTTTAAAGAAGAACTGCTGGGACGCGACGCCCGAAGAACTTCGAGCTGGCGCTCCCTTCAACGTGTATTTGTACGACGGCGGACACGACGAAATCGATCATTTCTACGCAATAGTTGGTTTTTACGAGCACCTGGCGGACACGGCCATAGTCATAGTCGATGACTACAACCAGCAGCGAGTGCGGGAGGGCACTCGACGGGGCCTCGATCACCTTGTGGAGAGAGGCGAATTGAACATTGTCCACGAATGGGAGGTTCTGAGCCGCTGGAATGGCGACGAACTCGGCTGGCACGACGGCGTGGCGGTTTTTGTTCTCGAAAGACGACAAGCCGGCAACAACGGGGAACTGTAAACAACTAAACTCTTCTTCTTTTTCTTCAACGAAATATTATTTTACATTATTGACTTCATTTGGCCAACGAGAACTGCAGCAGCGCTCTATCGAGCCCACCCACGCTGTACACGTGCTTGTTGTCGAAGCCCACCGCAACGTTCGTGACGTGACTCGAGTGCCCGGAGTACTCCTTCCGCTCGCTCTCCATCTTCAAACACGGGTACCTGTACAAGCTGACCTTGCCGTCGTCGCCACCCACGACCAAGTTGTTACCCACCTTGGCGCACGCGTCGATGTCGCTGCCACCCCTGCCGCCGCCGAAGATGCCTTGCACCGGCCATCCTAGCACGCACGTCCAACCGTGCCACATGGTGTCCTTGAGACTGCTAGGATTCTTGACCTGCTTCCCGTCTCTCGCGCCCCAGAACAGCAACTCGTACGCGCCGCAGTTGCTTTGCAGGAACTTGGAATCTCCGCTCCAGTCTAAGTGGGTGATGAAAGAGCTGTGACCCTTGCAAACGCTTCGCCTCGTGTACGTCCTCGTTTCGACCAAGTAGATGTTGTTGTCGTGGCTGCCCACGGCCAGCGTGCTGCCGTCCGGACTGTACTTCAACACCTGAATCCACTCCTTCGCGATCTTCACGTCGACCTTCTTGACCAGACCGGGCTCCTGGAATACGACGACGTTGCCGCTGTACATGCCCACGGCGACGAACGAGCCGTCGTTGTTATAGGCGATGCTCCTGGCTTTTCCGCCGAGACTACGGACGGCAATCCTCTCACACCGCTGGGTGTCCCAGACGCACAGGATTCCGTCGTCTCCCACCGTGGCGGCGTTGCTCGTCGTGGGATGGTTGTCCAGGCCCCACAGCTCGCCACCGAAGTGACCGCATAGCAACCCCTTGTCCTTGCCTGTGGCCAAATCCAGCTCTACGATCTCGCTGCTGTACAAGCCAATTAATATCTTCTGCTCCGTGCAGCAGACGCTCCTCACCTCGGTGTTCAACGCAGTGTTCGAGAAGGTCGCCAGATCGAACTGCCGCTGCATGACTAGGCTTTCGCTCCACAAGATGACCAGGCCATCCTTCCCACCACTCACAAGCCCGGAACCAGTCCTTCCGAGAGAGTTAACGCACTTGGTGTGCTCTCTCCGAATGACGCTCGCATTCCTGCCCTTCCAAAGGTAAATGCTTCCGTCGGCCTGGCCCGTAACGCAGTCCGGTCCCAGGTAGCAGGTGCTTACGCACGTTGTGTTCTTGGCTTTTCTGCCGAAGAGACCCTTCTTAGACTGGATCTCGCCCTTGACCACGTTGCAGCTCCAAAACTTGACCTCCCTCTTGCCAGCGGTACAGAAGTCTCGATCTCCGAAGCTGCTCAGGGCGAGCATTTTGCTCCTGCTGCCCTTCGCTTTCGCAATGAGCTGGCCGAGATTCGTGTCCGGATCCGCGCCGTACACAGCAACGGAGTGGTCGTCGTCCATTCCTACGCTGTAGATGAGCTTGCCATCGGCACTGAACTGGATCAGCGAAACGCCACGCTCATGGAATCCCTTGTACACAGCCAGCGTGCTGCCGGAGTTGCTATCCCACACCACGATCTTGGGGTGCTTGCCAATCTCGCCGGTAGCGACCGTGTGGCCTTCCGGGTGCACAGCGAGGCACAGAATGTCGTCTTCGTGCTGCAGGTTGAAGAGCTGCTGCTTGCTCTCGATGTCGTACTTGATGCCGATGCCGGCGACGTGATAAACAATCTCCGTCGCGCTGTCACCGTAGAACAGGTTGCTCCTGCAATCCTGCGCCCTATAGCCATACGCAAAGTTCAGCAGCAGCTCGGCATCTGGCTTCTTCAGGTCGTCCTCGCTCTCCTTCCATCCGCTGGGTTCCCTAATGGCACCCAAATACGGCTTCACGGCCATGAACTCGTCACCTCCGCTCCTCCCCTTGCCGAGATACAGTCCTTCCTCAATCTCCTCAGCGTCCACGTCGTCGTTCTCGCCCCAGCCTCCCTCACTCTCGCTCGCATTTCCACCGCCGCCGGCGGCCGCTAGCTCCCTGGCCTCCTCCTTGATGTCCGTCTTCCAGATGCAAATTGTGCGATCCTGGCCACCCACGCTGACGAGGTACCCGTCGTCGTAGCTGAAGCAAAGTTCCCTCACGGCTGCGCTGTGAGCCACGTACGTCTTCTCCGCAGCGCCCTCGTTCACACAGGGGTAGTTGTACAGCCTGATAACCCCAAACTCGTCCCCTGTGGCGAGTACCGGCACCTTGTCGTAAATGTGGTTCCTGTCGACGCATAGGACGCTGTCTGGGCCAGCCTTTCCTCCAATACCCTGCACGCTGAACCCGATTGTGCCCGTAATGGTGCTGTACACGAGGTCCTTGACCTTATTGGCGCTGGTCTCTTCGACTAGCGTTTCCAGGTTGAAGAACTTGAGATGCTTGTCGCCGCAGCTCGTCGTCATGTAGATCTCGCCGACTTCGACATTTCTTGTTCGCACCCCCTTGTCCTTACTTACGACCACACCTCGCTCGTTCATCTTCTCGCCCTCTCTCAACATGGTTCCGAAGTCAAAGTGAACAATGTAGTTGTGATGCGCTTCGATCTTGTTGACGTAGGAGTACGCGTTAAAGACGTCGTAAACGTAGATGCACTCGTCGTGACTACCAACGACTAACCTGCTCCCCTCAAAGCTGTATTTGATATGCTGGATCCACTGCGTCGCTCGATCAAGTTCGGCGAGAAAACTGTCACCCTTCAGTTCACCATCCAGGACAAGGACCTTGCCGGTGTTCAGGCCCACTGCGAGGTGCGGATTGTCCTGATTCCACTGGCCGCACGGCTGGTACGCAAGAGCCCTACACTTCTCCTCGATCATGAGCGTCTTGAGGCAGTTTCTCTCCCCGAAGTCCCAAAGCCTCACGCACTTGTCGTCGCCACCTGAGCAGAACAGGTTCTTTCCGGGATGCGTCGCCAGGCCCCATACGTCACCAGAATAGTGCCCCTCATTGAAACACGTCACGTTGAGATCGTCCAGCTTCGGCCACTTGATGACGCCCTGGAATTCGCTGTAGTTCAGTGAGTCGTCGACCTTTACCTCAAAGATCTCACTGCCTCCAGTGCCGATGAGGAGGTCGTCGTTCATGAGGCACACAGAGCGCACCGTGCAGTCGTTGATGTCGAATCCGACCAAATCGGACACCCTGAGAACCCTCTTGAGGCAGAGCATTCCCTGCTCGCGGAATTTCTTGCCAACCTCATCGTCGCCAATCTGCTGCACCACGAAATCCCAAAGGGCTATTACGCCACCCGAGTCGCCGGTTACGACCTCCCACTTCGTTTCACTGCGTGTTCTGACCTCGCTGGTCCACACGCTCGCAACACAGGCCTCGTGCCTGAAGCTGCCGCTCCTGATGGATTCTTTCTCCTTGCAGCATGTGTGCTTGTCCCAGATGAGAACTTCTCCACGAACGCCAGTGGCGATGGAATAGTCTCCAGTGAGAGGCTCGGCGTTCATGCAGAAAAAATCTTCCGCAGTCGTAAGCCCATTTCTGCCGAACACACCGTTCTGGGAGACGAGAGAATCGCCAGCCGCGGAGAAAAACTTGAGCATCTGATTGCCTCCGAGCATTACCTTGTCCTTGACGAAGCACGCGGCCATGACCTTGGTCAGCGAGACGACGGCCGTGGCAATGACGCGCTCCTGCTCCCAGTTGTAGATAGCTACGGAGTTGTAGTCATCCAGACCGACCGAGAGAAGGAGGTTTCCGGGGCCGTTGAACTTTAGCTGGCCCACGCCCCTCTTGTGGAAGCCTGACAGTACCGCCTTTGTGTCCATCGTGGCGCAGTCCCACACGACGATCTTGGGCATGTCGCCGACCTCTCCTGTGGCGCAAAAGTTTCCATCCGGGTGCACTGCCAGGCACAGAATGTCGTCAATGTGCGTGCCCTGCTGGAACTTCTGCTCGTTCGTGGACTTGTTGTAGCAGACGCCGAGAGCCGCGCACGCGAATATGACGCCGCCGGACGAGCTGTAGCGGAGGGTGTTGCGGCAATCCTGCGACCTGTAGCCGTGGACCCAATTCAGGTTCAGAGCGCAATCCGTGCTGCCCAGGAGAGAGTCGGAGAAGCGGAAGTCCGAGGGCTCAACGATCTTGCTGAGGTAGTGTTTGATCTGGCCCTTCTTGGAGATTGACTCGCTGCGAGTGACGAGGGAGTCGGCCGCCTCAAGCTCGTCCACAAGGTGTGGGTTGGTTCTGTTCAAGTCCGAAAGGATGGCCGTGAGAGGCTTTTGCGCGAAGGGAGTGCACGGCGCCATGGGATGGGCATCGGAAGGCGATAGGGGCTTGGAGCGACCTGGGGGATCATCGGGATTGTAGTTCTCCAAATCCTCGTCCTCGTCGTCGAACTCCTCCACGTCGTGGCTCCATTGGAAAACGCAGCAATCGTGCTTTCCGGCGCTGATCAGGTAGTGCCCGCCAGCGGCGAAGCGAACCTTGCAAATCTCGCCGGTGTGACCGCGGTGGCACGAGAAGAGATTGTCGTCGGTGTCCGGAACGGGGTAGTTGTAGAGCTTTAAGCGACCGTAGTCGTCGGCGCAGCAGAGAACGCTTGTGGACATGTCGACGCTCGCGCTCGTGACCTCGCCGCCGTCGCTCTGCTTCCAAACGCCCATGCACTGCCAGCTCAGCGTGCACGACGCGCTGTGCGGGCCGTAGGAGCAGAAGAGGTCGAGGGACGCGGTCTCGCCCCAGTGGTCCCAGTAGTTGATGCCGTAATTCGTATCGTTGGACTGCATGAAGAGGGAGTTTTTCGAGAAGTCGATGTGCACAACAGGGTCAGTGTGCCCGCGACAGACACCAAGCCTCGAATAGTTCTTGTCGGCGGCGTACAGGTAAATGTTCGTGTCTTCGGAGCCAACTGCGAGCACTTTGTCGTTGGGTGAGTACCTTAGTGCGGATATGGAGCGCTGCGAGTGCTGGAACGCCGTAACGACGTTGAGCTCCATGTCGTAAATTGCGAAGGCGCCGGAAGCCATTCCAAGGCAGAGGTGGGACCCGGAGGAGGAGAAGGTGAGGCTTGATCCGACGCTCGGGAGAATGCGCATGTCGATGAGGCACTTGCGGCGGATGGACCAGATGCGCAAGGTCTTGTCGTCGCCGGTGGACGCAAAGACGAGCTCGTTAGGGTGATTCGCAATCGACCCGAGAACGCAGTTCGCGTGGCTACCTAGTATCTGCTTCACGTACGGGTTGGCTCCGGACTTCTTAACCTCAAAGATGTCTCCACCACGCGTTCCGACGAGAACGTAGTTGCCCTTGGCAACTGCGGACACGATGGAGCAATCGATGATGGAACCTTGGGTGCCGATGCGAAGGGCTCCAACGTCCTCGGCCATATCCACCGGCGTGCCGACCATTTTCATCTGCTTATCCCACGTGACAGAGAGGCCGTCCTTGGCGCCGGAAATCAAGCCGCCGGTTTCCTCGCAGTAGCGAAGAGAGTTCACGGGCTCGTTGACGCCGTGAGCCTGGAAGGTCTGAACGCAAGTGCGAGACGAGTCAAACTTGTAGATTTCGCCGCTGCAGCAACCCACGAATGCTGTGTTGTGAACGTACGCGACGGAGCAGAACGTCTGGCGCTTGCCAATGTGAGTGATGCGGCCGGGCTTGGACTTGAGGGCGCGCTTGTCGACGACGAAGAACTCTATCGTCTTGACGCCGACGGCGCAGATGGTTGTGGAGTCGCCGGAAAACGCCACCCCGAGGAGGTTTGAAGTGCCTCCTATGCCGGACGCAACCATCTTGTTAGCGCGCCAGTCCCAGAGGGCGACGATGTGGTCGTTGTCCATTCCGACGGACGCGAGCTTGGAGCCGTCGGCATTGAACGCGAGGAGGTTGACGCCGACGGTGTGAAGCTCCAGAACCGCGGCCGTTTCGAGCGTCGTGGAGTCCCATACGTGCACGAATGCGGGGTTTCCCCGGGGTCCGCTCGCCACGAAGTTGCCTGCGGGATGAACGACCATGGAGAGCACCTCGTCGGTGTGGCCGTGGTAAAACGACTGCGTGTTTTCGACCTTGTCGTAAACGACGCCCACTCGCGCGGCGGGGTAAACAATGCGGGTGTTGCCGTGCTTATCCGATTTGTCCGATGACGGGGTTGAGAGGTAGTGGAGATTATTGCGAGAGTGGGAAGAATTGTAGCCGTAGATCCACTGCAGAGCTAGGTGGGTGGGGGGAGTGGCAGGAATGGCGGGAGGAGCGTCGCGGTAGGCGGCCTTATTTAGCTTCTGGGCGCGTGATTTGAGGCGTGCGTGCTGGTTCTCGAGGAGGGAGTCGATAACGCCAGAAAGGTGGGTGTTGACTGCCTGCATAAGCGGGTCGATGGCCGGCGGCTTTGTCAGCTCTCCCGGGAGCATCTCTTTGGGTTCATCTTCAGTGTCCGACGCGGAATCGTCGTCGTAATCGTCGGCGCCGACGCTCTGGGATTCGGCAAGAACGGTGCTGGAAAGTGATGCTACGAGACCCATAATGGTGCTGTTGCCCCTGGCCCAGTCTAGGAACTCTGTGTAGCAGATGGCGTTGGAGCCGTCGGCATCGTTGGAGAGGAGAGCTTCCTCGGCGAGGGCGGAGAACACCTCAACGGAGGGCTCGTCCTCCTCCTTCCCGCCGGTGAGAACAAGCATGCCACAAACGCTGGATTGGAGCATCATGGCGAGCTCGGTGACGCTGAGGGAGGCATTGAGGTTGAAGTCATAAAGAGAGAACAGGAACGCTGCCTTGGCGTCGAAGGGGACCCGGCAGACGAGCGCGACGCCGCCGAGGAACTCGAGGCCGTCGAT
>JACKZZ010004202.1_pt1 | contig 14599 bp, 12 predicted proteins | sample 8027871 | NCBI WGS metagenome assembly JACKZZ01 (sample SAMN15724774, study PRJNA655200) | protist metagenome | isolation source: fluorescence activated cell sorting (FACS) single amplified genomes of... | place: USA: West Boothbay Harbor, Gulf of Maine | collected 2000-07-19
GCGAGCCCTCTTCATCGTTTAGTTTGATATATAGGCTGTGGCAATAAATAGCCTGCACCTCTTCGGGGACACAGGTAGCACTCAAACTGGGGGTTGTCCGTATTGAGTTGGTTGGCTTTCAGGTTTTCAACTTTTTTTGCCCTCTGGCCCGCCACGACATAGATCATCGCGCTTAGGGGGGGGACTCATATAGCCATGCCCTTTCTGTTTCCTTTAATTTTCCCTGCAGCCGCCCTCATGTAGGGATGCCCTTTCGCTTTCTGGTAGGTTGCCTACCTGTAGAAGTTAGTTGAGCAACTGCAATTGCAAAGAGAAGTAGCAGCTGCAACCTGAGCCTACCAGTGGAAGATGAAGAGTAAATTTCTATTTGATTATCCCGCACCTGCACCAGCGTAGTTCTAGTTTCAAAGACAAGCAGGACCTGGAAGAAGTTGTAGCGCGAGAGAAGAAAATGAAAATAAAAATCACGTACGTAGATCTGTCTTGTTACGGCTGAGGTTGTGCGCTGCCACTGGGGAAGTGTCGCAGGTGAGAGCATGACAGATCCACGTCATAAAGATTCTTTCAAGTGCCTGTTCCCGCTGGTCGTGTTCTTGTTAGAAAGACCAAATTGCAACAGGCCGCTATTGCAAAAAACCCTGTAACCGATCCGAGCAAATTTCTCTACTTTTTGATGTTGTTATGAAAAAGCAAGGATAGCAAGCCCCCTGGCCCTGGTCTTTTCGTTTGTTTCGTCTTCTTCCCGGCCTGAAGCGATGCCAGCGTCCGCGTAATACGTTTCCGCTGACCGCGAAGCTTCAATGCTTGATATAGCAGCTCGGGAACATGCGTGCGCAGTTGTTAAAAAATGACAATGAACAAAAAAAATCAATTTCTAGCCACCAGCCGCGCCGATATCGATGCCGCCTTTTAAGAGCTAGCGCAGTCCTCGTTTGCTTCTTCCGTCCGAGTCGTTCGAATCGTGGGAGGAAGTATATCTTGATCTTCTGCAGGTGCAGATATATAGACTCCGGGTTCGTCGTGAAGTATTAAGATAAACAATCATTCGTGATCGTGGGTCGTGATGCCCTCAGTATTCGTATGAAAGTCGAAGATGGAGTATATTCGTCTGTGGTGATGTTGTGTCGACAAACATCCTGCTCGCGCTCTCTACAAAAAGACAGATATGAAGGCGGCTCATCGTCTATATTTTTATCATAAATCCTCGCAGAGTGGGTCTTTCTTTGTGGATACCCAGCAGCTGAATTGAGGCAGTCGATGAGCTCATCGTACGAAATAACTTTTTTTTTATACGTAGCATAACTTCACCTTCAGAGAGCTCAGTTCCAGTAGTAGTCGAGAATCCGTCATCTTGCATTTGTGAGATGTATGAGGAGCTTGTGGTCCTTTTCTAGCTTTCTCACAGATTCTTCCGTTTAGAAGGTGTTGAACTAAGAGCGGCACTACTTTGGAGATTATCGATATAAATACTTTTGTTGCTGATCTTCTGGATCTTCTCGTGAGAGCTACTCCTTGTAAATTCGAGTTCGTCGGCAATGCCCGTGTGGGCCCTTATTGGCGTTGCCCTTACGTGGCAGGCCAACGACGATTGCATCAAGCATTTTGGAATGTCGATTCCGGAGTCGTTGTTACGTGTAGCCCAAAAGGGGCGCGAAGTCATTCGGGATATTAACGACTCGATGCGGTTTGAATGGAGCAGTGAGTTCAAAACTCATCGGGCTGGAGACCTTGAGTTTCTGCTTTCAGTTTCCCTCCGTAGTGATCAATCACGAGTGGAGCGAGACCCACACGAAGAGGAGGCTAAACAAGGACCCGGCCTACCATCTTCGGGTACTGCGGAAAGCTTCGCTGTCACGAACAGGAAATCCGACACGAGCCGTATGTGGATCCACCACGCTGGCGTGCACTATGCGTACCACCAGAGTTCTTTGCCTTCGGCTGTGATGATGGTGATAAGTTCATCGACGGCACTGACCACTTCAGCAGAAGACACCGCCTGGCAATCTGCTGCTGTTTTTGATGCCGGGCTTCTGAATCCGCGCGCGCAACTCCAGATGTACGACCGAAAAGTTCTGGCACTGCCAGCAGATTTACCAGAAAGTATCAGTACTGTATTTACGTTTTGCTACTTTGGTACAGATTCGACTTTCTTTCGTTTGCATTTACATATTTGGTTTTTATTTTTCGGAAGAGCCTACTAATTTTAATTTGTATTTTTGATTTTTCAGAGGACTCTCCGAACCAAGGAGAAACAAACAGAATGAATTTGCTCAACTCGTCCAATCATGCCAGGTCAACATGACACCGGAGTCCTGCTCATCCTCAACCGCGCTCGAATTTCCGCAGTGGTGCCTCCAAATGACACAACGCTGCCCTCCTGGTCCCGGAACAGCACGAATATTGGTGTTCTTGCGGAAGTTCCAGTTGCCGTCACCGAGCTTCTGCGCTCCTCGGATGGCACAGTCACCTTGTTCTTGAACACGTGGGACCGCTTGTTACGTCTTCAATCTGTTCAACAAGAACAAGTTCGTCGCCGGTATGCCATGCGGAAAAATGAAGAGGTAGGACGAGACGAAGGTGATGCAGATTTAGGACTAGAGCTGGAGGAGCGCGTGGTCACTAGCGAACTGGTTCTGTCGTGGGACACTTTCTCGCTAACCATGATCCACATGGTCAGAACAACCAGACGGCTTACGCCAGCATCTGCGTCTGCCAGCGCAGCTTGTTGTGGACCAACAAATATTAATCTGATCACGCACAGCACTGGTTTACTGAATGAGCACCAAACGACCTCGAAATCGCATTTCGTAGATGACAGAAGAAATGTTACGGTTACGGATGGAGCCACGACAAAATCTTGTACTAAGAGCGGCAGGGAACCCCATGAAGATGATCGTGAGCGACAGGCTGGGATGATGGTACAAGTTCAAGAACCAGTGCTGGGAGTGGCAGGCGCGGCCGGCATTTCTTGGCAGCAACTGCAACAGGATTCCCCAGCGGTTCCAGTAGCTGCAACTGGGAATAATTCAAGTTCAACTACTCCTACTCGTACTCCATCGGTGGAAAAAACTACTGGCACTGTCATTCTTGCGAATGCTGCTCCTGTGTCTTTTTTTTCACGCCTTTTTCGTCGGGCCCAGTGCGTGTCTTCAAGAAGTGCACCAATTTGTCCTCGCATGGAGGCCGTCCATGGATTCAACGTTCGGTCTGCTGTCCAACACTTTCGCTTGCCGCGGAGTACGCGCCGGATATTTCGATTTCCTCGGGCTTCGAAGCACAGGCATGACAGCACATGGACCACGGGGGACAAAAGCAGTCGCAACAACGCCGGTTCCGATCAGGCCAGCGCTGAGACCACGTCGAGCTCGAGCAACATCAACGAAATACTGCCCTCACCTCCTGTCACAATCGACAGCGCGTTCACGAAGCAAGAGCCGCTGCAACGCGAGAGTCTTGGAGGACAGCCAGCACGGGTTGCTCTACTACACGATGCTGACATGCAACGGCCAGGGCTACTTGAATCGGCAGCAACAGGAAGACGAGGACCTGCTCACGAGAAGGAAGAAATCGCAGTGCCATTGGCTATAGCGGCAGAAGAACGCGCGAGCGAGAAGTCGTCCTCCCCCTTGTCGAAAAATAACGAAAGCAAAAATGGTGCTGATGATCGTGATGATGATCTTCACGACGCACGCCGCAAGGACAAGGCTGCGAAACACGTCTTCAAAGACGGAGCCAGTCGTCATGAAGTAGATCATGATCCGAGTATGGGCGCTGTCGTTCTTGACGACTCACGCACCACAGCAGAGATGCGGAAACCGGTCGTACGCGTACCGGAAATCACAAAGCAGCACAGAACCCCAGGCTACGCAGGGATGGTCGAAGAGGAAGATGGACAAGCCAAAAGAACCAAGCCGAGCCGGAAGATGCTGCAGCACCAGCAGGGGTCTGATGATTCCGTTATCTTCTTACGTGAACAACAAATGCAACAACTTGGAGTTGGACAGCGGCACTCCAGCGACGCAGAGGCAGATGCTGTTGCTAGTGGATTAAAGCATGAAAACATGTCAGACGTGCTCGGCCGAGATGGAGAGGCAGATAAGCTAGATCACAGGAGTGGTCTTTACGAAGCGCAGCCCGCAGCTGCTCGAGCACCACCGCGGGACAGCAAGCACACAGCGAATCGTGACTTCCTCAGAGACGACAACGACAATATACAGGAGTTCCAGACCGGCTGGTACAAGATAAATAAGTGTTAATGTTGTCACCCTCAGGCGCAGCATTTGCTGAGATTGAGATATGAATGAAATAAGACGAAATATATTGCCTGTTCACTCAATGACAATGAATGCATGTACGAAATACGACAGCTGATTTATTTCGGTGAATCCCAAGGAAAATCAATGTTTTAGAGCAAGCTCACATCAACCCTCATCCTTAAGTAAGCGTCGAAGATAGAAGCTGTCCGGTTCGTTGGTTCTGACATCCTGACCGAAAAGTCACGCTCCGTTGCAGCGCCCTCACTCGCAAGCTGGAGTGGGTGCGCTGACCAGTGAGTGCGGCGCGCGACAGCGCAGCGCGCCTGCCCGCGATTCCCGACAAAGGGATACGCCGCGCCGGTGCCGGTGACAAAAGGATATCCGAAAAAGGGCTTTGCCGTTGCGCGTTGCGGGCGGGGGAGCCCCATATTTGCTGGACCAGGGCGGGCGACAGTGCCGACGACGGACTCGTAGGAAAAGATCTGGGTTTGGCGCGCCGGAGATACGGACCTCCAACCGGCCGGTTTATCCGTAGATGATAAGCAACCCCGGTGCCGGTGGGCAGTTTGTTAGCCATGACCATGAGGTTTGTGATCCGCCCACTATGTATAATTGCTTCCATATCCATTCCGACTCTTTCACGCCGCCGCTAGACGCAGCACAAGTAGAACCGTGCACATGTCAGTCGGTCATTTGGAGGTGAAGATTACGCAGAGTATTCGTTGTCGGAGAAGTTTAGAAATTGCAGGGAGGGGGGTACTTCGTACTTGTGCGCGCGCATGAGCAGGTAGAAGTCTAAACATGACAGGGGGAGGTGCTTATTTCTCGAAAATTAGTACGGGATCCGGTATCGCTACTAGTAGTATGATTTATGGAGGATGTCAGTATCACGAAGGCAATGGCAAAAATGAAAATCATATAAATAATCCTCATTGAACATCTTACATCTGTTTCTCTCAGGTTTTCCTTCTCTCGGCCTTCTGTATTCGCGCGGTTTTTCGGCTTCCTGGCAGGATGTTTAGTCATCAGTATCCTTGTCTTCCTTGGATGGAATAAATCCCAGAAGCAAATAAACCTGAAGCTGAAGTGCGAACCTCATGGAGTTGCGAGCGAAGATCAGAATGAGGATCCGACATCTGCAAGTCCCTTGCTTGATTCGAGTTCTGCGTCAAATGGCAATGGGGCCGAGGCCCCTCGTTCTCAACAAGAACATCGACAAGACCCGGCGGAGTCTGTCGACGGCCGACAGGAGGAGCGAACAAGCAACGGCGGGATCATGCTATTGCTAGGAAACCATCCCGCGCATCCACTACAGTGGCAAGATGAACGCCCAGAAGAAAAAGCAGGGCACGAGCACCCCAAGAACAAGGACGACGAAGCTGGAGCGAGAAAAGCGCACACGTCTGCGATTTGTGCGAATAGCTGCGCGAGTGGCGGCTGCATTGGAGGACGGCCAGGCAAAGTGAAGGTCAACCGGGAGGTAAATCCGATCGAGGAGCATCGACGGCTGCGGTACATTCAGTCTCCAGCGATGCCAAGAAACCCAAAAACAACTACACATAATCTTGGATCCGAGAGCGAGTCGTCAGAGGAAGAGCAACTTGCTGCTGTTCCTCCCGTGGACCTTGGCGCGGCGTTCTTCACGAGGCCCTTGCCAGTTGGAAGCTTGTCAGAAAAGCGCGCACAATCACTAGTCGAGGCGGCAGGCGAGGAGATGACTCATCATCAGCACCGTGACGAAGACGACCAGCAGAAACATAAAATGAGCATCAGTACGGAAAGTGCAGATGCAGCAATTCCACGCTGCTCCGGGGAAAGAGTCATGAAACGTCGTGCAAAAACAAAGAATGAACAGAAGAACAACAACGTGCTCAACACCACACAAGTAGCGGAAAACGGTCGAAGCGTAAGCGAGACAGAGGTAGCGCGAGCGCAGCGAGGACCTTGCTCCCTTGCGGATGATCTGTGGCTTGATTTGGCCCGCATGTTTTTCGCGACCAGCAAAGCGAGCCAAAAACAACATCTACAGAGCACGGGTGACATCAACGCTCAGCTGGTGGTGACATTACCAGAACGTTACCGGGATCAGTGGGACACGCAGACTGGTCCTTTTACTGACCAGGGCCCCGGAACCTTGACGCAGCTGTACAAGGACGGGAAGTGGTACAGACTGTCGTGGGTGAAAGGTATCGGCGGGGAACAAGCCAGAGGCTTGATTGCGCGTGTTCCGGCGACACACCGATTGGCCAGCAAGGGAGGACAAGCTGTCGCTTTCTACCAGGGGACCCGATCGGGACAAGTATCGGCTGCGCTTTACAGAGACATAGGCGTGATCGGAGAGGAGCACATCAAAGGAAATCTTGTGCAAGCAGTGAGTTTCACTCCAGTCCTCGGGTGGGCCGCTACTGCAGAACTGCTGAAGAGAAAGCAAAACAGCGCCGGAAGTACACGAGATATCTTTTCTCCGGGGCGCGGCGGAGGAGAATTGCTTGTCCAAGATCGCTCTTCATCTTCTTCAAGCGCCGGCGTTCAAGAAGAGCTGCAGACACCAGCAGCTAGTCGTGCCGCTAGCACTTGTTCTTCTACCAGCAGGACAAAAAATGGGGCCTGCTCGCCGGCGGAAGCAACAGGAGGAAGTTCGAGACTAGCGGGCTAGGCTCTTAACCTGTTTTTCACGAATGACATCTTCTACTTCACGGCGGAGATCAAGTTTTTGGAATTTGACCTCTACATTTTCTTTTTCATGCTCTTGCAGACTGCTCTATCTCTGATTCTGAAGACGTGGTAGAGGGGTAGGCGCAACTATTTTTTATCGATTTGAGTTTGGCTTTTACCTTTAGCTGCGGTCTGGGTAGTTTCTTTTGTAGAAAATCATTGCTTGTGAGTGTGACCCTTCTGACGTTGCCACCAGCTTCACACGTGGGCGACCTGATCTGTACAATGTCATTCTGAAGTGAAATCTAACATTATTGTGTACGCCTTTGCTGTCCTGTTCACGACGTTTACCTTTAGCTATTATTTATCTCGCAGCGCAGTGCGGTCAGAAATACTAAAGAAAAAATAATATTATTTACAAATATTTTACAACCTGTCTATCTAGTAATTTGGATTTTAATTTTACATATTTTCAAAAGTTTCAGCTGGATAACTCAAAAATAACATAAATTCAATCTAATCAAGAGTGCTCGAATGAATCCGGAACAGCCTACACTCGGTTTCCTCTGCAAAGTTGTTTTCGCAAAAGAGGATGCAGCTGCAATGTTTCAGTTGTAATTGAGTATTATGTTTCTCGAGCTCTTGGAGCAGCGGTCCCTGTTTTCGCTTTTTTTTCTGTGATATTCCCTGAAACTTACCTGTTTTAATGGGACACTGGAGATGTTCATCTTCTTGTACAAGATTTCATTGCTTGACAAGTCTGTTTTATATTTCATCGCGTCTTTATCTACTATACTACCTTATCTGTTTTTTTTTCTCATTTATTTTTAATCACAAGATATATCTGTAGGGTTTGTTTTTTTGCTATTCCTCTTCATGTGTGTATTCGAGTTGGTTCAATTTCAAGCTCAAGAGAAAGCATAGGAAGCATTTCTCTGAGGGCTTGAGAAGTTGAAGGTTGATCGATGGTCGAGTGTTGAGATGTTGACGCGTATCAATGATGTTGAAGTGGTGTGTATGTCTACAGAAGCGAGCACCCGATCATCGATTTTCTTTCGTATAGGATGTTGAGCGATCATACAGAGAGAGTGAGAGCCTTCATCAATAAGCATAAATGCAAAATCGTTTCCGTCGACTTTGATACTGATTTTGGAACGTCGCTCATTCGTCGAGCAAAAAGGTCAACGCTGCAACCCTGCTGCAGATTTCGGTGTTTATCCTATAAACAGGAATGAACATCACAAGATGAAGATATAGATATAGAACGCTCATACTCGAACTCGACCCATAGCGCGAATATAATTCGTGGAGGTAGTTGTAGGAGGTGGAGGTCCACCTCTTTCCACCTACTATATTTTGCTAGATTCAGAATTCTGCGAAGCTCCGTTCACGCTGAAAGCGGTCGAGGAGAAATCGAAGCGGACATCATGGACCTCGAGCAGTTCAAACTCGTTGGAATAAAATACCTCGACGAGCCCGGGGGCGAGGGGACGGGAAGAGTTAACCTCGATGGCTACTGTTTTTCTCCGTTTGAGGAAATGGCCGCGACTAATGGCGCTGATGCGCAGCCGTCAAGAGCTGCGGGAGCTGCAGCATCGCAACAAGGACTTTCCCACGTTTCGCCAAACCCTGAAAATGAAGAAAGGTAAGATGAAGCGAGTAACCCCCTATCGAAAGTGCCAGCTACGGCAGTGTCATATAAAAGCTGTTCCTGTTGATCATGATCTTTATGCAATAGCAACTTTTATTTTTTTTCACGTACGTCACGATTTCGTCCCAGTAAGTTGCACAGCCTAGACATGCACATGCACAATCACTCTTCGCAAATATGATTTTTTATTTTTTACGCAACCAACTGCAGGAAAATATGATTTACGCAACTTCTACAGGAAAACAAGTATAAATTTGACACAAAGGACGAGAGTTGGGAAAAGATGCACGATAAAGTGGATTTTGCACACAGGTACAAAACGACATCGTCAACCACAGGGAGAACGTGTTATCAGCCGCATTCAGATTCACAGGAGCCCACACTAGCTGAGAAGGCAAATACAGGTGATGATGGAGCTAGCGGTGGACTGCCAGAGAGCGGACCACCTGTTGATTCTCTCCATGACGACGACGGTGTGTCCTCGCGGCAGGTGCTGACCCTCCTCACGTTGCTGGTGGACCTGTTTGCAGTGGGTTGCCTGTGCACCATGGCACTTGATGCCACTGAGTGTCCGCTCAAAATGAACATTGCGGCGTGCTTTGTGTTGCCAGGGATTCTGTTCGACTTGTGCAATGTCTTCTGGATTCGATCTTACTTGCAAGCCAAGCACGATTGCTTCTCGGCCGATATGGTATTTTGTTGTCCGTTGCGTAGACCGACGTAGACGTTGGAAAAAGAAAAGCATAAAAGTGAAAGTGCTAGGTGTGACTCATCTGGAGACGTAGTGCGTCTGCGTGTGAATAATCGTGACCGACTCAGTATCAACAACTTTAGAATTTCTTCAATGAGTCATGAAATGTTCGCTCTACGTCTCGGCCTATCATAATGGTATGTTAAATTTATTCTTCATGATTCTATTTCCAATCGCAATCAATATCAAAAACAAAATCAGCTTCCGCAACGGCAAATCTTCTTTGCCCGAACAGTCGAATTCTGGTTGGGGTTGTTTCAAGCCGAGTTTGCACTTACTGGCGCAGTTACGTTCTGCTTCTACGCGGGCGGTCCAAATACAACATGCGCACAGGTGAGATCATAAGGAGCAGCTATGGAGGAAGCATAGCTTTGGCCCCAAATTGTTTTTACTAATTGATGTGATTGTGTAGGTTGTTGGATTGCAAATGAAACTCGATCGTAGTTCATGATGGCATATGACACGAAGATCGAGAAAAGTGAGCTACTACATCTTGTTTGCCTCTCCAACACAGAGCCCCGTCGTCATCGCCAGCCTTCTACTCTCTGCGACATATTGTCTGAGCGTCCTGTTTGATCTGTGCACGTTTGCCAGCAGATACACGCTTCGCTTCATGTCTCGTGATGATTTTGTGGATCCAGAACACGTATGGTTTCAGTACTTCGATTACCTGCTGATGAGATCCGCCGGACCTGTGCTCTTGAGTGGTGCACTCGTGATCACTGCTTTGGCGGGCGAGGGAGCTAACAGGAAGTGTGAAAATGTGTCTGCTGCTAAGACCATGGCTGGTCTCTTCGTTGCCGCAATGCTCTGTGACACGTCAGTGGTACTTACTCTTGATGTTCCTTGATGACTTATTTCATTCTCTTTCTATATTGTGATGGTCTTACAAATCTACACCATTTCCATTTATTGCATTTTCTTGTTTGTTGCTAAAGGAACTTCTACTGCGTGCTTCATGTTCTTGGTTGTATTGTTCCCTCTTATGTTGTCCACATGACCCGTTACGGCGGTACCAGTTAGTACTTATCAAAAGATCATTCTTGCATATATACAGGTTTTTTTCACCGAGCAATTCGACGATTGGGCTAGCCGAGCCTTCTGTCGAGGTAACTAGTATTTCTTCGTGTTTTATGTGATAGATGATCATGGTTGTCATGATGGTTTCTGCTCGGTTTTGGTTGTTTGACGAGTATGAGTAACCGAATCGCCTACTGCAAGGATTTGATTCTCGTAATTATTCTGATTCTGATTGTATGATTGAATGTGACCGTAGTGCGTTTTTACTTTTAGTAAATCTGAATCAAATTTTTATCATAATAGAGCTGCATAAATATCTTTTAGATCTGCCTCACTTGTGGACTACAATTATCGCAGGCACGCCCAGCAGCGCTGCCGCAGTCGGCGGTAGTGTAGTGTTTTGTGTCTCGGCGTGGATCGTCGCCGTTGGAGTGGACCTCTTTTCTAGCTGTTCGAGCGCTCTGCTTGTGGAAGACGTAACAATCTTGCTGCTTCTCACCATCGGGACAGCGATCGGAGTTTTTAAAGCGACCACGACATCTACTACATCTACGGCTGGCGTTGGTGGAGCTCCGTCACGAGAAGAGGCAGCTCCGCTCTTGTTGATTTGAGCTTTACTTTTTGTTTCTGAGCTTAAAAAATATTGTGTGTCTCATTTTGATTTTGAATGCCAATCCTTGTCTCCAAAAATGATTAGGTAAGTAGAGTACAAATTTTGGTTGCGTGCTCTTCCAGTCGACCGACTGTTGTGAGTGTCAAACTTTACAACTTTTACTACAACCTCCGCTAACTGAGCTGAAATGAACAAGCTTTACTTAGTCTTGTCAATGAAAATCCGATGTACGATTAAGGAACATAAGTGCCAGCCTTGTTCTTGTTGAGCTATACCGAAAGAGCATTTTGGTTGTTATTTGTGAGCGATTGCCTCAACTACAGGAGCTACAGTCTCTCTCAGTCAGTCAACACCAGACTCGACTTTCTGTTTCTATAGATACATAATTAACTACGAATACGACTACCAGTACGATCGGGCGCAGAGCTAGACGAGAATCCCGCTCCAGTGACAACAGCTTGGTTGGGTAGTTCCTTGGGCTTTTGCAGTAGTCGAAGGTCGAAGCTGCAGACTTCGAGTTCGATAGCAGCTGATGTATGATCAAAAAAATTTCGAAGAAAGAAAGCAAGGGATGATGATCAGGAGTGCCTGCACCTGCCTACAAGTGATACGGTACGACATCTTCGATGACAATGCTTCGAATGTCGGAGCACTTCAAATGAGAAGAGCGGATACAACGATAATGTCTTTGGTGCATGGTCTCATTCTCCATCTTGTTTCTTGATAGCAGTTCTCCAAGGAGAAGGACACTGCAATTATAGCAGTTTTCGCCGATAGTGGTCGTTATTGGTGTTCGTTGCAGTTGTCATTGAACCTAGCCGGCTAAAGTGGATATGTGGCTTTGAGCATTCGACCCGGAATCCGCCCCCGGGTCCGAGCCATCGCAAGGGACGGGCTCTCATTTCCTGAGAAAATTGCCAGGGGGGCAAAAGCAATATTCTCACTTCTGGCTGACGCGAATTATATTCGCGGCGTTTTGCGAAATCTGCTGGACTGCGGTTTTGGGCATTCGACCTGGAATCCCCCCCGTGTGCGAGCCATCGCAGGGGATGGGCTCTCACTTCCTGAGAAAATTGCCAGGGGCGGCAAAAGCAACTTACCCAGTGGCGGACGCGAATTTTATTCGCGGCTTTCTGCGAAATCGGCGGGCTGCGGTTTTCGGTATTCGACCCGGAATCCGCCCCCGCGTCCGAGCCATCGCAGGGGATGGGCCGGCTCTCGTTTCCTGAGAAAATTGCCAGGGGGCAAGAGCAATATTTGCAGTGGATGACGCGACTTATAGTCGCGGCCTTTTGCGAAATCTGTTGGCCTGCGGTTTTGGGTATTCGACCGGGAAAGCGCCCCCGCGCCCGAGCCTATAGAGGGCAAACGGGTGATCTTCCTGGCTGCTGCCAACCCCAAAGAAAAATCGACCATACCTTCGCAGCTCGCTTTTTTTTTCTGCGTGATTCAAAGTCTGGCCGCGTTCAGACAAATCTCGCGCGAGGCGGAGCATTATGGGGGGCGCAGAAGGTGGCCCCCCCGCTGCACTCGCCCCCGATGGGCCGTGGCCTGCCTTTTGGCTTATTCTGTTTCCCTATAGGGTTTAGGGTTTAGGGCCTTGCAGGAAACGGCAAGAGGCAGGAAACGGCAAGAGCAGGGCATGCCAGAGGAAGACGCAGAAACAAACAAAGGGAGAACATACAAAAGCAGAGAGAAGAGCAGGCGCAGCAACATGCGGAATCTGTCCAGCAAATAAGCGGCAAGCGCTTGGAGAGAATTCCCGGCGCACGGCGCAAAGCCCGGCAAACAGACGAAGCAAATCCCGCGCGGTTCGAGGCTGGAAGTGCATCCTTCTGCGAGAATAGTGGCAGAGAGGAGGCGCGCGCGTGTGGTCAATGGGCCCAGAAGCAGAGCGATGGAACATGGGCCGCGCGCTGAGGTCAACGCGCGCGCGCGACAGCTCACTAGGAAAAAGTGCACTTGTATGCACATCCGAGAAAGAAGCTGACGAGAAAGGCAGCGACTGAATAGCCCCGGATGCACATGGGAGAGCGAGTGAGTGAGCGACTGTTTCCCTATCTTCGGCACCCGCGGGCTTTGTCGATTCGCTACCGCGTCGGCCCGCGCCTTGGCAGCCGTTGCGGTGCCCGGGAGAACTTTGCGCACGCATGAGCAGGCGCCCGCGCTTGGGGCGCACATTAGGGCGCGCCCGCTTGGAGGCCTTTGGCCATCTGACGCCGCCGCTTCTTCTTCTAACTAGAGGGCCACGGCCAGGACACAGATACCCGCGCGCTGGGGGGTGTCCTGTTTTCATTGTTTCGACTTCTTTCTTTTTGTGTGGCTAGCCGGTTACGGTCAGGACAGAGATACCCAGGCGCTGGGGGGTGTCCTTAGCAGCAACAGTCTTCATGGCTTCGGCTGCGTTCTTTGTTTTCGTGCTGCCAGCCGCTTATGGCCAGGCAGGACAGAGATGCCCACGCCACCCAGGGAGGCGCTGGGGGGTCTCATTAGCGGCGCCCGTTTTATTCAGAGTCCCTGCAGGTCCTGCCCTTTGTTTTCTGCCTCTAACTAGCGGGCCATCATTGCCAGAACAGAGATACCCGCCCCGCGCGTTGGGAGGTGTCCTTAGCGGCAACGGTTTTCATGGTTTTGGCTTCTTGTAGTTCTTTCGTTGTGTGTGGCTAGTCGGTTACGGCGAGGACAGAGATACCCAGGCGCTGGGGGGGTGTCCTTAGCAGCAACTGTCTTTATGGTTTCGGTTTCTTTTTTTTTTGTGTGGCCAGCCGCTTATGGCCAGGACAGAGATACCCTCCCACCCAGGCGCTGGAGGGCCTCACTAGCGGCGCCCGTCTTGTTCAGAGTCTGCGCAGGTTCGGCCCCTTGCTTTCTTCCCCTTACTGGCGGGCCATCGCCAGGACAGAGATACCCGCGCGCAGGGGGGCGCCCTTAGCGGCAACTGTTTTCATGGTTTCGATTTCTTTCTTTTTGTGTTGCTAGCCGGTTACGGCCAGGACAGAGATTGATACCCAGGCGCTGGGGGGTGTCCTTAGCAGCAAATGCCTCCATGGTTTCGGTTTCGTTCTTTCTTTTTGTGTGCTCAGCGGCTTATGGCCAGGACAGAGATGCCCAGGCGTTGGGGGTTGCCCTTAGAAGCATGCGACAGTCTTCATGGTTTCGCCTTCTTTCTTTTTGTGCGGCCAGCCGCTTTTTGACAGGACGCACAGAGATACCCAAGCCGTGGAGGGTCTCACTGGCGGCGTCTGTTTTATTCAGAGTCTCGGCAGGTTCTGCCCCTTGCTTTCTTCCTCATACTGGCGGGCCATTGCCAGGACACCGATACCCGCGCGCCGGGGGGTGTCCCTAGCGGCAACAGTTTGCATGGTTTCGGTTTCTTTCTTTTTTTGCGGCTAGCCGGTTACGGCCAGGACAGAGATACCCAGGCGCTGGGGGGTTTCCTTAGCAGCAGCGGGCTTCAGGGTTTCGGTTTCGTTCTTTCTTTTATTTTGTGTGCCCGTCTTATGCTTAGGACAGAGATACCCTCGCGCCGGGGGGTGTCCTTAGCTGCAACTGTCTTCATGGTTTCGGCTTCTTTCTTTTTGTGCGGCCAGCCGCTTATGACCAGGACAGAGATACCCAAGGGCTCGGGGGTGTCCTTAGCAGCAACTGCCTTC
>JACKZZ010016933.1_pt1 | contig 14595 bp, 10 predicted proteins | sample 8027871 | NCBI WGS metagenome assembly JACKZZ01 (sample SAMN15724774, study PRJNA655200) | protist metagenome | isolation source: fluorescence activated cell sorting (FACS) single amplified genomes of... | place: USA: West Boothbay Harbor, Gulf of Maine | collected 2000-07-19
ATGAAAGGATTCATTTCATTGCAACGATTTCAATTCCTCCGGGGGCGTAAAGAGAATGGACATCCATCTGGATGGATCTGGATGATGATGGGGAGAGCGAAAGAACCAGGAGAGAATGATGTGGGGGAGGGACAAAGTCAAGCCGTAGAGCCTTTGCACACCAATGCGAATACAAGTAAGTTATAGATGGTTATCTTCAAGCGTTATGGATAATCAAGTACTTTTTTACACACAAAAAAATAATACAATAATTTTTTTTTCCTCTCACCTCACAATAATACGCATTTCTATAAACTCTTCATGTTCCGCATATTTCTAAGCGTTACCACAGCATTATAAAATTAGACCTTATCCGCATATGCGATGGGAGTAGCAATAGGTTCTGCAAGACCTGCACTTATTGGTTCATCAGCACCTGTTGATTCTCTCTGTGCTGTTTTAAGTAAGATTAACACTATGGGTCCTGAAAGTAACACAACTAAAAGAGAAATTACAACCATTGTAACTGAAAAACCAGTTGCAAGTACATCAACTACTGATATTACTAAACACGTCAGTGCAAGTGCTGCACCAATGTAGAGCAATACAACATTCAGGGACCCCCCTCGTGCACCACGTATATTCAAGCACAACAAATCTAAGCCCAAAGAAATTTTGCTGATAGCAGAAACCATACTCAAAGTACCTGTAGCATAATAAACAATATCAAGTATTCCAAATGCAATGTAGAAGAAACTAAATCTCAGAAAAAACCCATAGATTTGATTCAGAGGTGTTTCATCTATCCGATTTAATAACCTTAACTTTCGACACATATTTCCTATTGTTTGGTTAGAAGGATTAGTATCTACTATATTTGTCTTTATGGTTGGTTGAGGTGAGACACGCAGACACGCACGTCGAACAACAGAGGAAGATGCATCCATCTATGATATAGTTTCAACAATGTTTAGTAGAATTGCAATCGTTAACCGAAGAGTCAACTCTGCTCTAAGCGGACCCGGAAGATTTGCACTTCGTTCATTATCTGGTGATTCCAGTCACGATGACTTTGCACCGAAGAAGAAGGCTCCAGAGCCTTTGGAAATGGACGATGTGAAGGCAATGATTCAGAACCAAATTGCGGAAAACGACATTATGCTGTATATGAAGGGTACTCCTAGTTCACCACAATGCGGTTTTAGCGGACAAAGTGTAAGAATGTTGCATGCACTTGGCGTAGATTTTAGTTCTGTCAATGTATTAGAATATCCTATGATCCGTGAAGGTGTCAAGCAATACTCACAATGGCCAACCATACCACAGCTATATGTTAAAGGTGAATTTATTGGGGGTTGTGAAATTATGACAAATATGTTTTCAGATGGTGAACTAGAAACTCTTCTGAAAGATGAAGGACTCATCGAGAAGTAAATGGAAAGGAGTTTCGTGATGGTGAAAGGATAATCCACAATTTTGTACTATAATAGTGATAGAAAGAGTTTTCGGTTGGATTGATATTCTTATAGTATGTTGGTAGTATAAATGCTAATGAACAGATATTTTACAAAAGAACCTTAACCTCATCTCTCTCCTCCCTAAATTAACTTTTCCCCTTTTCGCTACGCATTACCTAATAATCGATGATTATTTTTGTACCTGTTTACGATATGCTTGAAAACGACGTACTTCTGTTTGTAAACTATCTACAGCCTTTCCTTTAGAAACTAACATTGTTTCTAAAGAAGACATGTAGTGTTCTAAATCTCTGTCAACATTGTCTTCCATGGCTTGAACTAATTCCATTTCCACTTTCATATCTTCGACAGTATCTGCAATACTTTTTTTATGTGCAGACAATAAAGATAAAGCGCGTGCATAATTCTCTTCATCATCATTAACTTCTTTTGTTATTTGCTTTCCTCGTGCAGCTGTAGCAGAGGTCGTGTTTGATGGTCGTCTCAAAGGACTAATACTACCTGTGCGATGAGCAATATCACTTCCAAAAATGGTAGAAGTATTATTAGAACCAGAAGGAAATGATGGCACAGCAGATTTCCGTCGCGCATTATTTGAGTTTGCACGCAGTCCAGATGAAGTTGAAGGTCTCATACCTCGACCAGGAGATGCTAAAGATCCAGATATACCAGAACCTGAGTTTCCAGCAGCAGTGGATGGTCTACGTTCATTATAAGGCGATAGTTCACGTCCATTATGACCACGTCTAGCTGGTGAATTTACCATAGCTGGATCAGACCCTAGTGAACGCCTCCTTGTTCTGGGTTGTTCATCGTTATTACTGCCAGCAACAGAAGGATCTGAATCATTACCATGTTCTTTGACACGATCAGCATAACGTAATGTATTCAATGAATGTTCACAATTGGAATGTGCAGGACTTATACATCCTATCATACATGTACGTGCCATACCCCCAACTAACGAATCCTTTAGTACTTGAGTTAACTTACTCCCTCTGAACGGTGTATGCGATTGTTTTGGTGCCCATATCCCTTGTCTATGCAATGCTCTATTAGCAAGGGCACGTATAACTTCTTTTAATGCTAATAATGATGTATTAATTTCTGCACCTTCTAATCTTGTTTGTTTTGAATTATTCGTTGTATCGGCACCTCTTTCACTACCAGCAAGATCAATAAAGGTAAGTTTACCATGTACTCTTGATAGTTCCTCAGCACCTTCCATACCTTTTGATAAATCTCTAAAAGAACTACGTCGTCTTTCACCTGATTTTGCTGTAACACCTGTAGTAGGTGTTTTTTCTGTATATTTAAGTACTAAATGCATAATAAGATGCGACCTACTCGAAGCTTCATTTGCACCAGTACTGCCGACGGATCGACTGCCATGAGCAGTAGCTACTTGATCTAATAATGATGGTACATCTGTAACAATTTCTTCTTTCAGACCTGGTGTACATACATTACCACGTGCATCTTCTAAACACTTTACAATATTTCTATCATTTAATAAGTCAAATAATTTACCACCATATATCTCAAAGCACGAGACACATAATTGTAGTGATTGATATTCTAATTTATTTTGCAACATATGAAAAACATCACGTGCAGCCAATACATAAAGACCCGCATTAGGACCTTCTTCAACAGGATTTTCTGGATCAGCACCCATTAATGTATATGTTTTACCACTACCAGTTTGACCATATGCGAAACATGATACTTTCCCACCTTCAAATGCGAAATCAACTAAGGGTCTTACAGTGGCTTCATATATAGCAGTGTTATCTCTATTTTCATGAAATGCATTATCAAATGTAAACGATGATGTTTCAATAACTTTCGTTAAATCAACACGTGTTTTCGGTTCATGTACTAGTATTTCACCTTGTGTTAAGACTTCCATAACATCTCTGTCACCTTTTTCTGTTTCACTTCGTGACAAAGGTCGTTTTCGTATAACTACTCTTATAGCCATATCCTCAGGTACAGGCTCTTGTTCACTACTTACTACTGAATTTGATGAGCTTACTATAGAAGATGGTGCTTGTGTTGGTACAGATGCTGCAGCCGTGCGTGGGCGTACTTGTTTTGATACTACAGCAGCTGCTACATCTTTCGGGCGTTGTATGGGTGATGTAGGTCGTGGAGATAGATTCGACGGAGGTGCATCACCTTCCGTATTATTTCTATTTTGTATCTCACGAGAATTGCGTATACCACTATGATTAGAACCTCCACCTGCAGTAAGTCCGTCAAATACTGTTGATTCTACTGCACAAGGAACATTATTATTATTGCCACGATCTATACTGTTAGTAATACTGCGGCTGGTACTATTATATGCATTTGTATTTTTCTTTAATGTTGAAATAGGTATGCTACTCGATGCAATACCACTACTAGTATTAGGCCTCTCTTGAGACTGTCTAGGTCCACCCAACAAACCAGCCTCCCTTTCACGGAATGATAATCTTTGTGGTCCATCTTCTCTTGATCCTACTGATCTTCTTACTTGTATTCTTTTACTTGTATTTGCACTCAATACAGGATCAGCACTTTGTCTCGGTGATATTGAAGTTGAATCACTATTCCTTGGTGAATTTGATGCACTACCTGTTCCAGTGATCGGGCGCTCGTCAGGGTTTTTAAGGCCTTTCATTATTGGTGCAGGTCCATTAGAGGGTGCTGTTCTTGCAGAGCGAAGTACTGAAAGATCTTCTTCACTGCGCATAGAATTAACAGAATCAGCTGTACTACCTAGACTATCAGCCCTTGACAATGAATCTGGTAAGTTAGGCGGGGCAAATGGTGATGGGGATCTGGAACTTGATTCCGCAACAGCATCTTCTTTTGAATCTTGTTTCTCGCTCGAACTAGTAGAAGGCAAATCTTGATTATGTTTAGGTGGTGGTTGTGCTACAACTGCTGTTGATACGGGTGCCTTTTGTTCCTCCTGTGTTGCATTACCTATTACAGCAGCTTTTGCTTGGTCTTCATGCCCACCACTAACACTTCCTATTCCTATTTTGGCATCTCCACCCGCTTTGCTATTAAGTATTTTCTGCAAGCGTTGGACTAAGAAGTACAATTTCTTGCGATCTTCGGCATCCTCAACTCCTACTACCTCATACATGTCCCGAAGTGAGAGTGCAGCAAGCTTCTTTGGTGTATTTATTCCATTTTCTTCTAACTTACCAATTATGGACTCTAGACCAAGGCCAGTGAGCCATGACTCAATATATTTCATCACAAAGTCTAGACTATGTGTCTAAAAGTGTTAGTCTTTTCCAACTTTACTTAAGTTTCTTTTGCTTCTGTTCTCAGCGCAAACTTTAAATTTTAAACCAAAAGGTTCACCTCTACACTAAGAAATATATCAAGGTGTAGAAGACACTACAAAAATAAACAATACTTCAATACAAAACTAATTGGAAGCTACTTTTTTATCGAACGCACCCCGTACCGTCTCCCAGACCAGCGTTGCCATTTAACAAAAGAGGCCGTACTGAACTCATAAGGTCACATAGCGAAATAAGGAGATAATGAGCGCAAGGCCCGTTGTAAAGACATCATTTATGGATGCAGCAATGCAAGAAGCCTCGATAATGGCAGCACAGGTACGTGATCACCTCTGGAGGCCGAGGCAAGTCTGCCAGGTTGCAATTTCTCTTTTAGTAGAAATTGCTGAGCAAGGCTGTTGTCTATTCTGATACAAAGAAATACTCCTTAAAGAGATATATACCACTGGATATGAAACTAACCCTAAATCTCCATTACGACTACTACATGTACATGCAACCTCCTTCCACTTAACCATTCGTCCTTTGTACATTGTATAAACATACAATATAAAACCAACAAAATCAATAGGACGCTATTATTAACAATTCCACAGAACAAGAAATTGCAACAGCAATTAAAGCAAAAATTGAAGCAACGTATCCATCAAATTGGCATTGTTTTGTTGGTAGAAATTTTGGTAGTTTTGTTACCCATGAATCATCGAAATTTATCTATTTTTACATTGGTCAAATGGGAATATGTCTTTTTGCTACTGCATAACTTTGAAGGAAGGCAGAAAATATTCGGTGCATCATCATTTATCTATATATGACAGCTATATTAAGGAAGAGTTTTAGGTTTATGTTTTAGTTAGGCAAAATGAAAACTTTAACTAAAGAGGGCAGATGGGGGACTCAAGCACAGGCTTGTTTGTAGACAGCATTTATTGTATATATATTAAAGCAGGACTTGCTTACTCTTTTTTTCGTTTATTATGGGAACAACAAACAACAACAACAATCGGATGGACAGAGTCCACCAGTGGCAGTGGGTCCCACCGGAATCTGAAATTTCTTTTTCATTATTTTAAGAGAATCCTTAATGATATTTATTGGAAACAGAATTGAAGTAGATATATTTATCAATAATTGATATTTTTTTTGCATTTATTCTGCGAAAGAACGAGTTGATCCCTTCCTGAAACCAACCTCAAGTTGACATCATTATGGGTGAAGAATATGCAGCGTTCCACTATTTAGCGCATGACACACCAGAGCATACTCGTGTGGTGCATGTGGAAGCTAGAAAACCATTAACATTTCATGAATTATATAGTCCGCGAGGTGAAGGAGCTCCTATACTTATAGGCATCAGAGAAAAAAGTTTTTGGAGGACGCGCGACACAATTAAATTTTACTTCTATGAGTGCCGTGCACATAAATTCATGATTATCACATGCAAAGATATTGCATCAAAGGATGGTACAGCTTTCAAGACTATCCTTATAAATCTTGAAATTTTATACAAAATCTTGGATATGAAGAAACGCGGGCTGATTGGTGATGAAGATGATGATGAAGTGGATGACAGTAAAGATATATCTAATGGATTAAAATTTAAAAGCCAGAAAGTATTTCAAGATGATGATTCTTTGCATAAGACAGCAATTGATTATTTAGAAAAGAGATTGAATATTAGTGCTGATCCAGTAGACTGGCCTGGGTTTGATGAAGAGATATGGAAAGCTGAGTTAGTAGCACAAACAGCAACCGAAGCTGACTTAGCAGCCCAAACAACAGATGACATACTAGATGATGATAATGATCTAAATGATACAGCAACAAGTAATGGAAACAATCAACCACAACCAAATAGCCCTCAGCGAACTGGTCGCGCAGCTCTTATTGCACCAGAATTGAGTGCAGATGTATCAAGACAACTTAAACCAATAGGAAATGAAAGAATGGTTGTTTTTACATTATTACATGATGATAAAGAAACAATTGAATTACCAGTTGAACTTCTCATCACTTTCAAAGTTGATTTGAGTGGAATTGAAGAAACACAGCTTAAACTTCAACCAGCCATTAATATATCTGCTAATGGTAAAGGGGGATCATCAACGAATACACCAGTACTCAGTCGTGCTGAATCTAAAGAAGAAGCAGCAGCATTGCTAGCATTGGCAGCCGTAGATCTAGACGAAGAAGAACAAGTACCTGCTGGACTATCTCAAAGCAAACAAAAACCTATTGGAAAAAGTCCATCTAAAACTCCTACAGATAGAGGTTCACGTAAAGTGACGCCATCGAAAGCATAGTATATGTTATATAAAGTGTAGTTATAAAGAAAAACTTAGTGAAGAGTATGATATAAACAATAATTTCCAAAAAGATTGCACCTACTTATCTATTTTTTCGTGTGACGTTTCTCTTGAACGAAAGAAATTAGATCTTTAGCACTTCTTGGTCCTTCATAAGCAATACCAACACCTGATCTTTTACCTGGTACACTTGCAGGAAAGAATAATATGGAAGGATATCCCCGTACCTCTTCGGCTATATCTGAAGGTGGGCGGTGCTCTTCACCATCCATTGCCGCTATAGTAACACCATCATCATCTTCAAAGTGTTCAGCTGTTAATTGATATTCAGGTGCAAGTGCGCGACAATGCCCACACCATGGTGCATATACTTCCAATAAAACATCTTTTGTAGTATCTCGTACAATTTCATCATAATTATCTATTGTTACGGTGACAGCTCCAACACCAGGTGGACTCATATCATCCTCATCTTCAGGTTCACTTCGACCATTAGGATGGAAATCCATACCTTTACCTATTCTTTCCCAATCATGAAATAAATAACCAGTTATAAATGATTCTAATGCTTCAGGTGAAAATTGAACCATGGGCTGTTTTGTCCAAGTTTTAGACTCATAAATGATACCCATTCCAAGCGCTAATCCACCAGGTCTATCTTTAGATTTCTTATTTATATCATCAATTAAGCCAAATGATTGCGTCCAAGGTTCAGATAATTCTCGTACTGATGCTAAAGCAAACACTAATTTATTTTGATATTTCGTGGCTACTTTGAGTACTCTATTTTTTAAATAATTATACGTTGAGTGATCTTTTTTTGTGTCATAATCACCAAATACAATGACAACAGGCAACAAAGCGTGACTATACATCGAAGAAGTCTCAGAGCTCAAGGCACCTACAATATTGGGTGAAACTTTTAATAAAAAGTTTTGTAAACTTTTTGTATTCACGACTGTACCAGGATATCTGTACTTTGCTCTTTCATCATATTTTACGGCAATATGACGTTGTGAACGATGTATATATACACATCCTTGACAAGGTGCAGAAGCAAGAATGCTTTTATTTGTAACAAGACCAAATCTAAAATCAACACCAAATTCCCCAGCCACTTGTTGAAATGCCATCAAATCTTCAATGTGTTCATCTGGATCAAAATACCCCATAACAGTAGCTTGATCAGTAAAGTTATCATCAACGTATTCATTAACTTCTTCTATTGATTCAAATTCTTTAGGTGGTGGTACTTCAGCTTCAGCATAAGGATCCTCTGCATAAGGATCGGGCATACCAGGCATTCCCGCCATACCTTCCATACCCATACCACGCATCATATCCATATATGAATCATATTGCTCATTATAACCATCTGGTTCTTCATCTCCACCAAATCCACCAAAAAATCCACTTGCTGCCAAATATAAGGATGACACGAGGAGTAGTACCAGTCTAAACACACGAGACATAATCGCGAACAATACAATCCAGAGAAATGATTCAAAACCCAATACAAATAAGAATTGTTGATTTTAAATGCAAATCGATGTAATTTGCGAGCTTAATTGCAAAAAGACTCTGAGGTGCTCGCAATTTTCGACAGCCAACTCGGCCATACCATTTTCATCATTTTTTATCCCAGTGACACACTCGAGACCAACTTTCATAACCAAGTTAGGTTTAGTGATTCATTTGTGAATAATTTCAAGATTTCTTGAGAAATACACACGTAGAAGTCCAGTGGGGAGACCTTCATTGTATTTGTCCTAGAAGGTCGTGATTAATCGTAAAAATTACACAATAAGGGATTCAATTCATATTAAATTATTGTTATAAGTATAGTGTTGCATTATGTCTAGATCATTACCTCAAGTGAAGAATCGTGCACCTGCCCAGATTCAGATCACTGCTGAGCAGCTGGTTTTGGAAGCAAAGAATCGAGGTCTTGAGGTTATTAAGCCAGGTGCCAAACAATTTATAGCAGATAATGACGAACTAGTAGCATATCAAAAAGAAAAACGTGCAGATTTTGAATCACAAATTAATCGTCATCGTGAACGTATGGGCATATGGAGTCGATATGCTGTATGGGAAGCAGAACTAAAAGAATATGATAGATCACGTAATATATTTGAACGAGCATTGCAATTTAATTATAAGGACGAAATGATATGGATTAAATATGGTGAAATGGAAATGAAAGGAAAATTTATAAATCATGCTAGAAATGTATGGGATCGTGCTATTACATTACTACCTCGTGTTGATCAATTTTGGTATAAATATAGTTATATGGAAGAATTACTTGGTGCTATTGATTCTGCAAGAGTTGTCTTTGAAAGATGGATGCAATGGGAGCCTGAAGACGATGCATGGTTAGCTTATGTTAAATTTGAAATGAGACAAGGGCAACTAGCAAGAGCACGTGAAGTAATGCTCCGCTACGTGCAGTGTCATCCAACATCACAAGCTTATTTGAAACATGCACGATGGGAAGAAAAGCAAAAAGATTTCATAAAAGCACGTAAAGTATATGAAAATGCTATTGAAATATTACCATCAATAATGTCAATACCATCTGTATACTTATCATTTGCATCATTTGAAGAGCGATGCCATGAACATGAACGATCTCGTATTATATTAGACTATGCAGCTAAAGAAGCAGAAAATAGTGGTTTAAATTTAGATATAACAACTGAATTAAGAGAAGAAGCTGCATCATTTGAAAGAAGACATGGTTCAGCACAAGGTGCAGAAGTTGCAGCACTAAATGTTAGACGAAAGTACTATGAAGAAAGATTGAAATTAAATCCTAATGAATATGACACATGGCTTGACTTAGCTCGCTTAGAAGAAGCTTCTGGTATTGGTGCTGCTGATCGAGTTCGTATTGTATATTCACGTGCTATACAGAATAAACCGCCTCTACTTGAAAAGCAATACTGGAAACGTTACATATATTTATATATTTTTTGGGCCATATATGAAGAAATGGAAGCCAACGAACCTACGAAAGCTCGTGAAGTTTATTCATTATGTTTAAAAACAATACCACATAACCATTTTACATTTTGTAAAATTTGGGTATATGCTGCTGAATTAGAAATAAGACAAAAAAATTTACTTAATGCAAGAAAAATTTTGGGTATGGCTTGTGGAAAATGTGCTCATTTAAGGAAACCAAGTATATATCGCAAATACATACTATTGGAACAAACTATGGGGGAAATTGATCGTTGTCGTAATATTTATACAAAATGGTTAGAAGTAACACCAGAATATAGCGAAGCATGGATTAGTATGGCATCTATGGAAATACGTGTTGGAGAAGTTGAACGTGCAAGAGCTGTATATGAATTAGCATTACAACAGAATGAAGAAGTATTTCATAATAATGAAGCATATAGTAATATATGGGATTCTTATATTTATTCAGAAAAGCAAGAAGGTGATGTAGATCGTGTTCGATCATTATACGAGCGTTTATTGCAATCAAATGCTAATGTACGTGTATGGGTGTCATATGGTAATTATGAAGCTGGTATAGATGATGACGTAAATTCAAGTGAAAATAATACTGAATCTACGACTAAACATTCTGATCTTGCTAAAATGCGTACCATATTTGAACGTGGTTATACTGCATTAAAACAACAAGGATTAAAAGATGAACGTGTATCTCTTCTGAATTCATGGAGAGAATGTGAACTTACAGTTACCGATGGTGACGTTGCCCTTGTTGAAGCAAAAATGCCACGCAAAGTTAAAGTACGACGTACTGCCGACGATGGTAGTGGTGTACGCGAAATGCATGATTACTTATTCCCAGATGAAGAAACAGCTAAACCTGGATTGAAATTATTAGAAAATGCAATGAAATGGAAAGCTGCTGCTGCAGCAGCAGCAGCAACAACTGCATCTTCAGAAGAAACTGCAGTTTCAGAGGGTGAAGCTCAAGCAGACATACCACCACCACCACCATCACAAAGAGAAGAAGAAATAGATATAGATAATATCTAATTAAATTTAGTTATGTCTATGCTAAAACTTATATAAATGTGTCATAATGTTTAATTTAAGGGAGTTTATATGATGTATCATATTTATATTCATAGTCCACCAATATCGCCAACTCGCGCTTGCTTAACATAACGACTGCTGGTCCCCCCCCCATGAATTTCAAAATCTGATGAAGCTCTTTTACCTAGATAATTTTTTGGTGTTATAGCTTCAACAGAAGAGATTTCACCACGTATATTCTTTGTTAACAATCCTGGCATTGAATCTATTGTGGCGCCTCGACCAAAAAGGTATGCTAATTTTGTTGTACAAGCCTCGGTGGTCATATCACCTGCTCCTAAAACTCCTGATTCTTTAAATTCTTTGCCTAATGAATATGAATCAAGGGATACGCCACCAGATAAACACTGTGAACATGCTACAACAACAATACCTTTCTTTTGTGCAACACGTAATGCATTTAAAAATGTAGATTTTTGTCCTGCAGGTCCGTTGCCCGCACCGTATAACTCAAGAACTATAGCACGTAATTTTGTTGAGTGCTCAACTAATGTTGATATGCATTCATCATCAAAACCTGGTACTAATTTGATAACCATGATACTTGCTGTTAATTTTTTATGTACGCGAAATGGACTTTTTGGTTGTGGTCTTGCTAATTCTTTTCTTTCAAATATGTAAACACCTAGTGTAGCCAAAGCTGGGAAATTTGGTGAATCAAATGCATTTAAATCAACAGAATTAATTTTGACAGTACGATTTGCACGCATTAATTTATCATTAAAACATACACATACTTCAGGAAAATCATCTTGTACACAAAAAATTAAGCTAACAATAAGATTTCTTCTAGCATCATTGTATACCTCAGCAAATGGTATTTGACTTCCAGTGAATACAACAGTTTTGCCTAAATTTTCCAACATAAATGACATTGCAGATGCTGCATATGCCATAGTATCTGTTCCCATAATAACAACAAAACCATCGTAATCATAGTATGATTTTTCAATATCAGTAGCTATTTGGATCCAATCACGGGGTCCCATTGCGGATGAATCAATTAATGGCTGATACTCTTTAATATCAAATATTGGCATCGATTCGTTGTCAATTAACTCTGGGGCCTTTTTAATCTCTTCAGTTAGATAACCAGCACAGGGTTCTAATGAGCCACTTGCACTTGGTTTCATTCCCATTGTACCTCCTGTATATAAGATGAGACATTTCTTTCTATCAGTATGATTAGGATCAACACCACCCATATCATCAAATATAGATTGTTCTGACTCACAGCGTGCCAATGATAGTTGTGGAGCATCAGCTTCTAGCTCTGGTGCTGATTTACTAACACTCATGATCGACCTTGTGAAGTATACTGTATTGTCTACAAAGCTTAGATAAAAGGTTTGAGAAGTCAAGAAGATGAAAAAGCTTTTGTTATAAGCAAATATACTAAATCAATGTTCAATTATATTCTGATGAATAGTTAAGTTAGTTATTCAAGGGATCTTGGTATGGATGTTGACGTCGTGGGATCGTGGGAGAGAGAAGAAGAAGGGACATTGCTCTCTCTCTTCTCACCCTCCTTGAGAGGACGCCCTCTCCTCCATCCCTCTCTCTTCTACATCAACATTGACAATAGCCCCCCACGTGATTGCCATGACAATATTTGGGTAAGTGATGGTTGGTGTTGTTTAGCTAATCTACATGAATACAAATAAGATATTTGGCCTCTTTTGCCTATTCTGACCACTCTAATTTTCACGCTGAGACTTGACATACACGTAAATACGCTGGTAATTCTATATCAGAAAATTCTCTTGATTCAAAAAATATTTTCGATAATCTACATGAACCTTGTACTTGAACTTCTGTGCAATGGGAATAATTGGTTCCAAAACCATGATTACACAATTTACGAAAATCTAAACATAAAAATTGCCACCCATCACCAATATTAATAGGCAAATTCAAAGTATTTTTATCTAATGTAACAATACTACTTTTAGTATTAAAGTTAACAGTTCTTGCTTCACCACTGTCATCGGTCATTTTTAGTGTGAGTCCCAAATACTTCTCTACACTCTTAATATGAAAGCATATTAGAGGTAAAGTACTTTCTGTATAGAATATCATTTTGGATTCTTTACCTGCAATATCTAAAACAGGACATCCACTATCTACAAGCAACTCAAAGTCATCTACAATGGTTACATCAGGACCGACTGGCAAACAGTCAATCTGATCGAAGTCAAAATCATCTGGCCCCGGGGGAATAACAGCTAAGATGTCATCATTTCCTGCCATCTCCTTTAAACCTAATAAATTGAGTACATGAGAAGGTGGTAAGGGCAACCAAAACGTAAATCCGGCTGACGAGAATCAAGGAGCCGGAGACATCATGATTCGGGTGTCTACTGTCACATGATGACTTCCAGTTTCCAAGGAAGATTGTTAGAGATGAGCTATTGAAAATATAAAATTTTGCTGTATAATATGTTGAGATATGAAGATGAAATGTTGCAGAGAGGAAGGTCTTTATTTGATGGGGATAATAGAGGAGATGATAGGGGCTGTAGTGTGAGTGCAGAGGATGTAAAAGATGTATCCACTGATAATTGTGCTGGAAGAAGTAGTGGGCTATTCAACGATGACACCACTCATTTATCTTTAGATCAAATTCAAGCGGAAGTTAAAGCACATTTCCACTCGACCGAGACGTATGTGAAAGAAATGAGTGAGACAAGAGCAGTATTCCGAAAACTTTCTCATTTGAAAGCACCTAGTAGTAGCAGTAGTAATATTAGTACTTCAAGAGTGCTTTCGTTAGCTTGTGGCAGTGCAGTTGGAGCAGAAATATTTACAGATTTTTTTACACATCCAGAAGCGCGTTTTATTGGAATGGATGTTGAGTTAACACAAACAGTTACATTTCTCAAAAAGCACGGTTATATTCACAATTTCGTATTGGAAGACCTTTATGCAGAGCCAGCTTCTGATGCAGCAATTCAGGAATTTACTACGTGTACACATTGGATGGCCATTCATGCTTGCCGCCTTCTGGCGAATCGAATTGTTGAATTATTTCATAAATATGCACTTTCTGGTGCTCATTTAGTGATTGTACCTTGTTGTCTTAGTAAAAACTCAGTTTTGCAGCAAAGTGTTGGTTATATGCGTTGGAAAGAAATAAGGGACAAAAGACAAGCGAGAGACACTACCACCGGTAGACCAACACAATCTAATTGGAGAATGCAGATGGCTGTTCAGGCACGAAATGAAATTTTGGCTAATGAATATTCTAATGCATTCCGTAGTGCTAGTGCTATACCAGAAATCCAATCCTTGCATAATGTTGCATTGCATTATGAGAATAGTAGGACAGATGATGATGTAAATGGTGGTGATGTTCATGACATAGAGCCAAGTCGTGATGTTGATCGAAAAGTGCAAATTCAATCAATATTTGATGGTATTTGTATTGAATGTAGCTAG
>JACKZZ010005687.1_pt1 | contig 14591 bp, 17 predicted proteins | sample 8027871 | NCBI WGS metagenome assembly JACKZZ01 (sample SAMN15724774, study PRJNA655200) | protist metagenome | isolation source: fluorescence activated cell sorting (FACS) single amplified genomes of... | place: USA: West Boothbay Harbor, Gulf of Maine | collected 2000-07-19
AAGTTATTGAAACCGCTGAGTCGCCCACTAAAGCATTCCGAAAAAAGAAAGACTCTTCCATACACGTTGGCCTTAATCTCGTAAAAGATAAACAAGCCGATGGATTTGTTTCTACAGGAAACACGGGCGCCGTTTTAGCCGCCTCCACATTTATTCTCGGTCGTTCTAAGGACATTGAAAGACCTGGCTTAGCGGGTATATTTCCATCTAAAACAAAGCCATTTGTCATTCTTGACCTAGGATCAAACGTAGACTGTAAGCCTCAGCATCTAGTTGAGTTTGCAATAATGGGTGATTTTTTTGCACAATTTATTTTGGAAAGAGAAAATCCAAAAATAGGACTTCTCAGTATTGGAGAAGAAAAAGACAAGGGCAATGCATTAACTCAAGCCACTTTTCCTTTATTAGAATCACTTCCCTTTAATTTCATAGGAAACATTGAAGCAAAAGAAATTACTTTAGGAAAAGTAGATGTTGTCGTTTGTGACGGATTTGTAGGAAATAATATGCTTAAGTTTGGAGAAGGCATCTCTAAATTATTTTCTAGTTTCTTTAAAGAAGAAGCAGATAGATCTTTACTATCTAAATTTGCTTTATTACTCTTAAAACCTACCTTCAAGCGATTCAAAAAGAAATTTGACTACGACGAATATGGTGGAGCTCATCTACTTGGCGTAAACGGAGTAAGTATCATAGCTCATGGGAGTGCAAGCGAGGTTGCTATTAAAAACGCAATCAAAACGGCTTATTTAAATATCAAAAGTGAATTAACCAAAAAAATTGCTACTGCTGTATCAAATCAAAAACAACTAATGACCCAAAAATAAAAAAATGTCATAATATCGAGATGACAACTTCCAACAAACAAAAAGCTATTGGCATTATAGGACTCGGAAAATCACTTCCAAAAATGCTTGTTACTAACGACGATCTTGTTAAAAGAGGTGTAGCTACTACCAATGAGTGGATCATTGAACGAACTGGAATCAAAGAAAGATATATCTCTGACGAGAACACATCAACTTCAGACCTTGCCTTTGAAGCTGCAAAACAAGCCATTAAAAATGCATCTCTTTCAGAAAAAGATATTGACTTGATAATTGTGGCAACAACCTCCCCTGATTATTTAGCATTCCCTTCAACAGCGAGTATATTACAAGACCGGCTCGGACTAAATCATATTCCTGCATTTGACCTTTCAGCCGCGTGTACTGGATTTTGTTACGCACTTACTACAGCTTCCGCGTATATTTCAGCAGGCCTTTCAAAAAAAGCCCTAGTAATTGGAGCTGACTGTTTAACAAAATTAACAAATTGGGACGATCGTTCAACGTGTGTTCTATTTGGAGATGGCGCAGGGGCCGTTGTTTTAGGTGGCGTTGAAGAAGGATACGGAATACTGTCATCTTCATTACATTCAGACGGTTCTGCTGCACAATGTTTAAAAATAAACTCTGGTGGGACCAGAAACCCATTAACACCCTCTTCTCTAGAAAAAAACGATCATAAAATTTATATGGAAGGTAAGACTGTTTTTAAAAAAGTAGTTCAAGAACTTGTTCCTTGTATAAAACAAACCATAGAAAAAGCTAATTTAAGTTTATCAGATATTGATTTTTTTATACCTCACCAAGCTAATATAAGAATTATTGAACATGCAAGAGAAAAAATAGGACTCACTAAAGAACAAGTATATGTAAATATTGAAAAATACGGAAACACCTCTGCGGCATCCATTCCAATCGCACTTTGCGATGCCTCATATGAAGGTAAAATTAAAGATGGAAACATCGTATTAATTGCTGGTTTTGGAGCTGGATTTGCATGGGGAGCTAACTTAATGAAATGGAGAAAAATATGACAAAAATTGGAGTAATATTCCCAGGACAAGGATCTCAAAAAGTAGGTATGGGCGAAGATCTTTTAAACAATGATCCAATGACCCAAGAGTTATTTAATAAAGCCCAAGAAATTTTAGGGTATGACATTAAAAAATTATGTCTTGAAGGTCCACAAGAAGACCTTACACTAACAAAAAATGCCCAGCCTGCAATTTTTTTAGTGTCTTATGCACTATTCAAGTGTCTAGAAAGCAAAGGATTTTCGCCAACACTAATAGCTGGACATAGCCTAGGAGAACTTACAGCCTATGCAGCTGCAAAGGTTATGTCTTTTGAAGATACTTTAAACGTAATTAAAAAGCGTGGAGAAGAAATGAACCAAGCTGCTTCCAATACGGTATCTGGTATGGCTGCAATAATGGGGAAATCTCCTGAAGACATTGAAAAAATACTCATCAATTATAAAAGCGCCCCTGTAGTAATTGCAAACTACAACTGTCCAGGACAAATAGTAATATCTGGTGAAAAACAAGGATTAGAAAAGGCATGTGCTGACTTAAAAGACAATGGCGCGAAAGTAATTCCATTGCCTGTTAGTGGAGCCTTTCACTCGCCCATAATGACAGCAGCATCAGAGTCTCTTGAAACATATCTTAAAAACCTTGAGCTCTCAGAAGCAACGAGACCCATTCTCTTAAATAGAACCGCTGCCCAAGAATCAGATCCAAATAATCTTAAAGAAAACATTTCCAAGCAAGTTATATCTTCAGTACGTTGGATAGAAACTATCGAGTCAATGTCAAAAGAAGTCGATCTAATTATTGAATGTGGCCCTGGAAGAGTACTAAGTGGATTAGTTAAAAAGATTAATCGTGACATTCAACTAAAAACTGTAAATTCTTTAGAAGCTTTAAACGAATTAGTGAAGGAGAAAAAATGATTGATTTAAACGAAAAGATTGCAATAGTAACAGGTGGTACCAGAGGTATTGGTTTAGCCATCGTAGAAAAACTTTCAGAAGCGGGCGCAAATGTTGTTATTTGTTCATCAAGTGAAGGGAAAAGTGAGGCCTTAGCCGAAGATATCTCTACAAAATACGGTACAAACGCTATTGGCATACAAACCGATGTCTCTTCATTTGAAAGTTGTGAAAATTTAATAAAAGCAGTCATGGAAAAATTTGGTAAAATTGATATTTTAGTAAATAATGCAGGAATAACTCGAGACAATCTCTTACTAAGAATGAAACCTGAAGATTTTAGTCAAGTAATCAATACAAACTTAGGCTCAGTTTTTAATACTACAAAGTTAGCAATCAGACCTATGCTAAAACAGAGGTCTGGAAAAATCATTAATATGAGTTCTGTTGTAGGACTCATTGGAAACGCTGGACAATCTAACTATGCGGCCTCTAAATCTGGAATGTTTGGTTTTAGTAAATCTATAGCAAAAGAATTTGGTGCAAAAGGAATTACTTGTAATTGTATAGCCCCAGGTTTTATAGAAACAGACATGATTAAAACTTTACCGAAAGATTATCTTGATAATATAATAAGTGAAGTCCCGCTAAAGAGACTCGGAACAGTTGATGATGTAGCAAATATGGTGCTATTCTTAGCATCAGGTTTATCTAACTACATCACCGGCGAAGTTTTCGCAGTTGATGGCGGAATTCAAATGTAAGCAGGAGGAATAACAATGGCATTAAGTGAAGACGAAGTTTTTGAGAAGGTAAAATCAGTTATAGTAGAACAATTAGGTGTATCAGAAGAAGAAATTTCTATAGACGCATCTTTTACAGATGATCTTGGAGCCGACTCTTTAGACACAGTAGAATTAGTAATGGCTCTAGAAGAAGAATTTGGAACTGAAATTGCTGATGAAGAAGCTGAAAAACTAACAACTGTTAAGAAAACAGTAGATTATATTTTAAATAACGCTAACTAAGGAGATTTATTCGTGTCAAAAAAACGTGTTGTAATAACCGGTTTAGGTACAGTTAACCCAATCGGAAATAATTGTGAAGATTTCTGGAACAACTTAGTTAAAGGGGTCTCAGGTGTAGACGTTATTACACGTTTTGATGTGAGTGAATATACTACCAAAATAGCTGGAGTTCCGAAAAATTTAGATGCAACTCATGCATTCGACAAAAAGGAACTTCGACGAACATCTAGATTTATAATTTATGGCGTTGTCGCTGCTTTAGAAGCTCTAAAGGATTCAAAATTAGAGATTGAAAAAGAGGCTAATCATATTGGCGTTGAAGTAGGCTCTGGAATCGGTGGAATAGAGATTATGGAAAACATGGCTCACATACTAAAAGAAAAGGGACCTTCAAAAGTTAGCCCATTCACCGTACCAATGATGATCCCTGACAGCGCAGCTGGACAAATTTCTATAAAAATTGGAGCTAAAGGGCCTAACTCATGTGCTGTAACAGCATGTGCATCTTCAACCCATAGTGTTGGTAACGCCTTTAGAATTATTCAACGAGGAGAAGCCATTGCTATGTTTGCAGGGGGCGCTGAATGTGCAACAAGTCCATTAGGGCTTGCCAGTTTTTGTGCAGCTCGCAGCCTCTCAAAAGAAAATGATGCTCCTCAAAAAGCCTCTCGACCTTTTGACAATGACAGAGATGGATTTGTAATGGGTGAGGGAGCTGGAATTTTAGTTCTAGAAGAATTAGAACATGCTCAGCAAAGAGGCGCAAAAATTTATGCAGAGGTTGTGGGATACGGAAGCTCTGGAGACGCCTATCATATTACGGCGCCAGCACCAGAGGGTGAAGGTGCTCAAAGAGCAATGAAAGAAGCGTTAAAAGACGCTGGAGTTGGTGTTAAAGACGTTGATTACATAAACGCTCATGGAACATCAACTCAATTAAATGATAAAAACGAAACACAAGCTATAAAAGCAGTTTTTGGAGAGTCTGCAAAAACTGTTGCAATAAGTTCAACAAAATCTATGACAGGCCATTTGCTTGGAGCTACCGGAGCCATTGAATTAATTGCCTGTACTTATGCAATAAATAATTCAATAGTTCCTCCTACTATCAATTTAGATACACCTGATCCAAATTGTGATTTAAACTACACGCCCAACAAAGCAATTGAAAGAAATGTTGATGTAGCAATTTCAAATTCATTTGGATTTGGGGGACATAACTCAGTAGTTGCCATAAAAAAGTTTGCCCAGTAGCTATATAGCAGGAGTAGACGAAGCTGGAAGAGGTTGCATTGCTGGACCAGTAGTTGCCGCCGCAGTTATATTACCTACAAACTTTGAAATAGCCCTACTAAAAGACTCTAAAACCTTAACAGAAGCTAAGCGAAATGAGTTATATACTTTAATTAAAAAGAAATCAATTTCAGTAAGTTTTAGTATCATCAATCATCAAATAATTGATAAAATTAATATATTACAAGCCTCATTACTAGCGATGAGATATTCAATCGAAAGATGCTGCCCTATCCCAAAAAGAGTACTTATAGATGGTAACAAAGTTCCAAATGGTTTGTTAATAAAAGCGGAAGCAATAGTTAAAGGAGATCAAAAAGTGCCCGAAATTTCTGCCGCATCAATAGTCGCTAAAGTAATCAGAGATAAAATCATGAAAAAATATCACACGTATTTTCTTGAGTATAAATTTGATCTCCATAAGGGGTACGGGACTAAAGAGCATTATGAATTAATTTTCAAACATGGGATTTCTCCAATACACAGAAAGAGTTTCAATTTAACAAGGCAACTGAGTTTATTTTAATGAGTACGGTAATAGGAAATATAGGTGAAGAAATAGCAAAAGATTACCTAGTAGAAAAAGAATATAAAATCTTAGAGAGGCAGTTTCATTCTCTATTTGGAGAAATAGATATAATTGCAAAAGAATCAGATGGAACTTTAGTATTTTGTGAAGTGAAGTCATACAAAGAAAATAGCTTAGTAAACCCAATTTTTGCAGTAAACAAAAGAAAACAAAAAAGACTAATAAAAACGGCAGAATACTATATTTACAAAATGAATATAGAAGATACTGCCTTAAGGTTTGATATACTTATAATAGAAAAGGAAAAAGTTAAATGTCATTTAGAAAATATAATTTTAAAATGAAGATAAATAGAGTGTTAAACCATGGTTTCTTTTAACAGTAGAGTTGGTAGTAATCAACCACACAGATACCAGCGCGAAAATGTTGGGGACCGGGATGCAAACGCACAAAATGCATATCGACAACAGCAAGAAGAAGAAGAAAGTTACAAAGAACCATTACCCGACACAAAGGAAGACTTAAGCAAACCCATTGCATTTTTGGACAAAAAAGAAAAAGTTGCCATTCAAGATCTTGAAAAAGCAACCGTCCTAGATCCAAACTTAACTTTAAATAAAGAACTAAAAGAACTAATAACAAGTATCAATACAAAGACTCAAGACAAAGCTAACTCTGAATATTTAAGTGACCTTTTATTTGATTTTTCGAAGATAAAAGACAAGCCTAAACAACAAGAAATTTTACGTTTACTTCAAAGCATTGCAAACAGGATTCATACAGTTTATTTTCAAGAAGTTCTTGGGAAACAAATTGTTAATTTACTCCATAATAACCCTTATTTCTCTGAAACGATTTTAATCGCATTTCTTTCATTAAATGAAAAACAAAAATACATATTGAAACGATTAAAGTATCATTCTATCTATGCACCTGAATATTCAAAAATAATAGATTTACACGAAACACAATCTCAAACAATAATAGATTATTTTTTAAATCAAAAAGAACTACCAATGATCTCATATCCTCTATTAGAACGACTTTCTGTTATTTTCCTAAGTATGTATTCAATAGAAAGTGAAACGATGTCTAATCAAACCTTAAAATCACTTGTAAGACTATTTAAACATTCGCTTGAGTCATCAACTACAAAAGAAAACTTAAAGGTTTATTTAAAATTATTTAAGGAATTCAAACAAGTTCTAAAAACAAGAGAGCCAATTTCAAAATCAAAAATATCTAGATACTTCTCAGAAATTTTCCACCCAAGTAAACCAATAAACCTAGTTAATACTTCTATTAAAAAGATACGGGCCTTTCTAAAAGGGCTATAAGTTAAATAACATATAAGCTACTTTGGGATAGGATAATTAGTAGCCCAAATAAACGGTCTTAGAATTAAAAGTATCAGTGAGATACAGTTACTTTTGTGCCTTAACAAATAGCCGTTCTTGAGAACGTAACATCGCTAAAAGAGCTCTACTTCGGTTAATATTTGATTCTTCAGTAAACGGAGCATATAAACGTTCTTCTGCTCTTTTTTGAGACTCCTTAGCACGACTTTTATCAATATCAGATTGTTTTTCTAAATAAGGTGTCAAAATTGACACCTCATTATTTCGAACGTGTGCATAACCAGAAGCGATAAAGTAAACAGTCTGATCAGTTTCAGATTTCCGAACGACAAGAGCTCCAGGCTTTACTTGAGTCGCAAGTTCAGAGTGAGACTCCAAAATACCAACTTCACCACTTGTAGAATTAAATTGCACAAACTCAGCAGTCTCTTCTAGAGAAATCCCATCTGGCGTTACAACTTTAAGCTTAAATGTATCTTCTACCATAGTTTCCACTTATGCTGCAGCTGACGCTGTTTCTTTAGCTTTTAATTCGGCTGCTTTTTTAACAACATCTTCAATTCCACCGGCCCAAGCAAATGCTTGTTCTGGAAGATCGTCATATTTACCATCAATAATGTCTTTAAACGACTGAATAGTATCTTCTTTTTTAACAAACTTACCAGGCATACCCGTAAACTGTTCACCAACAAAGAAAGGTTGAGAAAAGAATTTTTGAACTTTTCGAGCACGATAAACAGTAATTTTATCTTCATCTGAAAGTTCATCCATACCAAGAATCTTAATAATGTCTTGAAGTTCTTTATATTTCTGAAGAATAGTCTTAACTCGTTCAGCAACATCATAATGATCTTGACCAAGTATTCTAGGGTCAAGGATAGAAGATGTTGACTCAAGTGGATCTACGGCAGGATATATTCCGGCAGAAGCAATAGCTCTTGAAAGAACAGTAGTCGCATCTAAATGCGAAAAAGTAGTTGCAGGAGCCGGGTCAGTTAAATCATCCGCAGGAACATACACCGCTTGAACAGAGGTAATTGATCCTTTTTTAGTAGAAGTAATTCTGTCTTGCAACTCACCAAGGTCAGTACCAAGAGTTGGTTGATAACCTACAGCAGAAGGCATACGCCCTAAAAGAGCAGATACTTCAGCTCCAGCTTGTACAAAACGGAAAATATTATCTACAAAAAGTAAAACATCTTTTCCTTCATTATCTCTAAAGTACTCAGCTTGAGCTAGTCCAGTTAGAGCTACTCTAAAACGAGCTCCAGGAGGTTCATTCATTTGACCATAAATAAGAGCCGTTTTGTCGATAACTCCAGACTCTTTCATCTCTAACCAAAGGTCATTACCTTCACGGGTACGTTCTCCAACACCAGTAAATACTGAGTAACCACCATGTTCCATAGCAATACTACGGATAAGCTCCATAATTAGAACTGTTTTCCCTACTCCAGCTCCACCAAAAAGACCAATTTTCCCACCTTTTGGATAAGGGGCAAGAAGGTCAACAACTTTAATACCTGTTTCAAACATTTCTGTTGAAGTATCTTGGTCTTCAAAAGCAGGTGCTGATCTGTGAATAGGTAATCTCATTTCAGAGTTTATCGGTCCACCAAAATCAATTGGATCACCAACTACGTTCATAATTCTTCCAAGCGTTTCTTTTCCAACAGGAACCAAAATAGCATTCCCTGTATCTTCTGCCTCTAGCCCACGAACAAGACCGTCTGTACTATTCATAGCAACAGCTCTAATCGTGTCATTTCCTAAATGTTGCATTGTCTCAAAAACAAGACGTTCTCCCCCATCTCTTATTAACTCAACTGAATGTCCTAATTCTGGTAATTCACCAGAAGGAAATTTAAAGTCGACAACTGGTCCAATAATTTGTGTAATTTTTCCTTTAGCGCCCATAATGATCTTCCTTTCGATTATAAATTTTTTAACTAACTAATGCTTCAGCACCAGCAACAATCTCTGACAACTCTGTCGTTATCTGGGCTTGTCGCTGCCTGTTATATTCAAGGGTAAGCCCTTTAATCATTTCACCTGCGTTATCTGTAGCTGCGTCCATTGCAGCCATGCGTGCACCCTGCTCAGCGGCAATACTTTCTAAAATACCTTGAAACAAGTTTAACGTTAGATAGTCAACTGAAAGAGTTTTAAATAAAGTATCCGGATCTGGTTCAATTACATATGAATCAGTAGGTGCATCAGACAGTTCATTGCCACTAAGCGGTAGTAATTGTTTATTAGCCTGAGTTGTACTTACAGCGGACTTGAATTCATTATGTAATAAAGAAACTTTTCCTAACTCACCATTTTTAAATCTACTAGTTAATTCTTCAAGTAAATCTTTAGAATCATCAAGTGTAATTTGATCAATACCTTTTTCAACAAATTTTGTGATTTTAAAGGTTGAAGATTTAAAACATTGGTATCCTTTTTGTCCAAGGATATAAAGTTCAACTGGATTAGTTCTGTTTTGTAAGTAAGCTGTAACAAATTTTAATATGTTAGCATTAAATCCGCCACATAAGCCTTTGTCTCCTGCAATCATCAATACAGCTTCATTTTCTGAATTATTACCAGAAACCAAAATATCAGACTGATCTGCACTAGACAAACTCAACTTAAATAACAATTCTAATTCATCTAAATAAGGACGAAAAGCAAGTGCTCGTTGTGACGCACGTTTGAACTTTGAAGCAGCAACCATTTTCATGGCTTGCGTCATTTTACGTGTCTTTGTTACAGAGTCTATTCTATCTTTTACATCCCGTAATTGTGCCATGTCTTTAAACTACCCTTCAATAAAAACGTTTCTGCAATCTTGAATTGCACTTTCCAACGCTTTAGTAAGATCTTCATCTAATTTCTTTTTGGACTCAATATCATCAAATAACGTAGAGTATTGAGAAGAGATAACAGAGTTTAATTCTTTTTCAAACGCTCTAACCTTTGGGATATCTACATCATCAAGATGACCCTTAACAGCCGCGTACACGATAGCTATTTGAGAAGCAATTCGCTGAGGCTTATACTGTTCTTGCTTTAAGACTTCAATTAATCTTTTACCACGATCAAGCTGCATAATAGTAGCTTTATCTAAATCAGATCCAAATTGAGCAAACGCTTCAATTTCCCAGTATTGAGAAAGGTCCAACCGTAAACTACCAGATACTTGTTTAGTAGCTTTAATTTGAGCACTCCCACCAACCCTTGAAACTGAAATTCCAGGGTTAACCGCTGGTTTAATACCAGAATTAAAAAGGTTAGATTCTAAATAAATTTGACCATCTGTAATTGAAATCACGTTTGTAGGAATATAGGCTGAGACGTCTCCAGATTGAGTTTCAATAATTGGAAGAGCCGTAATTGATCCGGCACCTTTTTCATCAGAATACTTAAGGGCTCTCTCAAGAAGACGAGAATGCAAGTAAAAAACGTCTCCAGGATAAGCTTCACGACCTGGTGGTCTTCTAAGTAGTAATGATAATTGTCTGTAAGCAACAGCATGTTTAGAAAGATCATCATAAACAATTAAAACGTGTTTTCCTTGGTCCATAAAGTACTCGCCCATTGCAACACCTGCATATGGAGCTAGGTACTGAAGAGTTGCAGACTCAGAAGCAGTAGCAGAAACAACTATAGAGTAATCCATAGCGCCTTCATCTTTAAGAGTCTGAACGACTTTAGTTACTGTTGATTTCTTTTGTCCAATAGCAACATAAATACATATAACATCGGTATTTTTTTGGTTAATAATAGTATCAAGAGCAATAGCTGTTTTACCAGTTTTTCTATCACCAATAATTAGTTCTCGTTGACCACGTCCAATTGGAATCATTGTATCAATACATTTAATTCCAGTTTGTAATGGCTGAGTTACAGGTTGTCTGTCACATACACCAGCAGCTACACGTTCAATTGGGTTACGCTGAGTCGTTTCAATCGGTCCAGCACCATCAAGTGGTTCTCCAAGAGGACTAACAATACGTCCAAGCATTGTATCTCCAACTGGAATATCTAGAATACGACCAGTTCTTTCAACCTGGTCACCCTCTTTAATTGTATTACCGTCTCCAAGAATTACACAACCAACATTGTCTTCTTCTAAGTTCAATACAACTCCAAAAACGTTTTTAGGAAATTTAACCATTTCATTGGACATAACATTTTCTAGTCCATACACGCGCGCGATACCGTCTCCTACTTGTAATACATATCCTATTTCTTTTATATCCATATTTACATCAAATGATTCGATCTGCTCTTTGATTATCGATGTAATTTCTTCTGGTTTAACTTTCATCTTTCGTCCCTTCCTTAGGTTGCGATTTTATTTCCCCCAAATAATCCCCTAAAAACAATTTAATTAAATGTTTTCTTTAATTTTTGTAATGAATTATCTAAAGTAAAGTCATATACTGTATAACCTACTTTTGCTTTAAATCCACCTAATAAATTTTTATTTTCTTTAAATTTTAGGATGATTTTTTTATTTGTTTGTTTCTGTAAATAATTTTGAAAAAGGGCTGTCGATGAAGGATCAAAACCTATTGAAGTTTCAACTTCAGCGATCACTTCATTCTTTAATCTTGCTTTTTCATTATTAGCCTCATCAATAATATCGGCAAGGATATTTAGACGGTCCTTTTTCAACATCAATCTAAACATATTCTCTAACTTTGGGTGATTCCCTAAGGTAGCTAATACCGCAGAAATTAATTTTGATTTTTTCTCAACATTAATAAGAGGGTTTTTTAACGCATTAACACAAGCTTCACTTGAAGAAATAATCTCACTTAGCGAAATCAAAGTATCTAAAGAAACTTGTACTTCAGAGTCAGAAAAACACTGACTGTACGCATCAACATAACGTTTTGCTACTATAGTATTCCTCATACGTTCTGTAACTTCCTTATATTAGCCTCTACCAACTCTTTCTTTTCAGAGTCTTGAAGTTTTTTTGATAACACTTTCTCAGATAGCCCAATTACTAGGTCCCCTGCGTGTGAAAGCATTTCTTTTTTAGCTCTAGCAAGATCTAGATCCATCTCTTTTTTTGCTTGATCAATTAAACGTTTAGATTCCTCTTTCGTTTTAGAAATCATTTCTTCATGTTCTTTTTTTGCAGCGAATTCAGTTTTTTCTCTGATATCTTTAGCCTCAACTCTAGCTTCTTTCAAGAGACCCTTCTGTTGAGTTACTAAAGCAGCAGCTTCATCATTACTAGACTTAGCACTGTCAATATTCCCTTTAATAGAATCTGAGCGCTCATCAAGGTATTTTTGAAGCGGCTTTATTAAAAACTTATTTAAAAGCCATAGCAAAAGCCCAAAGTTTAAAGTCTGCATTAATATTTCATATATATTAATTGAAATCACGAGTTGCTCCTATCTATACTACAAAGATCAAGATTAGCGCTACTACAAGAGCATAAATTCCTGTAGTTTCAGAAATCGCCTGACCAATGATCATCGTTTTTGTAATTAAATTTGCTTCATCAGGACGTTTCCCGATAGCTTCACATGCTTTTCCTCCAACAAATCCCTCTCCGATTCCAGGCCCGATAGCCCCAAATCCCATAGAAATACCCGCCGCAAGTAATGCTAACGCTTTAATTAATTGATCTCCAGTTATTGCATCCATTTTATTTTCCTCCGTTTTTTATTTTTTATTTTTATTCTTACTTAGACTACAAATATAAGTATCAACGCAACTACAAGTGCGTAGATATCTGTAGTTTCTGTAATCGCTTGCCCAATAATCATGGTTCTTGTTAAAAGCCCCATGTTTCTTGGATCTTTTCCTACTGCATAATTGGCCTGACGAGCCACAAGCCCGTCACCAATCCCAGGTCCAACGGCACCAAAGCCCATTGCAAAACCAGCACCAAGAATAGCAAATATTTTAAGAAAACTATATACAGGCGTTAACAATGTCAAAATCAAGGACACAGTTAGAGCAAATATTGTTGAAGTTTGAGTTACTGCCTGTCCAATGATCATCTGGATTGTAAGTACGTCTGAGTTTTCTGGCTGTTTCCCCATTCCTTCAAGTGCTGCACTTCCAGGCAATCCAGCTCCCAGACCAGATCCAACCGTTCCAAAACCAATGGCAATTCCAGCAGCAATAAAGGTAAATCCTTTAATAAAATGCTGATCTCCACTTTGAAATAAAAGTAAAAGAGAAACAACTAGAGCAAAGATTGACGCCGTTTCGGTAACTGCCTGCCCTATAATCATAATACGAACAATTTTCCCTGATGCTTTTGGTTGACGCCCTAAAGATTCAACAGCCTTCATAGCAATCATACCCTCACCAATGGCTGAGCCTATAGCTCCAACCCCCATTGCAAGCCCCGCACCTAATACTGATAATAATTTTACAATTTCCACGTTTCTTCCTTATTGTTGCTGCTGTATATAAGTAACAGCTAACATAGTAAATACAAAAGCTTGCACTAGCCCCGCAAAAAGACCAAAGAATGCAAACAAACCAACTGGTAATAAAAAGAATTTAAGAAGTGAAGACACAATCACAATAATCATACTTCCTCCAAAAATATTTCCAAACAGTCTAAACGAATGAGAAACTACGTTAGCAACCATTCCAATCAAATTCAAATAGAAAAAAGGATTTAGGAAGAAGAATATAATCCAAGCGCCCTTCATTTCAAATGGGTCATCGGCAAATGAGCGAATATACTTATAGATACCTTTGTTTTTGATTCCATATGCGTGGACAAGTAAAAATACAATGAGGCCTAAAGCAAGGTCTGTATTAACAGACTTAGTAGGCTCTTCAAGAAAAGGAGCATCCAATAAAAATGTATACCAATATTGAGAATGTGAAATTAAGTTCATAGAGGTAGGGCCTTCAACAATAATTTGTATGTTGCCACCCATTAACTTATGAACTAACGCTATTGCAGTACCACCTATTTGAAATAAATTAGGAAAAATCCCAATATAGTTAGCCACTAAGATAAAAATAAACAAAGTAACTATAAACGGAACATATCTAGGCCCATCTTTTTTACCTAAAGTACTTACAGTTATTTCTTCTAAAAATTCATAAATCAGTTCAAATAAGCTTTGGATTTTGCCAGGTATCAATTTAAAGTGTCGTCTTGAATATAAAGAAATAACAACCAAAAGAGCCATGACAATCCACATCATGATAATAGGTGTAGGATTAATCGTTATCGATTTTCCTAGAAGGTTAAATGTAAATAATGTTACTTTTCCGAGTTGGTCCATTGTTTCTTTCTCTTTTGGTAGCGGTTATAATTTTTTTTCAACTCAAAGATAATATACAAAAACTGAAAAGAAAACAAGAAAATAATTACAACAATCAGACTTACGTGGTCTTTAAAGATAAAGCTGACAAGTAGAGGAATTGCAATTATACCTAAGCGTGTGAGGTAAGGAATAAAAACATTATTTTTATTTTTAGTTTTCAAAACATAACTCTGAGATTTCAATAACTTATTAAACACATAAAAACTAAAAACTGCGCCAAGTATAGAAGACATCGCCCATCCTGGTTTTCCTAACAATAAGCTTACTGCCGAAAACGCCATGACTATACCTGTAACAAGTTTTATCATTG
>JACKZZ010008497.1_pt1 | contig 14588 bp, 9 predicted proteins | sample 8027871 | NCBI WGS metagenome assembly JACKZZ01 (sample SAMN15724774, study PRJNA655200) | protist metagenome | isolation source: fluorescence activated cell sorting (FACS) single amplified genomes of... | place: USA: West Boothbay Harbor, Gulf of Maine | collected 2000-07-19
GGGCATTTGTCATGCAGAATAGGCATCAAGAAGCTCTCAAAAAATCTCTGATGCTAGAGCATGCATCACAGACATCAGGGCTCATGCAAAACGTGCATGACAAGTGTCGCAATCTTCCAGACCCAGACATTTTTACATTTGATATCACGGGCAGTACCAGGACTTGATTCAGCACTTTATCAACAATGGGTTCCCCCCCACCGCGAACTACTTGTTTTTGGGCGACTACGTGGATCGCGGGCAGCAGTCGCTGGAAACGATGTGCCTACTGATGTGCTACAAGATCAAGTACCCGGAAAACTTCTTCATTCTGCGCGGGAACCACGAGTGCGCCTACATCTCGAAGCTTTATGGTACTGGTCATTCTTTGTTTATGTAGTGCAAAAGTAGCGTACTTGTATAGATGCATTACAAAAAATTTGTTCCTCAGCATGAGAAATAAAATTTGTAATACTGATCTACCTCAACGAAAAGACTTGTTGCGATGCGATGAAACAAATGCAATACTTACGAGTACGATGAAACAAAAGCCGCCTTCACTGAATCTATCAGGTTTCCACGACGAGTGCAAGCGGAAGTACAGCGTGAAGCTCTGGCGCGAATTATCCTGAGCAAAAACGTCCCGACCTGAGAGTCAACTGGGTAAATCTGCAACACAAATCTCCAGGCTTTGGGAGTTGTGCATGACAAGTTTCCATCTGCAGCGTAGTGGTGGTTAGCAAGGGAAGCCGCATGAGAAAACCATTTTCTCATCCTGTTTAAAGCATGACAAATGCCAAAACACGACTGACAATGCCTCTCATGGAGATGCGCATTACAAACGTTTTCTGTAATTGTGCATCTGCATGACAACTCTTGGGTTGGGACGTTTTTGCTGAGGATACGAATTCACGCAGTTTTTCAAGTGGCTTCCCGTCGCGGCGACCGTGGGCGAAAAGATTTTCTGTGCGCACGGAGGCTTGTCCACCGAGATGTTCACCGCGAAAGACCACGTGAACGTATCAAATGCAAATATGTCTGGGTGTGGAAGAGTGGAACCTGTATTGCGTGGCTTGGATCCCTGTAAAATCTGTATTGCATGACCAGGAAAAGGAGCCTTCTTTTTTCATGCAAAAGCGCAGTTTTTAGTGCGCCCTACGCATGAGAAAATGTGCGAAAAATTTGTCATGCTTGGTCGCACTCAGGGGTATGTTCAGGCATCGCCACCCAGCATCACAAGCTTCCAGACCCAGACATTTTTGCAGGTGATAGAACGTCCCGGGAAACGACTCGGACGAGGACGATTTGTCGAACCTCAGTGACGAAGATTCGGACAGCAGCTTACGCATTGCAAAAGTATCGTACTACTTAGTATCTATATTATAAATTGCAATACAAATTTCCTTAGCATGAGAAATGGAATATGTAATGCGGATTTACCTCGAGAAAAATTATGCATGACCGCGATTAATAGTACGAGTCCGGTACTACTTTTGCACAGGATAGAGGTCCCTCTCCGTGGATTTGGACGCCTCGGAGGCTGCGGGAAAGAACATGAACCACGCGGTATCCTGAGTAAAAACGCACCCACACCAGAGTTGTAATGCAGATTTGCAAAGGAAGAGCCCCGGGGGGACAGGAAGAGCCCCCCGGGGGGACAGGAAGAGCCCCCCGGTAGCGCTAGTCTCACATGGGTGCACACATAAGGACGTTGACGAAGAAACACACACACACACGGCGGTCAAAAAACACAAACAATATGCGTCCAGCACAAACTGCCCTGACTCGCTCACCGGATGGATGCGCCGCCGAGGTCCGTCGCTGCAGTAGCTTAAATAATAATAGCTATAATAGAAAGAAAAATATAGAAATAGTAGCGGCAAAGCTATCTGTAGTGCTTTCCTGGTAGAACAGCCGCGCCACGCCGCTGAGCGGGAGACGGCCTGTCCAGTGAGTGAGTGCCCCGTCAACTGCTCGCCGGGGCGCTGCGTGGAAGAGCAGCGTCGCCGCATGTCGAGCCGGGGAACTAGTTTGCTTTCGATTGCCTTTTATTTTTTTTTAAGTTCCCCGTCATCTCAATTCCCCCTTAACTTGCCGCCTTACTCTTCACGGACATGGAGGATGACATCAGCGCGTAGAACGGTTTGAATCAGACTCGGGCTACAAAGCCACAGGTAAACTATCCCAGTGTCTTCCGGCCGGCCTTGACGCAATCTGACTACTAAAAACCTCGCGGTAGCGGGGGGGCGTTCTAGTCTTCGGTCTAGTTCGTCGCCCTCTACCAGGCCTGTACGACCTGAAAGCAGAACTTCGGCTAGGGCAACAAGATCACATCAAGCAGCATCCGCGAGCAGCATCCGACCCGAGAGTAGTCAGCCGGGCCATTTCTGAAGGCGCTGCGAGGTGGGCGGAGAGGCATCACGCTAGCAGTTGGACGGGAGCAAGGCCAGCGTTCTTCTGTGTGATGTTCGTCGTATACTGTCCTCCCTTCCACTTTTTGGTCCTTTTGGTGCGTTCACGCACATCCAGGATTTTTGTGGTCGGGAGCCCGCCGAAGTTTTGCGCGCGGGTTTAGCCCTCTTCTACCCCCCGTAAAAAGGCACGTCTTCTGACCCTTCTGGTCGGTGCCCCTCCGCCCGCGTTGCGCCCGCGCTTCGCCATCAGCATCAGCATCAACTATGTAGGTTATCTCTCTCTCTCTCTAATGCAGATTTGCAAAGACAGGAAGACTTGTAATGCGAATCCCCATGAGAGCCATTTCCAATCGTGTTTGTTTCGGAGTTTGTGATGCTGTGAACAGGATGAGAGGCTGGCTCTCTCATGCGGATTCCCTTGCTAAACAGCATGACGCTACAGATGGAAACTTGTCATGCAAAACTCCCAAAGCTTGGAGATTTGTGTTGCAGATTTACCAACTTGACTATGGGGTGGGGACGTTTTTACACAGGATACGCGGCAAAAAAGGAAGAAAAGAGGCAGGAATTGCTTTTAGCGGAAAAGGCCGCGGAAAATGCGGAGAAATTGAAGATGAAAAGCATGAAGAGACATCAAGTTGGCACGACGACAGTAGTATCTGGAAGCTCAACATCCAAGACGGAAGTAGAGAGCACAGCCGTCTGGCCGAGTTCCCCCGTGTCCCCGTTGCCGCAAAATAATACCGCAGACTCATCCCCTTCTGCCGGTGGATCTTCCGGGGCAGGAGCATCCTCTTCCTCTTCTCAAGGTTCTTCCGCTGGCGAGGAAGTAAATACAGCCGGCAAAAAACGACCCACAAAGGCTGAGAAGAAGCGAAAAAAGAAGCTTGCGGGAAAGCAGTTGGTGCAGCACGTCGCCGAATTGTTGATGGAAGACGAGCAGAGGAGACTGATGAAAGCAGCTTCACCTGCTGATGATGCTGGGCCTTTATCTTATCCAGACGGCGGTGGGGTGAATATTAAATCTACTCCCTCGTCGGAAGAAGTAGGAGGGACGACGCGAACAGCAATAGCAGACGAAGATGAAGACGAACACAACTACGACAATCCCTGTCCTAAGGGTTGGCGAAGGAAAAAATCCGTGATTCTTCCTGACTGCTTCTTCTACCAGAATGTAAAAACCGGGGAAATCCGGGCCGAATGTCCACCCTCGATTGTTGCAGTAGAAGCAGGAAATGAAGTAAAAAACGGTGCGGAAACTACTACTATTACACAAGGACCAGCAGGTGCAGGAGCTTGCAATTCTACATCCCCAAAAATAAATCAAGAAAACGCATCTTCAAGTTATAACCTGCTCAGGCGTTACAATCTCCAACGTTACAATAGAGTCTGGGATTTGTATTGCATGACGAACATGACAGACTCGCAGAGCGTTCCACTTTCTGCAATACAAATATCGCCAGAGTCTAGTGCGGTTTGGGGCTCCGAAGCTTGTCATGCGCAATCCTGTGGGACTAGGGTAGATCATGCACTTCCTGCATCACAGATTTCCAGATTCTATTGTAACGTTTGAGATTGTAACATCTGAGCAAGCCATACGAGTCCCTCTTCCAGCGAGGCAGAGCTGTCGCCCTCGTATCAAATGCAAAAATCCCTGGAGGTCTGGAACAAAGCAACTTGTCATGCTAAATCTGGATCATGTAAAAATCTGTGTTGCATGATCGCCAAAAGCTGTCCACTTTTGACCTAATAGAGAGACAGTTTCTCATGCGCGATAGGTATGGTAGAACTGTGACAGAATCTGTCATGCTATGGCCTACATGCCAGACCTCCTGGGTCATGGAAAACCTGCATGACAAGTCTGGCATTCTTCCAGACATCCAGGGATTTTTGCATTTGATACCTCGCGGCTCGTGACGAAATTCGGGAACTCCTGCTTGACAAATCGCATGGAGAACCTGTCGGAAAAGAAGATTCTCACTAATTTCCGCGATTGGGTACTTTCTTATTGAGATTTACTACTTCTGCATTTATTTTTTCGATAAAAATTTCGTGCGATTTTTCATTTTGGTGCGTGACAGTGACGATGTTGACCGTCTAGGTGTAAGTACTTACTCACACCAAGAACTGCCAGCACGACAGCTTGCTGTGGCTATACTATAAAAAAAGTATTTGTTTTAGATTTTGTGTCAGAACTGCCTGTAAATACTTAATCGCCGGACGTTGGTCGTGTGCGGAAGTTTTCACTCTTCAAAAACTGGCTTTCACAGATCCACAAAGAGAAGCCCAGTCGGGAATCCGTGCTCGCCGTGCTCCACTACCTCCGAGAAACGCGATATGGGAGTGTCAGGATTGAAATCGATAAAGTTGAACTAGTTTGTCATGCATAAAACGGAGACCAGTTCGAGCCTAGTTCTCAATTGGCGCATGACAAATTTGGGTAGGGCCGAAATCCAGTTTGTAATGCTGTTTGGGTAAGGAAGGCGCCTTTTGTCATGCTACTTTAGCAGCTCTTTTTCTACCCCTCAACAGGCTTACAATCTGCCTCCCTTGCCTACTCTGCAATACAGGCACTTTGTGGGTTGCATTTTATGCATCACAAACTATTTCAACTTTGATGATTTCAATCCTGACGCTTCCATACGCGACACGTCTCCTTAGACGAGCAGCGCGTCCTTATCACAGTGAAAAATGCCCCCCACCCCTGAAATTGCAAGAATTTGTGATGCGAAGTTTCCAAATGAAAGCTTTTTGTCATGCACGAAAGGAGTACGAATCTTTCTGATGCAGATTCTAGTCGTGTTTCGCATCGCTTGCATGACAAGCACCGCTCTTGCTGGGATCTTTTGCAATACAAATTTTTGCTATTCACGATCGGAAATCTGTGATGCTGATACATGCAAGAGGGCGAATGTTTCATTTGGAAAGATTTGCAATACAAATGCTTTCAAGTTCGGGGGTGGGGGCATTTTTCATTGTAATAGTCCTGCAGTGGCAGCAGCTAGCGGAAGGGCTTGCCAATGATAGTACAAATAATTCTAGCTGCCAGGATACAAAAGCAAGAACCAAGACCAAGAGCACGAAGACGTTCTTGCAGCTCAAGAACAACCACCAGCCTCTGCTCACCGCCCCGCTCCCCTCGCTCCCGTCGAAACCCAGCAAGATAAGGCAAATCATGGACCAGAAACTGCCGAACCGGCCGACCGAAATCCCGGAGCACGGCATGATGTGCGACATTCTGTGGTCCGACCCGGACCCCAACACGGTGTTTTGGCGGGAAAACGAGCGGGGGGTGAGTTTCTGCTTCGGACAGAACGTCGTGGACGCGTTCTGCAAGAAGTACAACATGGACCTCGTCTGCCGGGCGCACCAGGCGGTCTCCGACGGGTATTGGTTTTTCGCGAGGAAAAAGGTGGTCACGGTTTTTTCCGCCCCGGATTACTGTGGCGAAATGCAGAACGACGGGGCGGTGTTGAGCGTCAGCAAGGACTTGAGCTGCAAGTTCAAAGTGCTCAAAAGCAACCACCGGCAGGAAAGCATGATTCGAAGTACAGTTTGATACAACATTTTTAGGCGAATTTAGAAGATGGTCAAATTTGAATCTACGAGGACAAACTTGTCATGCGAAACAACCAAAGTAGCTGGTGGATTTGTATAGCAGATTTCGCATCTTAATAAGAAACGATAATTCAGGTCTCCACGGGCGCCAAACGCGACAGTTTGATATGGAGAAGCTGCTTTCCACAGGGGAACTGGAGTACCTTATGCATTGCAAATATGTCAGGGTCCTCTGGAAGAGTGCAATAAACTTGTGATGCGCATTCCACAACACACACAATCACAAATCTCTCGTGCATGAGCAGCAAAAGTTGCCCACTTTCTGTCACCAACATGGGGGATTTGTCATGCGGATTAGGCATTGCGGAGCCTATGCCTACCTCTCGAAACCTGTGATGCTGGGGCTCCCATGCCAGACATTCTGTGATGTCATGCAAGAACAGCATGACAGACCCGCCAGACATGTTTGCATTTGATACACCTCGACGAGCAGCCGAAGAAAAAAGCGAAGAAGATGTAGTTCGCACTGGAGTTATAGAAGCTGCACCTCCTCGAGCTGCGACTTCTCATGCGGCTGCCTATTTTTATGCAAGAAGAAAAATATACGATGTGGAGAAGTCTACAAAATCTAACGAGAAAATAACAGTTTTCTAACCAAAGCCGAAGATGAAGATCCGTCTGTTACGGTCTTTTATGCCCAACAACATTCATCCTAAATGTCTTCACAGCGCGAGGAACAATGCAGAGAGCGCGTGCATTAGCCCCGTGTGAGGTACTTCAGGTGCCTGGGCCATGTGAAGATTTTTTTTTCATCTCACAGGTTCCTTCTGGCTCCTATAAGTCAAATTCTTGCGCGCAAATTTATGAAATGAAATGCTGAAACTAAAATTTTTCCAAGGTGAGACGAAGATTGACTGTTTTGCCATTGTTCACTTAGGCATGGCGTCACCTAGCAGGGGCTTTCACACGACGCGGTTGGTGTTCAGTCTGTGCATTACAGATGGCGGCGCTGTAGTCTTTCAGTTTCGAGTCATCGTCCTCTGTGATTTGATGAAAAAAGCAATACACTGAAACATTTTGTATTGTGGCAGGCAAAAGAAAGGTGGACGTCTGTCATGCCCGAATAAATCGAGTTATTGTTTCCGCCCCTTCGGATTTCTCTGGCAGGAGCTTAACTTTTTATAATTTACGAAATGTACAACTACTATTCTTTTTCGTGAGATGACTTCGCAGTCAGTGTAAGTCCAATGAAAATGACAATACTAGATTAGCCTTCGCATGCATCCCCTAGAGTAGGTTCGTGGTCGACGTGCGTGATGTTCTTCGTACAAATCCCAGGAGATACTGATTGCTTTCCTCGTTCGCGTCATAGATTCAAGCTTTTCACACTTCGTGTATTAAGTGTCGTTCTAAATAAGTATATTTTTTGCAGTCGCGGCAGAGCGGGGTCGTTGTACTTTTACACGCTCAGCATTGAAAGGCACAGTAAGATACTCGTCTCAAATATTTCTCCTCTACCGTCGTCGTTCTGGGGGGTCGTAAACATCTGCCAGATAGAATCGAGTCGTCCTCCGTCGTTGTACACCGGCACGTCGCGTACAGAAAAACAAAAACTGCTTCAATAGCCCATAGAGCTTTTGGACATTCGTTTTCGTGGTGTAGTCTAATTAAGTACACGTGTCGTTTTGGTTGTTCGGGATCTAGCGCGATCCCACAAGAACCGTCTGAATTTGAGTTGAAAAGATATGATTTGATTGCGGTACGACAAACAGGAAACTTTTTTGTTCTTCTTCGCCCTCAGGGACCAGAGCAAATACAACGCAAAGTCAACCAGCTCGAAGAGGATTTTTCTACCACGACGTCGCCGATCGTGTACTAAGTAGTTGTAAAGCAAAAATTGTAGCGGAGAAAAAATATTATACCACAGCAAGCGCTTTGCCTGCGAAACCAACAACAAATCCAAAATCATGCCGATCCAGAAATCGTCCATTGCGCGCGTCGCAACGAGTGCCGCCCTGGCGGTCCCCCTCGGGGGGGGGGGGTGTAGTCGGCACGAAACTTGATGGTCCCGCTGCCGCTACGCATGAATGGGCCGGAAGCGAGACCTCGCCCGCCGGCTTCACCGAAGTGGACCGCGTCCGTCGCGCTGCGAACAAGAAGGTGATGCGGGCCACGTCGACGGCTTCGCGTGTGGACAAGAAGAAGTCGAAGACAAGCCGCGCCGCGAAAAAGGCCTCGAATGCGCACGCGGAGAAAGCGAAGGCTTTAGTTGTTTCCGGGGCTTCCGCCACGGCGAAGTCGAAGAAGAAGCAACTACCATTGGCTGCCGAAGTCGGTGCCGAAGCCGCCGCCGAAGCCGCTGCCGAGGACGAAGTCTCTCTCGTCGATTCCGATTCCGCGACCGAATCCGAGTCCGAAGCCGGGCTGCGTTTTCCTACCTGGATGAGGAAGTTGGGAAACTTCGCAATCCATCCAGACACGGTTGTCACTGCTGGTGTCCTGGGTGCGATTGGGGGTGTCAATCATTTCATTGGCTGGTGACGGGGTGTATAACCCCGTCAGTTGGGTAAATCATTCATTCATTCATTTCTTTTACGGCAAGTAAAGTTTTCATTTTAGTCTCGCTAGCAACGTGCATCTTTCTTGTGCCTCTTGTTCTTGACTAACCAAAATGCAAAAACCAACTGAGCTATGTAGTAAGTAGTTAGCTGCCTATAATAATCTTAATCATCTACCTGCTTGTGTGCGCCACGCCTTCGACCATCGAGAGATCAAGCTATGCTAGCATCAGAGACGAGAAGGCCAGCCACGCTTATTTCCTGCTCATTGCGTTTCTACCTTCAATTTTTTTTCGAATCATTTGTTTCAGAAAAATCAAAGCTGTCACGACTCACATTCTCAATCGCTTCATCGTGCTTTACATTTACCTTCGCCACACACTGCGCATCTTTGTAGTTCCTTTCTCCTTTAAAAAGCAAACAAAACCTCCGTCATAGCACTAGCTGTTGTTGTAGCTGTCGGAACTTATCTGCACGAAAAATGTTACACGTAGAACTTTTACCAGCATGATCAGCAGCAAAGTTGTCCCCAACTACTCATCAAGAGGCGTTGAATTTAATATTCGAGTGTGATTTAATATTAGATTTAGTAACAGCTCCACCTCCAACCTTCAAGTTACCAAGATAGTTAGAGCGTTTTCTTAGGTAAATCATTACATCGCCCGCCTTATCCAGGCCGGTGGTCGTGCCACAAGGGAAGCCATTCTCTTCTGTGGGTAAGATGACCAAAAACCTCTCGACCCGTGGAGGCATGATCTACTTTGCGAATCGTTCTCGCCTACCCAAAGAAGTAAGTAAACCTTAAATCTTACCCGAGCCTTATCCAGGCTGCCGCGATAAAAAGTCGCAGCGCCAACAAGAATAATTTACGTGTATTGTGCCGTAAGTCTGGTCGTCAAGCAGGATTAGGAATAAATAAGTAAGGGACACACGACACTCTAGTTTAATATTCCCAACACTGCACGAGGAGGATTAAGATGAATCAGCCAGAATATAGTAGTGCGCGAAGTTTTGTTTTTGTTGGACCTGTGCGACGCGACCTCTTTTAAGTTTTTCCCGGGGAAGATCATACATAAAGCACGAAAGTCAGGCACCTTTGTCGTTTGCTGTATACGAACGGCAAGCCCTAGTTTGTCATACGAAGAATGCAGGAGTTTGTCATGCAGATTTTGCATGACCCATAGGGTCTGTGATGGCTGCCCTAGCGCCAGAGATTCTGCGCGGGCTTTCTGATGCTCATACCGCATGAGAAATGCCCTCTGCGCATAGCAAAAATGGAACCTCTTTTCCTGTTCATGCAATACAGATTCATTGTAGAATCCAAATGCAGCATCACAAGTTCCATCCTTCCAGACCCAGACATATTTGCAATCCATACTTGATGCGGACACGAGTCTTAAATCGGCCGTGGTCGCCATAAAAGTTTTCATCGTGTGGATGTTAACATTGTTCGTGACCGCCTTGCAAAAAAAGGACAATCCGCCGACCCCCAACCCGGAGAATCTTGGCCGCGGGGGGCGTCTGTTTGTGGCTTTATTCTGCGTTCGTTTCTTGGAAGGAGCCGTGGTCGGCTTGGAAGTACTATTCGTTTGATTTTGATTGTCGTGCTGTGAAGGCACGGCGACGGTCGGGGAGCTGGACTTCTTCTTCTTCTTTTCTGATTCAACATGATCTACTCGCTCCTTCGCATCATGATCTTCGCTGGCAATATCGCACAAATGCCGCTTGCTTGTGGAAGATCGTTGCATGGTTCTTGGTGCAGGTCTTGTAGTAGGAGTTCCTGCTGGTGGCACGACAGAGCGAGAGTGTTCTGCAGTTCGCCGCAAACCTCGCGCAGGCAGCACGGTAGCAGGCATGATAACGCCTGCTCCTGCAGCAGGCGACGAAGAGGAAGAAACTCTGGTTGAAATGCGCTCGTTTTGTTGGTTCCGTGGGGTAAAGCCGATCCGCCTCGGTCTGCTCAAAGGCGTCTGAGTTGCAGCTGTATGCAATGCAAAAGCCTCGCACTACGTATAAATTGCATTACAAATAATTAGCCCAGCATTACAAATTGAATTTGTAATGCTGATTTACCGTGAAAAAGGGATTTGTAATGCATAAACGCAATTACTACGAGCACGATACTTTTGCACAGGATAAGCTGCTACCTCCACGGGCTCGATCGTCGCCAGCGGCAAGAGAGACGCCGCGCTTTTGTTTTCTAGATTTGATGACATCTTCGATAAAGCTTTAGAGTAATTCGGTATCAATGATTTGAACAAGTTGTACGAAGATAGCAAGATCTTTATTCTTGGAATCCATCGACGACCCTGTCGTCTGCAACAAGTGTCGTGCTCTACTGTCGTTTTTGATTTTGATTTTGCCGAGCCTAGAGGAAACAAACGCCAAGTAGAACGCGCGTTTCTTCAAAAAATATTATGGACGAAAGCAAGGTGTAGGTGCTATGTTGGGCATGCGCGGCAAGAAGAAAGGCGGCGCACTCCGTTCTTCCACTAGTTGTCGACGATGAAGCCAAAGACAAGCCATAGCGCGCACGTCCGGAACGAAACACAGTGAAAAAGATCCTTATCCTCGTAAAAAAGACCGAATGAGCAGGTTAGGGATACTACACTTCGACGTCCAGATGAAAAAGAAAATGCGCTGATCTTGAAGATCTTTCTGATCTTTTTTGGGTCGTCAGTGTTGATCACGATCGTCCTTGATGGGGTAGAAACACCAGGAAAACTTGTGTGTGTAGCATCGACTATGTAGTCGGGGATGTAGTCGGGGATATGTAGTCGGGGACGTAGTCCTTCTTTCCGTGGGTTCGGTTGGATTGTACGTACAGTGCCAGTTTGCCGAGGAAGGGTTCCTTGAAGCCCATGTTCTTCAGGGTTTCATAGGCGTGATCCTTCGCGTAGCCGGCAAAGGCGGAGTGGTCCTGCGAGTCCGGGACGATTCGTTCGTACCACTCGCGTATCCTGTGCAAAAGTTTCGCACTCGTTCTAATTGCAAATATGCATGACAAATTTCCTTCCTAAGCTAAAACAGCATTACAAATTCCACTGTTCTTCTTGCCAAAATTTGTGATGCAATTTGTACTAGTACGATACTTTTGCAATGCATATCGCGCGTCACAACCACCCCCGGCACGTGAACAGCTTCACCCTTGCTTGTTTTGTCGCGGTGATGATGACCCCGGTGATGACCAGTACCGCCATCTTCTTTCGGAGTTTGCGACGAGGATTTTGATTTACTACTCGTTTCACTCGTTGTTCCCGCGTCCGGGGAGGCTTCGGATTCGGGTCCCGCCTCAGTCAGGCACCTTTGTCGTTTGCTGTATACGAACGGCAAGCCCAAGCCTCCTGTATGTCTACGTTGTTCTTTGAGAGAGATCGAGATCCTCTTTTTGATGTTCGTGCGAAATATTGATCGTTTTCATCTTTGGAATGTTTCTGCCACAACTTGATCACATGATCGCCATCGCGAAGAATTTGTCGTCAGGTGTCGCTCAGGTGTGGAAAAATAGGAATTGTGACAGCTAAAGTCGCGACTTTGTCGTCCTACATTAGGAGCAGTAATATCAGGAAGAACTACATGCACAGCCTCGGTTGTCTTTTCGTTTTCCTCGCAATGCAAATTCACTGGATTTATTTAGTGAGTAAGACTAAAGTCGCTTTCGCCATTCGTGATGAACTCGTCTATTTCGAGCATCGTTTTGATGTCGATTATCCAGCGTAGTAGAAAACAAAAACGACTCGTCGCACTCGTCGTGGGAGCAAGGAGAAACAGAAGAAGATCCGTACTACATCGTTCTTCAACTACGTCGACTTTTGCGATACATCAAGGGGGTAATCCTTTTCCACCTTTGTCGTTGGTGTACATTGAGCAGTTGTAGATCCTCGGATTGCGCCAGCCATTTTTTAGTGTACTGAAGTTCTTTAGTACAAATGGGCTCGTGGTCGTCCGCGAGCAGACCGCTATGGAGAAAGGCGAACCGAGGCCATGCAAACTTGTTTATCGAAACTAAGAAAACCGTTGTACTGTTGTACTCTCAGTGACATCTTCGAGAAATTAGGGTAGCGCTTGTTCGTGGTTTACAACAGCGAACCGCTTCGCGGTTCGCTGTTGTAGCGCGGTTCAAAGAATTTTCAATAAGAATAGATAGGTTCTGTTTTTCAGTTGACCCGTTTCATTTGCTGTTGATCTACTTAGAGGTTTATTGTTCCTGATGAAATCAACAGCTCTTGTTTCTCTACTACAAGTAGATGTTTGAACAAGAAACGAAAATGCCATAAAGCTTGCTCAACCGCCAAAGTGATCGCCAAACATGGCTGCCAGCATCCCTCTCCCCGAGTTCGTGCAGGCGATGTCCAACGCAACAGCAATTTCCCCGGATCAGCTCCGCGGGAATGGTGGTGGTGCAAGTGGTAGTACGGCCAACTTCGCCCCCTCGACTTTATCCAGGAGGAAAAAACTGTGTTAGTGTAGGTGTCTTGAAGTGCTGACAGCATGACAAACTTGCTCCGCATTTCTACAGAGAAACGAAAGCTTGTCATGCAAAGCTAGTACGTGAAAACACACATGAGAAGAGGAGTTCATCGGTGTCTGGCATGACAAGTGTAACTCTTTTGCTTTTTTTGCATCACAGACTTACACTTACACACTTTTCTGCCTGCATACACCTCCTCCCGCCCTCTCGACAGTCGCGGCAGCATGCGGGCCATTATCGTAGAGAAAAACCACCCCTTCCCATATCGAAAAGGAAATTAGTGATGCTGATTTGTGGCCACAAATCAGCTTGGTCTTGCGTACAAGGCAAACGGCACGCATGTGGGCGCATTGTGCAGCGAGTCTGTCATGCGTTTTCGCCTATGTCGGACGTGTTTCTCATGCTCAGCTGCTAGCGGGATGCGTACCCAAATCGGCTTAGAATGAATGCGCCGACAAGCAGCTCTTGCTGCAATACAAAGCTCATTTGTATGCACAAATCCAGCAACACAAGTCGTCTTTTGAATAGGGGGTCGTGGGGGCTTTTTTCACTTTGATAGCCATGTATCCGGTATCAAATGTAAAAATGTCTGGGTCTGGAAGAAACCAACTTGTCATGCTAGATCTGAATCATGTAAAAAATCTGTGTTGCATGATTACCAAAAGCTGTCCACTTTTGACATAATCGAGAGGCAGCTTCTCATGCAGGATAGGCATGATAGAACTAACAGAGAATCTGTCATGCTATGTCCTACATACCAGACCTCATGGGTCATGCAAAATATGCATGACAAACCTGGCATCTTCCAGACCCAGACATTTTTACATTTGATATCCGGCCAGCGCGAACTTGTACGAAGGCGGGGTGAATAACGAGCTGTCTCTATTACAGTGAAAAGTGCCTCCCACCCCTGAACATGCAAAAATCTGTGATGCGAAGTTGCCATAATGAAAACTTTTTGTCATGCATGAAAGGAGTATGAATCTTTCTGATGCAGAGTCTAGGCAAGTATCGCACCGCTCGCATGACGAGCGCCTCTCTTGCTGGGGTCTTTTGCAACACAAATTTTTGCTATTCACGATTGGAAACCTGTGATGCTGATAGATGCAAGAGAGCGAATGTTTCATTTGGAAAGGTTTGCAATACAAATGCTCCCAAGTTGGGGGGTGGGGGCATTTTTCATTGTAATAGTCTCCGCGGATGCGGGGCCGGAAAAAAGTGGTGAAAAACGAACGGGACTTACATGTTGACAGAGATGGAGAAGCAGCTACCGAAAGCAGCAACGGTAAATCGCTATCAAATGCGAAAATGTCTGGGTCTGGGAGATTCCGAGATTTGTCATGCAGTTTTTTCAAGCTCCGCCTCCGCCACGTCTGGAATGCAGGGCCTAGCATCACAGGTTCTGCAGCTCCTTGGTGATGCGTATTCTGCATGAGAAATGCCCTCTCAGCATGGCCAGATGTGGGCACCTTTTGCACGTTCTGCATCACAGATCTTTGTAGGATCCGAAACACGCATCACAAGTTTGGATCCTTCCAGACCCAGACATTTTTGCAATGCATAATCGCAAGACGCGTTTCATTCAAAGCGGAAAACGAACAAGTCCTT
>JACKZZ010002076.1_pt1 | contig 14573 bp, 7 predicted proteins | sample 8027871 | NCBI WGS metagenome assembly JACKZZ01 (sample SAMN15724774, study PRJNA655200) | protist metagenome | isolation source: fluorescence activated cell sorting (FACS) single amplified genomes of... | place: USA: West Boothbay Harbor, Gulf of Maine | collected 2000-07-19
GCCGCCGCCGCAGGCACGGAGAGAACGTTTCTCGCGCAGAGGTCGCAGGCGGTGAGGGGCCCACCATTCTCCCCCATCGAGTTGACCCGCGCAAACAGCTCCTCCCCGTTTCCGCAGGGACCTCTGTCCTTCCGAACCGCGAGCGACACCCATGCTCCCTCGGCCGCGGCCAGGTGGAAACTGAACTTCTCGGTGGAGACGTAAAACCGGTTCCCATGCCCGACCTGCTCACTCTCTGCCAACATCTCGCCCCGAAACTCGGGCGGGATGCTGCCCGGCCCGGGAAAGGATAATTCGCGAACGTAGACCCCCCCCGGGGGCGCCCACTCCGGCTCGTCCTCGTGGCGGATTTCCTGATAGAGGGTGATTCCGCGGAGCCCAAGCACCTCGACGCACGCCCCCAGCAGCCACGCTGCGGAGCTCCCCCGCTCGGGAAAGTCCTTTGCCTCTAGGGCCCACCGCCGCCTGCGGTCGAAGACGAAGGCCTCGAGGCGGTCCGCAAGCGTCCGCAGCAGCCCCAAAGGCTGCAACCGGTGCACGACCTCGTTCCCAGTGTGCCTCTGCCTGAGCACGACCTCGTCCACCAGGGCCATCCAGAGCGAATCGGAGAGATGGGAAAAACCGTTCCTCTCCGGATGACCTTTCGGGAGATAAAGAGGGTCCAACGAGTAGAACGGTGGCGGCGAGGGGCTCAGAAAAAGTCCCTCCGGGCGGAGCGCGCGCCCGAGCTGGCTCCAGTCGCGCAGCTTGTACTTGGTGTCCATGTCGGAGTATTGGTCGCACTCGGGGCAGCGACGAGGGCTGTGGGGCGACCGCGGCCCCCCCTCCGCAGGAGGATCCCACATGGACGGTTGAATAATAGGAATCTGAGCGGCTGGAACGACTGGAGACGCTGGAGCGGCGCCGAGGACGTCGACGACGCACAGGGTCGCCGAGAACCAGAGGAGCAGCTTGACTCGGGGGAGTTTAGCCATCGTAACAAGTGTTAACAGAACCAAGGAGAAGGGCTAACAGATCTAAGGAAACACTGTTGTTTTATAATTCTAGTTTACCCTCAGGCTTGATTGATCGTGAAAGTCCTAGTCTCAGACCTGGGTGACGGCCTGGAAGGTAGTCTAGTCGCTAGAGAAAGATTGAAATTTCTTAGATTTCTTCACTTCAGGTTCCTGGGAGTATTTTGGTGGGTATTGAGACGGCAAAAGGGGGGTAATGACCACTGTTGTTTGCGACAATACCACTGAGATAATGCCACCAATAGGTGGACTTGGGGAAGGATAGGAACCGAAACAATGCCACCACCGAAGGTGGACTTGGGGAACGGAAACGGCCGCCGGTCAACACAAAGGGAACCGAACGGAAAACCAAAAAAATAGACCATTGATTCTTGAGAACAACGGCGACAGGAACTGAGTCCGAATATGGCGTGGCCATCCGTGGGGAATTTACGCCTGCTCAATGAAATTACGAAGGACTGAATGACAGCATAAAAGGTTTATTTCCCCGGCGGGATCACCCCTCGCTCACAGCCAGCCACAAAAGCACGCCGTATGAACGAGGTTCCCGCTTCAGTTCCTCCCTGTACCCGTTGTAGTGTGCTGCCCATCACCACTTCCCGCCCTTCGTCAGTCTGGTGTGGCAGGCCCCCAGCCGCTCCAGCGCCCCGAAAACCTCTCTCGAGACTCCCACCGACTGCAGGATCTCCTCTGTGGGCCTCCCCGCAACGCTTTTCACGCGTCTCTTAGTTGCCACCCCCATCCGCATCGAAAACAACGACCACGCCGCCTGCGCCGCCAAAGGCAAATTGTAGAGCACAAAGTAGCCGATTCCGCCTATCAGCCACTCACCGCCCGCCTCCTTTCCCAATCTTACTAAGCGTTTCAGCTGCCCAAGGGCCTTAGTCACTTTATATGCGCTGGCCCCAGAGCAATCACAAAACACAACACCCCCGAACACCCCCAACTCTCGGCACAACTCTTCTCGGCGCAGGAGGGTGATAACGTAGGCTGCCCCCAGCTGCCGATCGGTGAAGCGGGCGAAGAGACTTGTGAGGTAGGAGAGGTAGCGGCCGGTCAAAATCAAACTCGCGTGACCCCCAGAGAGCGAGCGGAGCGCCGGGAGCGTCGAAGGAACGCCGTCTTCTTTACAGGAAAGGAAATATTCGTGGAGGAGGCGGCCGCCGCAGGTCCGAGTAACCAACTTTCCCTCGACGTTGCCTTCGGCGTCTTTTCGTCTTCTTTTCGTAAATTTTGAATTGACTAAACAGTGCCTAAACTCTTCCCCCACGTAGGGGAACAGCCCACTTTCCCAGAGCTGGTCTGCTATCGTGCGGCAGTCCAACAACGGGGTCGCCAACGGCAACCTAAACCGAGGCGCCCCACCCGCCCCACCCTTGTTCTTAGAGGATTTCTTCGAGCGGAAGCGGACGGTTTCCACGGCGGGCCGGGAGCGCTGAAGGAGGTACCGCGTCCCAATCTCGGAAGTTTCCGACGCCTGCCCGGTCTCGACCGGAATTCGGCCGCAGTTCCGGGTTTCGCCGTCCGTGAGGGTGACCCCTAAGTGAAAGTTCCCTCCAGACGCGCCGGAATCAGATGTCCCAGTACCGCCGGTTGTTGTATCGTCAGGGGGCTTTCCGATAACTTCTGCGATCTCCGCTTTCACCTCTTGAAGACGTCCACAAAACCTTCCGCTGTAGGTCACATTTCCCACTAAAGTGTATTCAAACAGATCCATGTTTCTGGAGACGATAGCTCCTGCCATTATGCCTTTTGCCATTCCCACATCCCAATCGGTAAAGTGTAAACACCGTAAACAACCGTAGTCCACCCCATTAAAATACAACAGCAAATACTCCAGGATCCAAGTCGAGATCGCTTCATCCAAGAGGAGGTTCTGTTTTTTATTTTGATCCTCTGGCCCTGGCAGTGGGGGGTTAAACTCCACGACGGCTTCGAAGGGAACTGGCCGGTCTTGGGGGCGGCCACGGATACCTGGATTCCCCAAATCGAGATCAAGATCAGGATCCGAATCCACCTCCAAAAAGTTCGAGAAACTGATTGGGTCCGCCGGAATTTGCAGGCGGATCTGCTCGATGAGGTCGGCGTCTCGCTTCGCTCTCGCAGCATGTTCTTGAGGCGTCCGCGTCCGTTTCAGCGGCAACTCCTTACTGCCGGCCCCGGGCGGCGAGGCTGCATCTTGAGGGGTTCGAGTGCGTTTCAGCGGCAGCTCCTTACTCCCAGCCCCCGGTGGCGACGCTGCATCTTGAGGCGTCCGCGTCCGTTTCAGCGGCAGCTCCTTACTGCCAGCCCCGGGTGGCGACCCGCTCCCGAGACCCGATCCGAAATTTCCCGCCTCCTCCTCGCCGGTTGCCCGCCGGAGAAGGTCCTGCGAGTGCTCGTGGATCGCGAGTAAACGGTCTTTTTTGCCCTGGTTCCGCAACATTTCGTCCTCTGAATCTGAATCCATGGACACGGTACTCCCGCGGGTAAGCTCCGATTCCCAACTGACTTGCCGACTCCCCCCGTGCAAAGGCGAATTCATCGGCGGAATGACGGCGGAGCCCGTGCTGGTGGTTCGGGCGAGTTGGCCTTGTTCGCCCATGTTTCCTACCGCGATCTGGGGAGATTTCTCGGCGGCAGGCGCCCGCGGCCCCACCGGCGGCGGAACCTTCACGAACCGACCTGTTTCCAGAATCTTGGCGCGCTCCGACTTGACCCTCTCAATCAGCTCACCACTAGCGATAAATTCTCGAATGAACCGGCTTAATCGGTCCTCCTTCGTCTCATTCCGCGCGGATTCATCCCCCACGCCCCCCGGAACCGGTTCTGAGAGTTCTTTCAGAAGCTCTTCCCGAGTTTCCTCAGTGAGATATGCGCCCTGAAATCCCGTGTAGGACAGGGTCTTAATAAAGTCCCGGCAACTCCAGCAACCGCGCAGCGCCGTGAAAACCCCCTTGACCGATTCTGGTAGCGCTCTCGGATGGGCGGGCGCGGTCTCAGGCGACAAACCCTGCGTCGGACCGGTGTCCAAAATGGCATTTTCCGGATCCGTCGGATCCGTGTCCAAAAGCGCGTTTTTTCCTGGATCGCGGATTTCCCCCCCGATTCCCATCAACCCTGGACCTCCCGGTGCACCGCCCGGGGTGCTAGCCCCACAACTCTCACTATAAGCCGTCATCGTCCTGCCCATCCCGAAAGATGGCGACAGCCCCCCCAAAGATCGTCTTTCCTCCTCGTCGAAGGCCGATTGAAAATCCTCCAGGTTTTTGCCGGTTTCTCGGGCTTTTAGCCACTGCAAAAACAGGTTTTCCGGACCCGTCACCACCAAACTCCGCTGCTGCTGCTGCTGTGGTTCATAGACGCGCTCGCCATCTGAATCGGAGTCGCCCGAGTCTCCGGCCGAAAAGATCTCGGAGCGGTTCTCATAAGCGGTCGCAAACCGGCTCGAAGGGAGTGCCACGCCCAGCATTTTCCCTTTTTCCGCGAGGTTGGCCGCGAGATTGGTGGTGGAACCTCCCGACTCGGATCTCGGCCGACGCCTACAACAGCACGGAAACGGTGCGCGAGGAGGCTGCGCGGGCTGTTGACCGTCTTCACCCTGAGGGTCGGAATCACCTCCTGGTTTACTAGGAGGGTCATCAATTCCACCGCCAGGTACGGTATCTGGACCTGGTGCCGCAGCAGAGGACATCTCCGTGTTAATGGTCTCAGACCAGGTGGGCATCGGAAAATGAGATGGTGGAGACTCGAAACAGAGGTCGAAACTAAGGGGGACACCCACTTGAAACAGTGAATCTGATGATGGATGTTGTACAGGGATGGATCCAAAGCTCCGACTGGGGTACCCTAAGAAGGGCGACAGTAGTAGTTGAATGGCTCGACTTACTTCAGTAAGTTAGAGAAGCGCCGGAAATTGAAACTATTTCCGCTGGTTAAAACACCGGCCTAGCGGCCAAAAGACACAGAAAAGAAATTCTACTCGGACAAATGAGAAACTCAGAAAAATGTCGTTGACTCTGATTGACAGGTCTCAGACACCTCAACTCCGGTCTCAGACCGCCTTATCAGTGCTCTCACTGTCTTATTCACTCTTGACTTTGGCCTTCTGCCCTCTCAACTCTCATATGACTCGATTCTGACTCGCTTTTCGGAAATTTGATTTTTTTTGCCCATTTTGGACACATAAATTTCTCTCAGATCTGGACACATCTCTCGATTTTCGGGGGAACACATGCTTTTGGCGAAACGAAAGGGGTATACTGACCGCGAGAAGTGCCCAGAGCTGGGACTTGCAGAGCTAGTAGTAACCTACTTGACCTTTGAAGGATTAAAAGTCGCGCTCAGTGCGCGGGAAATTGGACCGTGAGTGGTCTTCCAGAGTGGTCTTCCATTGCGTAGACCTGGGTGGGCTTCAGAAGAGCAGTTCCCTGCCGGGCAGAAGTCAAAACTGCCCCGTTACACTACTCTCAGAAATCGAAATCGAAGTCGAAATCGTCCTCTTTATAGATCTCTGCCCGACGGAAATCATCTTCCTCAACAATCAAATCAATTAACCGTTTCACCTTCGCACTTTCCTCGCCCTCCGCATTCAAAATCTCCTCCCAAACACGCTGCCTCAGCCGTTCCACCTGTCCCGGCGCCAGCTCAAACGAGCCGAGATCCCCCAGAGGGTTTTTTGGCATTAAATCCGCTGCACAACAGTTCTTCGCTACGGCTTCCTTGTCACTCTTTTCATCCTCATCAGTCTCTCCCTCACCGCCCTGCCCCTGACCACCCTCCTCCTCCTGCTGCTGCACCCGGTGCGCAGCCCACTCCATGAAGTCATCGAGATCTTCCAGTTTTTCAGAAATCTCTCGGTTCGGACCTAGCCCTAGCACCACCTCCACCAACCCCAGCCACCGCTCCACAATCCCCTCTTTTTTTAGCCGAAACCTGTAATCTGAAGCCAGAACCCGGTTCCTCTCCTCAAAACTATTCTTCAGATCCACATAAGAGATCGTCACTTCCTCGCCCTTCCGGATCCTACACCCCTGTTGCGGAATCAGGAAACCCTCATACACAGGCAAGGAAGGTTCCTTCGCAAAGTCGAGGACTTTCATGTTCGAAGGAGGTTTTTCGACCTTTAGCTCACCGGTTTCCTCGTCTTTCCCTGTTACGATAGACCCCGGAACCGTTGAAACTTTTCCCTCCTCCACCGCCCCCCGTTCTCCGCTCCTCTTCTTCACCCTGGTCCGGACGTCGCAACTCGGAAAACACGAATGGTTTACCCGCGCTATCTGCGGAAAGATTCCCCGCCCCAGAGTCGGACCATCTCCGCTGAGGCTGAGTTCGGCTGTTTCATCCATCAAAGTGATGGCATTTGTTTGAAAGCGTCTAATCAAGCCCAGGACAAACGCTTTCGCCGCCCCTCCCGCCGTTTTCTTCATCTCCTCCGCATCGCTCGTACAATCGTGGAGAGCCATATAAACCTTCTGTTGGGCGTCCGTACAACTCTTGTTCAGATGTACCATCAAAAACCTCCCCAACCGCTCCTCCCCGCCCTCCGGACAGGAAGCGTCCCCGCCGAGTTTTTCATGATCGTTCGGAAAGTAGGTGATGAGGGACTCCTCGGAAAACAGCGCCGTGGCCGCGTAATCGTCGCTCTCAGAGTCATCATCTCTTAAATCGTCAGGGTCTATTGAGATATTGGCTCCGTCAAGATCCAACCGTTCCGGCCCCCTTATCCCCTTACTAGCAAACACCCCTTTTCCCTTGGACCCATCCGCGTGAACCAAATCTCGAACCACTAATGAGTCGGACAACTTCTCTTCCGCACCCGCTTCCTGCGACGTCGATCCTGAGGACGATCCCTTGGACTTCTCCAGCTCCAATTTCTGCGCCAACTGGTCCATCACTACATCCGTTCTGGCGGGAGAACCTGCCGGAACCCCCCCACACCGCTCCCTCCCCAGATGCAGATACAGAGCGTCCAAAAGGGACGTAGCGGGGGAGTCGGTGCCGGTGGAGTTTGTGAGGAGCGACTTAGTATCGGTAAGCCCCTTCTCCGAAGAGAGGAACTCGGAAAGAAGCTCGTGAACGGTGGACATTTTGGCAGAAATAAGACAGTAGTTGAGTACGTCTAGTATGTTACCTAATATGCTGCCGAATATGCGTTGTTCGCCTAATAATACCGTGTACGCCTGCCTAATAGTCCCTGTAAACACTCATTCACAACTCTAACACACGCCTGTGGAGAAAGGGCAAAAAAAATCAGAGTGAGAAGAACGCAATTAAAAGAAGTTCTGTTTGGGGGCCAACATGCGATTTCTCGCAGTCGGATTTAGGGTGCCAACATGCCATTTCTCGCAGTCGGACTTATGTACGGATTTCACGGAAACCAGGGTGGAATCCAGTGGGATTCTGAGAATGGATAGGGAATTTAGACGGGAACTGGATCGAAGAGGGACAGTAGACTTGGAAAATGGAGGGACAAAATAGGGAAATTTCGTTGATTCTGAAGAAGGAAATTCCGTTTAAAATTGGGACCTCGAACAAGCGAGTCAGATTTTCGACTCTCGGGCTTAGATGGATTGTGGTTTGGTGTTTGTTCGGATTCCGACAGATTGGCAGTACGGGTTTGGTGAAAACGGGTATGAAGTCCTATTAAAATTTCGTTCGGATTGTTTGACTGAGACACCAATTCAGGTTCCTGATAGTAATACGATCGGCCCTCTATGCCAAGTTTCCTCACTGTTTCCCCCCGGCTTTCCGCAGTTTCTCCAGCCCAGTCGTAATCCGTTCCACCGGACAGGCTCCCTCCCCAATATCCGATAACATGGAATGAATCTCGTTCTCTAAAGCAGTTCTAACAGCCTCTGAGGCTCCCGAAGCTCCGGATCCGGATCCCCCCCCCTGACCCCTGTAACACCTTCTGGACGTCCTTAATCAACGGCTTAATTGCCTTCATAGTATCGTTGCTGTAGAGGGTGCGGTTCTGATTCACACTCTTAGACAGCAACCCCGACAGTCGCCGGGAAAACGCGTCAGAGGATTCCGCGGCGGCGACCAAATTCGAAGAAGCAGAGGCAGAACCTGAAGAAACCTTCCCCGCAGCAGGCGCAGAGAAGGCGGACTTCGGAGTCCCCGGAGGAGCAGACGCCTTGGGTTTCGCCGGTTCTCTCGCCCGGGGTTTGGCCGCTCTTGCTGGGCCCGCCAAAACCGATCCCTCCTTATACCGCTTGGCTTGCTTAGCCATCGCCAAGACGGATAACCGGCCGGAAACCTCGTACTTCCACCATTCTCGACGGACTTGGAGGAACGCCTCGCGGTAGGAAGGATCTGTCTCAAACTGACGCCTCTGAACGAACGATACGTCAGCTACATTCAACGAAACACAACAATCCACTCCTGTAGAGTCAGACTGTTTCAATGACAACTCCGTCTGCCTAATGAAGTAGTTGAAGATTCGTCCGTCTATGAACATGAGGACTACTTCGAGTTGATGAGTTGTGTGTTGAGTGGAAGGGTCCTTCCTCAGCAACGACGTCACAATCCCCTCCTGCAGCACGTAGCACCGGCGTCCCCCCTTGTTCCGCCCCCGGAGATCCATACGATGAGCATGGGTTAGATTGAGGAAAGGCTTTCCGGGGACGAGGTCGCGCTTCGAGAAGGCTAAAAGTCCAACGCCGTTGCACCCGGCATCGTCCTTAACGAAGGTTTTGAACCACGGGGATTCGGACCTTGAACCGGTTAGTTTCCCTCCAACAAGTCGACACAACGTTTTCCTCGAGAGGGACTGTTGAGACCCGATGGACCCCGGAAAACAGTCGAACCGAGCTTCGAGGTCCAGCGTGGAGTGGGAGAAAACCTCGGGAGGAGAAGTAATCGCCAAGCTTGGATCATCCGCGACTGATACCAATGGCACTGGTGAGACCTTGGGCGACGGCTCCACTGCGTCGATATCCACTACTTGGAAGCCTTCGCTCGGGCACTCAGATGCGAAAGACGCCGTTTCCGCTTCGTCGTCCTCATCCAAGAAAATCTGCTCCCTCTGCCTCGCCAAAAACTGCACTAACCAACAATGCACCTCGGAAAACAGCTCGTTCTTCAGGTAGCTATTGTATAACCGAGGGTCCTCGTGGGAAAACCCTACTTGTTCCGGCAGAAATCCTCTTAATACGCTCTCTTCTTCTTTCCCTGCGCCTCCCGGAAGGTGGATATCACAATCGATGACAGTTTTCCTAGTTTCCTCGGTATCGCCGGCCGCCTGAACCGTCACCGAATTCTCCAAATCCGATGGATAACTCGTGTTGTAGATGTTCAAAACAGGACTCGGAGAGAGGGGGTTCCCGCTAGAATCCTTGTAAGGCGCTGTGAGGTCGCAAATTGTCGCTAGCTCTCTTTTCAGGTGCGATTCCGCGTCTTTTCCGTCCCCATTTCCACCATCAACCGCAATCCTCGTTGACCCCGTCACCCGAACTTCCTTCACAGCTCCACCCTGCCCCCGAACCTCACCCATTTTAGCCCCCAATTCCCGAACGAAATCATACAATTTGGCCACGTGCCGGTAGTAGGGGTGGTTCTGCCCGCCCCCGAGACGACTTGCGTAATCTTCCTCGACCACGTGAAGATGTCGAATGTTTTCACGTAATTCCGTTGCTCTAAGGCGTGTTTTCCAACTCCCAACCGGTCCCGTCTCCGCCCCAACCAACACTCCCACTCCTCTCGCAAAATCCTCCGCCAGGACATTGTTGAATCCCTGCGGATACCGGTTTGGATCTACGACACAGACCCGTTCCCGGTCTTGCCTCACGTCGGTGCTCGCCATAAATGGGACATAGGCGGTTAGGCCCTCACTCTCTTCAACCTGGTCTAACCATTCTGACACCCAAAACGGGCAGAGAAGCGGAGAAGAATTCGGCAACGCCCTCTCCGAACCAAGAGGAACTCCCAGGAAGGTGCGGGAGACGTCATACTCTCCCCCGGCTGCGGTAGAGCTTGTTGTTGGCACGGGAGAGTTTGTCATGATTCTGGCGGTAATAGCGTGATGAACTTAACAGTGAGTCTATGGAACCTTCGGGTGAAGTAGCCAATCTATACAGTCTAAATCAGACCTAGCCGGCGCGATGACCTATCATCTACTAATCCGACTAACCAATGTGGGGCGGGAAATGGGGGTACAAAATGGTGTTTGTCCAAAAAAATTGTAGGAGCCAAGACTTTGGGCTACGAGTCGTCTGAATCAAACCTTAGCGTTGAGTCATACGGGGCCGTAAAAAGCCTCCCACAGAATTGTCATACACCGCCGCGGTGAGAGTACTCGGCTTATGAGGCAGATAGGAGCCGGGAGGGGGCATCAAACAAAGCGCGGCTTCAACTTATGATGCGCCAGATACCAAGCTTATGATGCGCCGAAACATTTAGATTGTCATTGAGACCGGCTCTGACTCAAGCTTGTATGACTCAGTGGAGCGGTATCTGTATGACAGATTCACATCACAAAGGGAAGCTTCAACGTCGTCTCTAAGACTCTGGGTCCCCTGCCTGTGAATTGCGAACAATCGCATCGTTTTTTTGTTCAGACTCTCCTGCGGCAGCGATACGGCGTCAGTGAATCGCCGTGCAGGATCGTCGCTTTCGTTCAGTGCTGCAAAAATGCTCGAGGTCGGCGTTGGTCCCGCCTCGGAGTTGAGTCCGGGGCAGGTGTCGGCCTCGAAGAAAGACAGTCGCAGTCCTTTTACTCTACAGTAGAAAGTGTGCGGTGCGATAAAGAATAGATTAGATCAAAGTTTCGCCGCGGGTGATCCCGGTTTCCGCCCCCCTGAGGGGGTTTTCACCGGAACACCTCAGCAAAAACCTAGTCGGCAGAAATATCCCGTGTTAGTCGAAGTTATAAGCGGCCCAAAAGAGATAGACCAATATTAATAAGTAAGAATGAGTAGTAATACGCCACATGTTGCAGCAGTGGCTAGACATTTGAAAACTGAAGAGCTTCCCGGCGCGCGGCGCCTGATTGATTCTGAATGCGGATCTGTTGTCGCGAGGACAATCTCTTGTCGCTGAGGACATGATAATTTACCTAAAATCGTCAATATAATTAATCGTTTAAATCGATTGCTTTTGTGCTTTAATCCGATACTGCTATCTTAAAGTTTCGTTCCTCCCTGATTAGTATTGCTCGCCAACGTCGTGACGAGGGCAGGAGGTATATTAATTGCTTTAAACTGAAAAATCTCAAATATTGTAAGTGAACCGGCGGCGGTTTAAGGCCGCGGTGGGTGTTGACCGACGAACCCGAGCTTAGATAGCTTGAGCATCGGGCGCGGTACACTTCATAAAGAATTTTGTGAACTCATTAGTAACCGTTGTAGAAAATAATGTTGACCCTAAGTATGGCGGATACTGACCGCAAGAACTTTCGTTCGCAGTGAATAAAATATGACAAAATACGTATAGTGCTTGAACGCACTAGCAGGCAGCCTCCCTTAAATCCAGATTCAGAAGAAGAACTGCCTGCTCTGTTGGATATTTCAGCAGCCACCGCTGCTTCATCCCTCCTCTATTAACTTCTCTAAGTGTGGTGGAGACCACTCATTGTTTTTCCTCTCCCTGTTTAATCGCTTAATCATCACTCAGCAGAATGGCTGCCCCCGCCAGAATCCACCTGCACTCGCTATCGTCCGTATCCAACCGCACATTTGTCTGAAACACGAAAGTAGCTCCCCGCAAGGAGGTGATGAAGACGGGGCAGTGGTACATGTTTTCCCATGACATTTCATTTATATGGACGCTGAAACAGTTAGTTATCGGCAAGGCTACGAATAACTCTTTCATTTTCGAGTCCGCCAAATAACCCTCCTCCTGGCCCTTGCCCTCCTCCCACCCAGCCCCTTCCAGATAGAGCCCGTGAATAAACACGCCCCCATTAGTGTGGGCCGCGGGCAAGTCCGAAGTTTCGTGCCAGTTCGTGATGAAGCTGCGGTTCGTCATGAAATCCAAAGGCAGCTCCTTGCAGCGGGCGGTTACCTGCTTGATAGCCGTCAGAAAGGAGTTAGGATTAAACAAGCCGGGGAGCCAGGTCGACTTCAGCAGATGAACGTTAGTGGTCCAGGTGGTTAGCTGCAAAGTCCTCGCGATCAGGTCCGGGAGCCAGGACGCCAGACTCTTCAAACTCGGGTACGCTAACGCCTGCCAACCAGGGGCGACCTTATTGAAGTTGAGAGCGTTGGCCAGGACCTCCATTTTGTCGGTGATATTGAGGGATCCAGCGATCCCCAACTCCAGCTCCAGCAACGTCCTCTTAATTGCTCCCAACAAAATATTCATCCTGTCTGATTCCTGGAAGGAGACGATCACATAAGGGTCCGCTCTTAACTCTTTCGGCAATTTGGACCGGATCTCCATCATGTCGAGGGTTTGCGGGAGTTGTTCCAAAAGGTTGGTGATTACCGGTCCAACAATAGAAATATCCGACATGCCCCCGCCTCCACTGCCACCACTGCAGTCCTGCAAAGTCCTAAATATCTTAGTACCTTGCTCCGTCAGGTACCCGATCTCCGCGTTCTGGTGGAGTCCGTAAAGCGCGGGGCTCTCGGGGGGGAAGCGCTCCTCGATGTACTTGATGTAAGCTTGGTAATCCATCTTCTGGGATTCTGGCGACTTAAATCCGACCGCGAGGTTCATACCGCCCGAAATCAAATCCGGAATAATCAACACCGACAAATAGGTGTTGTTAACCCTCCTATCCCACGGATCAGTAATATGACCACCATACATAATCTCGCCGGTAAGATATCTTAGATCCGGCCAAGGCACCGGGGTTTCATTAACACTCGACTGATTAATATAGTTCTTCAACACCGTCCCCGAAATCGTCAAATCCCCATCGTTAAACGGGTACTTCCTAGACCAACCCTGGGCGCCGAATTTAATCCTTCCTGAAATAAGAGCGTGGAAGAAGCAGAGGGAGAAGAGACAGGCCTTGAACTCGCGGGGCTTGTGGCAGGCGTCGATTGAATCTTGGGAGAACTTAGACCAGGCACGACGCAAGTTGCTCTTCACATCTGCCGGAGCTTCATCCGCGATTTTGATACACTTCTGGAGAACGGACTCCGGCACCAACTCCTGCAACGGCCCGTACAACGCCGAGGGAGGCTCGGAAGTGAGGATGCAGCGGAAGTCCACGTGGGCGATCTCCTCGACGATTTCTAAACCGCGCTCGAGGGTCTTGAGCCATCCCTGCATAAGGTGAATATTCTGGAGCATGACCCAGCCGCCCTCTTTGGCTGATTTGTTCAAAGCGTTGATTGCGACCTGTTCCTGCCCCTGCCCCATGGAAATATTGACGAACTTCCCGTTCGCTTCCGTGATATTGAGCTTGCGGCCGAGGGCCTCAATGGTGGGCGTAGGATCCGTCCCCGGAAACAACACGAAGAAGAACGGCGAGAGACAGGAGGACTCCTCGTAGGTGCGCTTGGGAGAGGGAGAGAAAGAAAATTAAGCGGGTATTTGTACCGGGGAATAATAACATAACAGATATTCATACTGGGGCGTTAACCTTGAAAATCCATTTTCAAACACATCAAGACTCAAGTTCACTGTTCAAACGACTTCTTCTCCATAAAATCCGCTTACCTGCATGTCAAACGGCTCCTGCTCGCCTTACCTGCATGTCAAACGGCTCCTGTTCGACAAAATCTGGTCCGAGGTTGTCGTGTGCGAATTGCGTTAGCGCGGCGGAAAGTCTATCCGGACGCAACACCCGTAACAATAACAGCCTGTAGAAGTGCCCAATATCCCTAAAAGACCGGGGAAGATCCGACGCCTCCGCCCGGTTCTCGGAGTACCACCGGCGCCACCCGAGCGAGTCCTGCTCCAGATTCTGGGTCAACAGACCGGAGACGGATTTGAAGACGGGGAGTTGTTCGAGCGTAAACAACTGGGCCCACATAGTTTCGGAGAGCCAGGACCGCGCGGATTCCGGCATAGCCTTGGGATTGGGGTCGGGGGGCGCCCGGATCAAGACATCGACCTCCTCTTTCTTAATCGATTTCTGGAGGCAGAGAATCCGGAGGGCCAACATGGTCGCCACCGTCAATTTATCGCAATCCAACAACCCCCGCCTCGTATACGAAAAAGCCGCCTGCACCACAATTCCCGATAACAGGTTTGCTCTGTCTACGAGGTCCTTGCCTTGGAGCTCGACGATGCCTTCATCTTCCTCGGGTGCCTCCTCTTGAGAGTTCGATTCTTCCATCATCTCCAGCTCGCCATCATCGTCCTCCTCCCCGTCACCCTTAGCGGGCTCCTCCTCCTTTATCTCCTTCGGCTTCCGAAGCAAAACAGAATTGATCGCCCGGGTAACCACAACGACGAACGCGTCCAGGGAGTACCTGGGAGGTAGTTTGGGCGATCGAGGGGTTCACCCCCGCCCGGGGCGGCCTCCCCGGGCAGCTGAGTGACAGTCGGGCCTGGAAGGTCATGGGGGGGATATCCACTCACCAATCATCCACCCGGGGTTTTGTTGAGCCAAAGGTTAGGAAATAATCAGGCGACTGGAAGGGGTGCAAGACGAAGACGAGAGCTGCGCTGTTGAAAAAA
>JACKZZ010016636.1_pt1 | contig 14573 bp, 9 predicted proteins | sample 8027871 | NCBI WGS metagenome assembly JACKZZ01 (sample SAMN15724774, study PRJNA655200) | protist metagenome | isolation source: fluorescence activated cell sorting (FACS) single amplified genomes of... | place: USA: West Boothbay Harbor, Gulf of Maine | collected 2000-07-19
GTATTTTGAGTAATAAGAGTAGCAGCAACACCAGGGATAGAATTACAATGCACTCTAGAAACAATGATACTAGCATCGATGTTTATGATGAAGATGACAAAATGAACGCTGACGATTCAACAAAATTAGGAACAGAGCTGAAGAAATCTTTATATGGTAAAGTTGTTACATTGGCATTATGGAAAATGATTTCTAGGCTGTCGTACTCTGGTTTCATATTTGGCCATTTTTTAATCGTTGTAGTTGTATCCATATTTGGGGATATTGAATACGTAAAGAATACCGACATCGTGCGTATATATTCAATATATATTGCGTCGTTAATTTTATCATCGATGTTAATATTGGTGATGTCTGTATTCATTTATACATATTTTGAGAGACCTTTGCTAACACAAAAACGAATGTTGGTGTTTGAATAGAGAGAGTGTGATTGAAAATTTGAAAACTTTTTGCATGTGTATATACATATTATGCACTCTTACTCAATAATGTGTATACCTATATATTATGCACTTACTCAATAATTTAATAAAAATTTTATACCCTGTAAATATATGTATATATATGTGTGTGAGTGATTAAGCTTTTGTAAAAATGAAAAATATTATAAAGAGTTTCCTTTGATGCTTATTCTACACTATAATATAAACGATATGATATGATATTATTAAAATCATTTTGAAATATATTTTTGATTTTATAAAAAAATATTATTATTTATTATTACGTGTATTATTATATAATAATAATTAATAATCACGACGTGACTGATGATGAGCAATAATAATAATAATATAATAATAAACAATAATAATAAAAATAATAATAATGCAACATATAATAATATAATATTTTTTGTATTTTGTTGTTGTTATTAGTATTATTATTATGTGTTGTTATTATCATTAGTGTAAAATTATAAAAAAAACACCATTTATTGCTTTTATTTTGTTATATTGGATTCTATTTTTGTAAAAATATAACTTTTGAAACACGAAAAGCATAACGACTAACACAAGACGACTTCAATAATAATATATTATATGAACTGAATTTGAAATTAGTATGTACAATATATGATTAACTAGTAATATTTTTGTAATTAATTATTGTACTTACTACTATATGCGGTTCAAGAGGTCTCCTTGAGGGGTTTTGTTCCTTAGTTTTTTGATTTAGAATGGACACAGCAGGTACTACAAAATAAATGAACACACTATTGCAACTAGAGTGAAAATCCGAAACGAAGGAGGCGGCTAACATCACATAGATAAATAACAACATCATCACACATAATACATGTATATTAATAATAATAAATTAATAATAAATAATAATAAATTATTAATAATTTCAATAATACAGGTATAATAATAAATAATAAATAATAGTAATAGCTGTACTATCGGAATTCTTTGCAGATGACAAACAATCTATTTCGAATGATCTGACGAAGTTTGAAGGTATTATGAAGACAATTGCGTGGTATTATAGACTGTTATTCAAATCGCTGCACCCATTGAAATTCGAACTATATCGAAACTATATTGAAGGAACCATAAAATATAAAGGACCACGGTTTGGGAAAAGAATTACGATATTTAAATATGAAATAGACAAGGAAGGAGGCGAAAACTCAGAAGATAAGTTTATCCTAATTAGAAACGAGGAAAATCAAATTGAAAAAATAAAATCATCATATGTTAAAGCGGATCGAAAGAAATTCATAAATGTACAAATTAAACACAGATGCTGGTTTGACCAATATAATGTTAAAATATGTGAACATGCAGATTGCCATAAACATCAAGAAATTTTCTCGGAAAAGACGTATAAAGTATACGAAAGAGATGGAAACTTTAGAAATTTGGGGTTTTATATGAATACGTTGAAACCATATGAGGATATTAAAGATAAATACGTCAGTAATGTAAACGTCAGGATTGGTCGGTTTTTACGATCACACATTCCAGTTGAAGTAGTTCATCTTATTGGAGTATCATGTATTCTACATGTATACGATGGTTATTTTAGAGCACCTGAATTAAACACATTAGTGACCTTAAATAAACGATTGAATCAAGCTACAGCAAAAAAGCTACACATGAGTTCTACACCGAGATTGAGCCTGTTAAATATGCCAAAAAGATACGGAGGGCTTAAATTAGGATCAATTGTGGTAAGAACAGTTACACGAATAATGAATCAAATTGAAAATTTTATGAACGCAAAGGATATAGAAACTAGGTTAACGTTCGAGATTAATGTTTATAGAACGTTCAAGAAGATAAATAATAAGAGGAGAAAAAAGCTAACTTGGAGAGAGATCAATAATCATCCTTGGTCAATCGTACGATTAATGGATAATAAAATGGATAGATTTGGCTGGCGTATTCATCTATTAAAGCATTTTTCAATTGGGGTTAATCAACACTATGAGGCAGAAGACTGGGATAAGAACATTCTATCGATCACTCCATACTATCAGTGGTCGAAGATTATTGCTATTAAATTATTTCACGGTAATAAAATAAAGTCTTTTGAAGTTAAAAAATGGCGAGTCCAAAATAAATGGTGTGAAGCCATTGAGTCAAGTACGATACTATTAAATGTGGAGGGAATTCGATTATCAAAGAAGAGGTTCTTTAACTACGATACAAATTTCTGGAGTATCGGGGGGATTCCTTTCTGTCGTAGACCGAAGAAGATGGAAGATGGAACTGATGAAATAGTAGATCAACAATTGTTTAGAATACAGACAGTTCGGAATATTGAGCGATATTTGGCGGTTTTGAGGACTACGGACACAAAACTAAAAACATCAGAATTATATCGTACAGTCATATTAGATACAGATTCGGAAGTAACAAACCTAGTTTTTAAACATAAGATACGATTCTTTATTGTTAAAGCTCTTACTTCAAAACTGAGCACACCGATGCTATTACGTTTTAATTCATGGTATCCTAATCTTAATTCGGAAATTAAGAGACTCGATAATGAAGTAGGTAAGGATGAAAATCCCCTGAGATTATGTGGAGTATCGGATTGTAAATATAGGTTTAACAACAATCATGTTCTGACCGATTCGTGTAAATATTATTCTCATTGGGAATTAGATAGGAAAATTGCAATCTTCAAAGTTTTTGTTAAATGCAAATACGCACGATCAACTTTGAAAGACCTTCAACAATGGAATATCGTGAATATGCTTGGTAAGAAGGACATTGCAGTAAAATCAATAAAAAAATTATATACGGAAAATAAAGGGATTATAGTTCCAACAGGGATGGATCTTTCGAATCTATTCATATTGGTAGAAACAGATAGAATGAAAATAGTAATGAAAGAAGAACATATTACTGATGAATTAATAAAACATATTATGATTAGGGTGCTTGTACTGGATAACAAGTATCCTTTTTGGTTTCGCAATCAACGATTCGGAGAACTCATTAACAAATTATTTCCACGGGAAGTCATGTACAGCAATGTAATGATGCCCTGGATTAAAGTAACGAGTCAACGACCATTTTATAATCCCTTTCATATTGATATTAGGGAAATAGGGAATATGACAATCAATTTGGAGATTAGCAATTTAGGTTTTGTCCCGAAAGAATATATAGGGTGGTTAGCAACGCAATTCACGGTTCCAGTAAAACGTATACACGTGATATTGAGTGAATTTGCTATAGAAATAGCGAAAATTACTAAGAAACTGTATAAACACCAATTGAGAGCTCATCAATTCGTAAGAAAAGAAATGGGCATTATTAAACAGGACCCTAATCAATGTATGAAGGAGAAAGGGGAGAGAAGTTGTGGTATGTGCTCTGGCTCAGAAGGAGTTTTATGTTATAAACATAAACTAAGTCGATTACGACTGTTAAAACAACGAATAGGACAAGGTTTAGGAGAATGTTCTCATTTTTCGAGACTCATGGCGGCAGTGCTTCCAGGAGATTGGCATAAAATCAAATCATCTAAACAACGGAGTAAGATCTTTAAACATTGCTTAAAATTATTGAGGTGTGAAGCGATCAGGATAGGATGTTTACCGAAAGAACTATCAGTTGAAAATTGGGAGAAGAGGGCACGACATTATAGAACAGCGAAAAATAAGGAGCTCGATAATTCAATACAAATTGAACCTTTAGTGGATTACTACAACACATATGAAGAACAGATGATAGGTGACTTCCCTATATTACTTCGACAGAAGAGTTACTTAGACATTTTTATCCCCACCAGGATTCTCGACGAAATAACTTTCTTAGCTAAAGGATCGAAGAAAAGTAAAATGACATCACATAGACTTGAACGAAAATGTGAATCGGCATACTTTACGAAACCGGGGTTCGGTTATATAGGGTCTAAATATATCTATCATCACAAATCGGAGCTAATAAACCGGAAGATCATTTATTATAAGGAACCGTTTAATGGGATAGGACGGAAATTGAAATGTATTGGAATAGATAATACTCAAGATATGGATAAGGCTATCTTTCGGGATTATTTAGGGGAAGTGAAATTGAATGAGGAGGCACTCAGAAAACTTGGTTACTCGAAAATACTATCAGAGTGACTATCAATAACCATAAATGGAAAAGGACAAGTAAGATTTATAAAGGAGAGACACACACCTAACATAAATAGACTATACACTGAGAAATCATTAATGGAAAACACAGACATAGTTCAGCGACGAGGAAATATTCAACATGTCTATATATTAAGATCGTTAAAAGTAACCGAATGCTTTACTTTTACGATCTACGGAACACAATGTATTGCACATTATATCAGGGGGAAAAATTGGATCCCTAGAGTTAGAAAACGCAGTAGTTTTTTACCAATTAATCGTAGTAATACGATTTTTTCTACATGCATAACAAGGAATAGTTTTTTCAAGGATAATAGGACGGATACGTTTAAATTTACCAGAACTCACCGGCCCAATGGAATTGGGTTGCACAATGGAATCCGTATGGATTCAAAGGTACCGTAGACTCCGGTTAGGAGTTTAAAGCGATTGCTAATCTCATAATTAAGGTGTGCACCTTAATGTTTGGTCACGACAGGAAATTGAAAGTACGTGAAGAGAGATTAGGAGTATGGAGTAAAATTGGAGTAAAGGGGGGAGGTAGTCTAAAATGCTTTAATATACTATATACTATTTTACTTGAAAAAAAAAAAAAATAAATAATATTAAAAATAATTAATAAAAAATTATTATTAATTAATTAATAATATTATTTCAATTATGTTGAAAAAAAGATGATGCTATCTATGATATCAGACAGGGGGTGAGTAATAAGCTCACGAATGAAGCTGCTACGACAAAATCTTTAAATACAAGACAATACCAAGAAGTGAGAATGAGGCCACTAATACCGACAGTGGTAATTGTAACCATTTCATGTGTAGCAAAGTTTATTACTGCAGATGTTTATGATCACTTAATGCCAACCTGGAAACCTGACCCAAATACTTGCGAAGATAAGTGTGTTGAGTGGAATAAAATACCAAATATAAACGATCAGCGTGAAATGAACTCAAAGTGGCGATACAATAAGCCACCAAGTGATGCTGGTTCCTCGTGTGCTATGCCAGGAGGCAGCGCTGGGAAATTTGAATGTGACGGGTGTTCAATTGACGATGTTACCAACTCATACGCTGGTCCGTGGTGCTATTGTAACACACCAAAAAAAGGGCAAAACCACACTCAATATTGTATTGCGCCAACAAATGTTCCAGAGCAAATTAATTTACAGATTGCAGATAGTACATCTGTTGTGGTGAGTTTTGTAACTCGAGAAGAGCACGCACCGACATCAAAAGAGCCACCAATTGCACATTTCGGAGAAACGGAGACTGACTTGAAAAAAATTAAGGGTGTAACACATCACTATAAGAAGTTGTCGGAAGTTGAAAAAATCTCATACTCATTGCATTTTATTAAATTTGCTGGTTTACAACCTGGTAAACAATACTACTATAAAGTGCAAAGTCCAACATCTTCGATTTCGAAATTATTTTCTTTCCGAGGTGTTAATCCAAAAGAGCCAAAATTTGCAATTTATGGTGACATGGGACATTCAAAATATAATCCAATGGAAAATCTAAAAAATGCATGCGAAGCTGGTAAAATTGATTTTTTAGTTCATATGGGAGATCATGCATATGATTTAGGCGGAGCCACAGATAAGAGAGGTGATGCATACATGAATGTGTATCAACCGGCTCTAAGTAGTTGCCCATGGATTCCTATTATAGGAAATCATGAAGCAAACGATGGAGATAATTTTAACAGATATCTAAATATGACTTTTGGCGAAACACTTGGCCGAGATGACACTATTATCAAGAGTACAGCTACAAGTGTACTCGGAGATTTTTTAACAAAGGCTACATTGTTTGGTCTTGGATTTCATTCACCTATTCCCTCAAAAACCTCACGTTATTTTGCTTTAACTCTCGGTCTAGTTCATATCATTGGGTTGGACTTAAATAATTTAGACAGTGCTCAATTGAAATGGTTGGATAAAGATTTAGCAAGTGTCAACCGTGAAGAAACCCCTTGGATATTGGCTTCCTCACATTTCCCAATGTATCATCCTCTTATGCAAGGAAACTTGAATGCAAGTAGTAATTTTTTTTTAGGGGAAGGCCATGAAAAATTTACAACAAGTGGGCATGATTTCGTACCTTTACAATGCGCATCAAATGACAACAAAGTTTGCAACGATCAAACAGTTGGGGAATGGTTGAAAGCACAACAAAACAAATTGCTTCCATTATTAAGAAAGTATGGTGTTGATTTGTATGACGCAGGTCATGTTCATGATTATGCCGTTACATGGCCTATTTGCAATAATGGCACTATTTGTAAAAACATGCAAGGCAAAAATCTTACTTCTTATAAGAATCCATTAGGGACTGTGCATGTCACAGAAGGAAATGGGGGGGTTCCTGGGGTTGCCGGGAAGAACACCATCATTGGCTGTAATTCAACAAGCCCAAGCTGGTGCAGGAAACGAGGAACAGGTGGTGCATTCGGCATTATTAAAATTTTTAACAATACCCATTTACAATATTCACATCATGAAAACCCAACAAATAAAGTTACGGATGAGTTTGTAATTGAACAACACAACCATGGTCCTTTCTCTTTGTAGAGAGATGCAGAACACAGAGGTTAGATGCGATTAAATTCTGAAACGAAAACATATGTCGTATGTATAGCCAATATTTCAACCACACTGGTCAAACAGAACAACTCGTTGGCCATAGACACTGATACTGTTAATATTTCAACAACTAATGCAACATTGAATAATCAGCTAGATGTAGACAACATTGCAACCCGAATGAAATCGAACAAACGAAGAAAAAATAAAACTTATCTTCTTGAAAATGTTAACAACTATAGCAAATCTTATGGCAAACCGTATAGTGAACTAGATGTCAAGCCGGGGTAGATGCTGCAACAACTTTATTTGATGCGGAATTTATATATTCTTACGATTCGAATCTGCATTGAACCATTTTACATATTGGCATTTGATAAAAATAGTATTGAGAGAGCTGGAGAGCATAGTCTAAATATTTTTATTACGGAGACGTACACCAGGACGATGTATCATTTGTAATCACACTCTTTTTCTCTGATAGCATGGACACAGCACCACTTTTATTATTAATTCAGTGCTGTGCTATTTTCAGTCATAATAATGATAAGATGGACACAGGATTAGCATGTTTTTCATTCGTATTGACGACGTTTAAGGTTTTTCTCGAGAGGATCCTCTAGTTGTAGTTAACTCAGCAGGAAAACTAAAAACGTTATAAAAAAAAATATTTAAAATAAAAAATGGTGCAAATGTGTAATAAAAAAATAGAAGAATGGAAAAAAAATTGTAGTAGTAGTGGTAGTACAGTATTATTACGGTAGTATTAATAGTATAATAATAATTTAGTAATAAAATAATATAATAATAATAATAATAATAAATAGAGTAATAATAATAACAATAATATGAGAAGAAAGGTGCGCAGTCACAAAACCCAAACAAATGCTGCCGATCGTAGTCAGCAATGTATTATTACACATTCTTTCAACACGCGCCTTCATATACAAGATATAGCGATGGCACAACAAAGAACGACAGTATCAATAGCCGCAATACAAGCAATACAAAAAGGATGTTAAAAGCCATAGTGAACCCATGTAGGTATAATAAGTTTCAACAATTCAATCAACGTGCAATACAGTACTCTTTTAAATCATGGATTTCTTTCAAAACGGCGTTAATGGATCAAATAATGGAATGGAAGAAAGCGTTTGCAGTGGAGAATGGAGTCAATCCAAAGCAGGACGACACATTGAAGGATCAAAAGGGCCAGAAATTATTTAATGAATTTCAAGCCTTAGAAGCCGCAGAGGAGAAAAAATCAGTAGATTCCATTTTAACAGAGGAACTAAAAGAGAGAAAAGAAAATATTACAAAGGAATTGAAACTTTGGCGTGAAAATTTTGAGAAAGAAACTGGCAAAAATCCCAATCGATATTTTTACGCTGGCAAACCAGCACGCGCGATAACGATTGAAAATATAGAAACGAATGATAAAAACAAAATAAAAAAAGGGACTTTAAGAGGTAGATTTTTAAAAAAAATATTTCCAAATTCAAGTGATCAAGATGCGTTGAAAACAATATATGCCAGTTTGCAAATTCAATACGGACACTGCGAAGAACGATTACATTCACTGTACGGAGATAGCGAACCAGTGATTGGAGATCCACGAACAATTTCAAAATATATCGTAGAAGGGCTCGAAAAAGAAAGTAAAATAGAAGATTACGACGAGAAGGAAGCATACCAATTATTAAAGAAGGAGCGGCAAGGGCATTTTACAAAGGGGCTCTTATGGTTCTCAAAGCGGTCTGGTTTTAAAGCATCGTCAATACATGATGAAATATATTGTAAAACAAATCATTATCGCCTAACAGTTCCTATACGAATCGATTGGAACTATTTTGATGCTACAATATTTAATAAATTGAAACCGTATGAAACTACTTTCGCTGAAATTGAAAAACCAACATTTTCAAACCGTGCTATAATTTTGGTGCGCGGACAAGGTGTTGATTCAACAACAGGATTTTTTTTAACAGAAAAATTTGATGAAATAACAACACGTATGGCAAGGACCTTTATCGACAAGTCAATAAATTCAGTAAGGTCATTGCTTGGTTTGAAAGAGCGAAAGAAACAATTAACATTTGGCAAAATAAAAGATGGTACACAAAAAGAGTACGAAGACCACAAATTAGCTATTCTGGGGTCCAACGACGATTCAAAAACGGCATTATCACAAGTCAAATTTAATGGTATCGCAACCTTGCTAGGGCGTATAAAATTACAGGAAGAAACATTTGAGGATGTATTAGTTTTATACGTCACGCGACGAACACTGGAAATAGAAAATGGTTTAGAAGTCAAAAGGTACAAGAATACCCGTAGTATCAATTTAAGGCACTTTCGAAGTGTCCCAAAATGTGACTTAGAATTTGTACTGCCAGATCAAGCACAAAAAGTTTATATGAGGCCAATGGATAAATTACTACTTGGCTTCTCGTTTCTCGGTGGTACAGGTGTCGCAACACACTTTTATCTGACAGGTTTACAGTTTACGCAAACTGGGGCAATAGCATTAACTGCGTTTTGTGCATACTTCATACGAATTTTCAATCGATATCGTATGAGCAAGTTCTATTATCGTAGTGCGATGGCACAGTAAGTTTTTTCACAAAAATATAAGCCTTTCCCTTGATATATATTAATGGAAATTCTAACTTTTTTGTTTTATTTCAGATATTTATCTTCCAATATTACAGGTAGAGATCGAAGCGTTATACATATTATTATGAATGAATCACAGGGTCACGATTTTGTTGCAATTGCAAGTATATTGAATGCTGCATGGGAACTTCAACGAAAATATGGAGATAAACATTTAAATTTTATGTCAAAATTTATCAATAGTGATGGGGAAAATGTGGGAGATTCAAATATAAGAAAAGGCGCCGTTGAGATTGATAAATTGCATGAAAAAGCTAGTGAATATTTTCTATTGGCGGAAGCAATCAATCACCAAGATGGTTTGTGTAAACATACGTTTAATAACGCTATACATTGGCTAGAGCATATGGCAATAATATCAATAAATAATGAAACTAGAACCATTTCTGTTGATAAAAGTAAAGATATTTTATCCAAAAGAGAAAAATTGTTATCGGCTTCGTTAGATGAAAGTTATGCATTGAAATGCCTGAAGGCACAATTTTTAGCCGATAGAAAGTTCTCGTAAGTTAAAGGTAATACCGATAAGCTTTAAATAAAACTAAGGACATCCATATGATATTGATTTCATAATAAAATTATCAATAAAATTCAGCGCATTATTCAAAACAACATACCGAAAAGTATGTGTGTTATATTTTATGTGTCCAGTTCATTTTAAAACACCTTTTATAATTAAACATTTCGTAACATGTTCTAAAAAAACATTTAATTGTGTTTACAAAGGCGATATTAATGGTTTTTCCTCCTGTGATTTTATATAAAATCAACTATTGCATTCTCTCCATTGCTTTTCCGGTGCTCTTCTTTTGGTATTGTTTTATAATGTACAACAGCACTGTGATCTACTTGGTTAAATTTACTTTCATCACGAAGAATGTTTTCCTGTAGATCAATTAACAAAGAACTCTCGCCACCATTTATATGATCGCCCCCCTCTATCAATGAATTCCCTTCTAGTGTTTTCAAAATCTCATCTACGTCTTTTCCATCTTCATACTCTTGTTGTTGAACATCCACCTTTTGTTTGCGTAATTTGTTAATAGATTCTACCATCATATCAATTTTCTTTACATTTGATTTATATTGATTATAATATTCACACAGTTTATAACACCAGTTGTTTGCAATATTCAATATAGTCCATAAATGTTTTGCCTTTTCGTCATCGCTAAATTGAGATTTTCTTCTTAATAAATCAGATTTGTTTTCCTTGATTAATGGTAACATTGCTTTTATTATATTTTTTTTTAATTTTTGTTTTTCAAAAAATACCATATTACGTCGTATCTTTTGTACATTAAGAAATTTATAAAAAAAATAGTACGGCATGTTAGTATAGAATTATGTACGTATATATATACTATACACACAGTTATACTTACAGTTTTGGGATCTACAAGCTCCGTCGAAGAGTATGTTATTCCAAGAAAAAGTAACATGTCGACGATATTTTTTGCAACACGATCATGCTTTGCTGCTTCGGCATAAAATAATTCAATATCTTTATTTTTCCTATGAAAATCAATAAATGCACAGAGGGGTATCTTGTTAGTATAACTGTTCGTGAATATATATATATTAATTTATGAGTAAAAGAATTATAATATATATGTAAACTAAGGGCAAGGGGAACATACAGATTTTGAACATCTCTCGAAATTTCACGTATACTGTCAAGACTAGTGCGGGCTTCTACAGATTTAACATCAATTCTGCTTTGTAAATAAGATATTGAATCATCAACCAGAAATGTCTTGCCAACAGCATTTTCTACATACTCATTAATATCTTTATTTGTCAATCGTAACTTTTCTCTTTCAACTGGGTTTAAAAACAATGTGATTGATTTCCAAATATCATCTTCAAATAAATGAACATCAACTTCAGTTAAATCCAAATGATGATCAGTAGATTTCTTTTGACTGCCGCTCTTATTAGGAATGGGCGCCAATAGAGAAGAATTATTCTTCAAAAATGCAGGATTGTTGTTATTTTGGTTCTTTGGTTTTTGAAAAACATTTTTAGACGGGGATTTTGCCAAGTCAGATGCAGCCATTGGGTTTGGCGCAGTCAAGAAAACGTTTTCAATATCTTTTGCACGTTGAATATCCTTTTCTTTTGGACTTGTAGGAGTCTCATTAACATTACCGTCTTTTGTTTCAAGAATATTATCACTTATGCAATTTTTAATACCTTCACTGTTTTTCAATTTACTTGTATCAATGCTGGAGTCACTTAATATTTCCTCATATTTTTCTTTTTCTTTTTCTTTGTCATCTGCCTTTGTCAAAGATGATACATTTGTATCACTGTTTTCACCAGCATCATCATTTTTTTGTTTTCCTTGCTTTTTCTCACTATTTTGTTTGTTATCGTCTAAATCAAATGTCACACGTGGCTGTTGTGATGGTGATTTACGAGTTTCCATAGATAAGGACAATGCGTCAAAATTAGCCTTCTGTTTTGCCAATGAAATCTTTTCATCTAAGGATGGGTGTGCTTTACCTTGGCTCATTCTAATTCCCATTGCCTCTAATTCTTTTATTCTTCGTTCTTTTGCACGTTTTTTTTTTGCCTTTGCTTCTTTCTGTTTGATATTCCAGCGATTGCGTTGATCCTTTGCATCTGCCACTCGTATTGTCAATTCGCATTTTAAACGTTCCACACGAGCCGTTAGTTTCTTTAGCTTTTCTTTTTTTTCTCGCAATCGCCTTCCGCCTAGAAAGTCTTGCAGTGCTGCAGAAGCAATTGATTGCTCCAGTAGACTGCTATTGTTTCCTTCTGTAACATCACTTATAGACATGGTCAACCCTTCTTTTGCAGCAAACATTAACGATTTTTCTAGGCTAAAAATTTTCTCTTCTATTTGTTTGATATGATCATTTTCCTTTTCAACAACCTGTTCTAACGCTTTCACTTCGTCACTTAATTGGATCGCGGCTTTCATAGAACCCGTTGTCAACATATGACGTCTATGTGCTAGAAATAAATGTGCTCCTGGCATGGGGCATTCAAATGTGTCATCTTTGTGTTTCTTCATTGCCGCGGGCTCATTAGTATTATTATTACCATGTAATGTTATTTTTTCTAAGTGTCCAGTATTCGTTACTTTCATGCATAGTCTATTCAATTCGTCTTCCAAAACTTGTTCTGCATTTAATATTCTTGCCAACGGTATTTGATCATTGTCCATTAACAGTATTTGCACCGCAGGACTCCATTCACTAACTCTTTCTAAAAAATTTCTATCAAATTGGAATAGTGGATTAGCATGTAACATAAAAGGAAATAAAATTAATACACGCCTAGAACTCCGAAGGAAAACCATATCTGTAAACATTTTAATTAGATAATTTTCTGCTTCCCAAAAAAAAGAATTTGGAGCGGTTTGCGGTTTTCTCCATAATTGTATAGCTTCAATTATGTCTAAACTATAATGTTTCATTCTTACAAATGCTTCAGCAAGATCGCATATCCAAAATGGTCGTGTGTATGTATTTGCTGTGATTGACTCAATAGATTTTAATTCCTCCTCTCGTTTAAGTATTGCGCTTACCACTTTAAATTCACTCCCATCTTGACTTACGTTTGTTTCAAACATTATACCGTTTTCAACACCAAACTTTGGAATGTGAGGTCGCGTAATTGTTTGTGGTTGATAACCACCTACAATTGGTTTTAACCGCATGCCATTTTTTGGTGTTGTTCGTTTTCTATTGTATTTCCGGTAGGATGAAGACGATAATTTTACGTATGGCGAAGCATTTATTGGTTTCTTTTTCACTCTGCTAAATGATGCATTACTGTTGCTGTGTGACCTTGGCTTTCGTTTCCGTTTATGTGTGGGGCGCATCATGGTTGATATGTACTATTTCTTTTACGATTATGTATCTCAAGCATTCACGTCCACACTAAACGATATGGTACTTGCATTGCATATGTTTCACACATACGCAAAGCTCAATACTATATTGATCACAGCAGTAAATGTATGTGCTGTATGTGTATATTAGAGAAGAAAATAGTAATATTTTATTTTATTTGATAATGCACTATAATATAAAAAAATAATAATATTATAATAATAATAATACATACATAATGATTTTATTATGATGAGATGTGTACGTTAAAAAATGGACACCCTTTCACGAAAAAAATGGACAGAAGTGAATATGGACAGATTACCATGCTGTTTGTATACTAATAATTATTTCTATTAAATTATTATTGAAAAAAATCGCTAATGCCTATCATTTTGTATAATAACAAGTATATTTTTATTTAATTATTATTAAAAAAATTCGCTAATGTACCTATCATTTTGTGTAATAACAAGTATATTTTTTAATATACTTACAAATGTATGTAACACTTGCTATGCTCTAAATAGACACAGCACTGTAATATAATCAGTGATGTTAACGTTTGTAAACTTTATTATTAATATACAGTGTAGTATAAGTGAAGTGTCTTATCCCATACTGTGCTGTTGTAGTTTTTATACTTATCAATCTGTACAATATCTTTTATTATCGAATACAAACACCCTTGTTGAAGAGCCAAAAGTGTTTAAAAACAATGTTAGAGACATTTATTCTGCATCGCTAAAACTGTGCATATTTTTTTTATTAAAACTAAGCTGCGTACCACTTTGTACATTGTTTTTGTCATAAGAATACATTATTTTGTTAT
>JACKZZ010018617.1_pt1 | contig 14570 bp, 16 predicted proteins | sample 8027871 | NCBI WGS metagenome assembly JACKZZ01 (sample SAMN15724774, study PRJNA655200) | protist metagenome | isolation source: fluorescence activated cell sorting (FACS) single amplified genomes of... | place: USA: West Boothbay Harbor, Gulf of Maine | collected 2000-07-19
AGGTTTCTATATTGAAAAGCCTATGTGGAATCATATACTAGCTGAACACAGAAACTGGAATGATGAATATGCGGAGGCTGAATGGCAATGGTACTTATCAGGTAATCCTAATGTAGACAAACTAGGGGATATATACGGTAAAGTACCTGAAATATGGCAACGAATGGTTGATAGTAATAATGAGGTAAGATCTAACTATGGTTGGCAATGGGAACGTAACTATCAATTAGATTATGTAGTTGCAAAGCTTAAAGATAATCCTAATACTAGACATGCTGCAATAAGCATATATGATGGTAAAGAACATAACACTTATGCTAAAGACACACCCTGTACTTATGCAGTTCAGTTTACAGTATTAAACAATAAATTAAATATGTCAGTTGTAATGCGATCTAACGACCTCTGGTACGGTTTTTGTAACGATCAATATTGTTTTTCAAAGCTACAGCAATTAGTTGCAGAGAGGACAGGATACGAGATCGGTACGTATTACCATTTCGCACATAACTTACATTTGTATAACGATAAAATAACAAAATAATGTATTATTTATACCACATACCAGGTAAAAAGATTGGTGTAACACGTGATCTTAATACTCGTGTTACGTTAATTCAGGGCTATAAGCCTAGTGAATATGAAGTTCTTGATCAGTCGGACGATATAGATTATATATCGGACAAAGAGATAGAACTTCAAAAGTCTTACGGCTATAAGGTCGATAGAAAGAAATATAAAAACCTTTTTAAGAAAATGAAAATAAACGTAACGGAACAAACTTCAACTTTTGCAATGCCTTTGAATAAACTTAAAGGCCATCTAATGGACAACATAGGAATGTCCTGGGAAACATCTCACGGCACATTTGAATTAGATATGCAAACAATCAAATGGATAACAGACAACGCAAAGATGTCAATGTATAATGACAAGAGATCGTATATATACAATAAAGCTTTTGCAGAATATTTTAAAGCTGTTAGGGATTTAAAAAATAACAGTATGCAAATACCTGACTATACTAAAAGTCAAATGATGTTTAATAGAATAAGATCTTGGGCTCAAGAAAGAGGTTTATATGACAAAGGTAATACAATGACTCAATATGTTAAGCTTCAAGAAGAGGCTGGTGAGTTGGCTAAAGCTTTGTTAAAAGATGATCAACCAGAAGTTATAGATGCTATTGGTGATATGGTTGTGGTATTAACAAATCTAGCTCATCAACGAGGTGTTTATATAGAAGAATGTATACAAACAGCTTATGAAGTTATAAACAAAAGAACAGGTAAAATGATTAACGGAACATTTGTAAAAGATGAAGATTAAAACTCAAGATAAAATAGTTCAACAAGTCTTAAGAAAGATGGACGAACGAAGCCTTATAGGCCAGAAAAAATACGGAGCTACAATGATGCAAGAGATTGAAGGTCAAGAAAAAGATCTTAATCGTTTCTTAATTGATGTGCAAGAGGAATTAATGGATGCGTTATTGTATATTGAAGCAGCTAAAAGATGTTTACAAGATGAGATAGAAGAGGTTGCATATAATAGGTTTACTAAAGATGTAACTAATATAAACGTAAATGAAGAAGTCTTATAAACGTAAAAAACGAGGACCAGTCCGAGCAAAAAAAACTGAATACGATGGTATTAAGTTTGCATCAGGACTAGAAGTATATATGTATAAAGTTTTGAAAGAAGCTAGAATCGTGGCAGAGTATGAGCCTACAAGCTATACTTTGCTTAACGGTTTTGATTACGAAGGTATATGCTTTGAAAAACAAGCTAATGGTAAAGGTGAATACAAAGATAGAGGTTGTAAAAAGATTTTACCTATAAAATACAAACCAGATTTTGTAGGTAGAGATTTTATAATTGAATGTAAAGGTAGAGCTAATGAATCATTTCCATTAAGATGGAAATTATTTAAATCATGGATAGCACAACATTCACCTGGAATAGCATTGTTTAAACCTCAAAACCAAAAAGACTGTGATGAAACTATCAGACAGATAGAAATCATGAGAAAAAATCTTAGAACAAATGCAAAGAAAAAACAAACTAGCCTCTAAACATATAGCTAGAACTAAATATAAGGAACGTAAGATTGATACTTATATTAAATGGACAGTTAATAAAAGAGGTTATTTAAAATGGAAGGATCTTATAGCGATCCACAATAAATATAATATAAAATGCTATGGTTAAAAAATCAACAAGTTGGGAATTATCTACAGGTATATTTCCAGGAATACTATTCGGTATAAGAAGTTATGAAGACGGTGAGTTTCAAATAGACCACGTTTTATATTTAGGATTTATAGATATATGTTTAACCTTATATTATGAAGAATAATGGCTAAAATAGTATTAAGAAATTATACAAGAAAACACAAAACAAGACGACCAGGTGTCCACTCTAAAAACGCCTCAAAGGGACAAACCGGTTATAAGAAACAATATAGAGGCCAAGGACGCTAATGGGAATACCACTATTTACAGAGAGAATACCATATAAACCTTTTGAATACCCTGAGTATTATACAGAAGGTTGGTTGAAACAAGCACAAGCATTTTGGTTACATACAGAAATACCCATGAGCGGTGATGTTAAAGACTGGAACGAAAAATTAACTCCAGCAGAAAAAAACTTAGTAGGTAACATACTATTAGGTTTTGCACAAACAGAATGTGCGGTAAGTGATTACTGGACACAAAACGTCGTATCATGGTTCCCTAAACATGAGATACAGCAAATGGCTATGATGTTCGGCTCACAAGAAACAATACATGCTGTAGCTTATAGTTATTTAAATGAAACACTTGGGCTTGAAGATTACGAAGCTTTTCTCCATGAGCCTGCTACTGCTGCAAGGTTTGATAACCTGGTTAGTTATAGCGGGTCCGATCCTGTTGGTATTGGTAAGTCTCTTGCTACTTTTTCTGCTTTTGCTGAAGGGGTTAGTTTATATTCTGCCTTTGCTGTATTATACAGTTTTCAAATGAGAAACTTATTAAAAGGTATTGGCCAACAAATGAAATGGTCTGTAAGAGATGAATCATTACATAGTAAAATGGGTTGTCAATTATTTAGACACATGTGTTCACAAATACCAGGATTAAAAGAAGAATGTAGAGAGCATGTATATGACGCGGCTTTAACTATGCATAATGCTGAAATGACTTATATATCTAAGTTATTTGAAATGGGTGATATTGAAGGAATAACAGAGTATGACCTTAAACACTTTATTAAAAAACGTACAGGTGATAAAATTAAAGAATTGGGTTACAAACCAGAAGGCAAATTTAAATTCGAATATGACCAAAAGTCAATTGATAAAATGGCTTGGTTTGATCATCTTACCGGGGGTCACACTCACACTGATTTCTTTGCTATTAGGCCGACTGACTATAGTAAAGCGAATGAAGGCGAAGATTTTGAAGACGTTTGGTAAAAATAAAATTAAATAATATGAAAGAAAATAAATTAATTGAAATGCAAAACAGGATCGCAAACCTAGAAAATATGTTTAGGCAAATGATACCTGAAATGAGTAAATTAAGTGACGTAGCTTTTGGTACTATGGAAACTGTAAAGCTAATGCCAGGTTATAAAAAAGCATTAGACAAGTTAGTAGAAAAACATAATAAAGCTAAAGAAAAAATAGAAGAAAAAAAGTTTGAAATAGATGTGGAATAATGAATGGAAAAAAGGTGTTGATTACCCAAGCTGGGGAGACACTGATGTATATAAAAAAACAATTGGTGGTGGTTATCTTTTAAAAGGTGAAACACCAAAAGATGCGTACCATAGAGTTTGTAAAACTGTAGCAAGACGTTTAGAACGTCCTGAAATGGCTGAAAAGTTTTTTGAATATATTTGGTCAGGTTGGCTGTGTCTTGCATCTCCTGTGTTGTCTAATACAGGAACAGACAGGGGTTTACCGATCAGTTGTTTCGGTATAGATGTTGCTGACAGTATATACGATATAGGTAGTAAAAACCTAGAGATGATGCTACTCGCAAAGCACGGCGGTGGAGTAGGAATCGGAATTAATCAAATCAGACCCGCCAGTGCAAAAATTAAAGGAAATGGAACAAGTGATGGAGTTGTGCCTTTTTGTAAGATATACGATTCAACAATACTTGCCACTAATCAAGGATCTGTCCGACGAGGAGCTGCATCGGTTAATCTTAACATTGAACACCCCGATTTCGATGAGTGGCTCGAAATACGTGAACCTAAAGGAGACGTTAACCGTCAATCGCTCAACCTGCACCAGTGCGCTGTGGTCGGCGACAAGTTTATGCGACGAGTTGAGTCAGGAGATAGAGAAGCTAGAAAACGTTGGGGAAAACTTCTTCAAAAGCGTAAAGCTACTGGAGAACCTTACGTGTTATTTAAGGGGAATACAAACAAGTGTAACCCACCAGCTTACAAAAAGCACGGTTTAAAAGTGCATATGACTAATATATGTAGTGAAATTACATTACATACAGATGAGTCGCACAGTTTTGTTTGTTGTTTATCTAGTTTAAATCTAGCTAAATACGATGAATGGAAAGGAAGTAATTTAATACATGATGCTATATGGTTTTTAGATGGTGTATTAGAAGAGTTTATACAGAGATCCAAAGGTAAAGTTGGGTTTCATAATTCTGTAAGATCTGCTGAAAAAGGTAGAGCTTTAGGATTAGGCGTTTTAGGTTGGCACACGTATCTACAGGAAAAGGGCCTACCATTTGAAGGATTATTAGCACAATATGAAACAAGAAAAATTTTCTCACAAATTAAAATCGAGTCTGAAAGAGCTTCAATGTCTTTGGCTGAATCTTTTGGAGAGCCTCTTTGGTGTGTCGGTACTGGTTTTCGCAATACCCATCTTCGCGCTATCGCTCCCACTGTATCTAACAGTAAGCTTAGTGGAAACGTATCGCCGGGAATAGAACCATGGGCTGCAAATGTATTTACAGAGCAGTCAGCTAAAGGTACGTTTATACGTAAAAACCCTACGTTAAAAAAGTTATTAAGAAAACTTAAGATCGATAATGAAAAAACATGGGGTAAAATACTAAAAGACGGAGGATCTGTGCAGGGCTTGAAAGAGTTAAAAGACGTAATGACTGGGCCTTATAATGATATACCGGTTAAAGATGTTTTTAAAACATTTAAAGAGATTAATCAATTAGAATTAATTAATCAAGCGGGTATTAGGCAGCAATATATAGATCAAAGCGTAAGTTTAAACTTAGCTTTTCCTAGTGTTGCTACACCTAAGTGGATAAATAAAGTGCATTATGAAGCGTGGAAGAAAGGTATTAAAACCTTATACTATACTAGAACCGAGTCAGTGTTACGTGGAGATATTGCTGAACAAGCAATGGACGACGGCTGTCTTAGTTGTGACGGGTAGTAATTACCCACGTTGTGTCAACAAGGGTAAAAGTTATAACTATTAGTTATTATAATAAAAAAAGGGGGCTATTTTCATAGCTCCCTTTCTTGTTACAGGAATGTTTGGGTATGGTGCCCATTTTGTTATTCCTTACTGTGCGGCTATCATTATTAACTCGGCTCGTGCGTAATAACTACCGCTTTTTTTAGCCCAATCCATAGCGTTGTAACCTTCGTCACAGTAATCTCTATAAAGCTGTGCACCTCTTAAAGAAAGTAAATACACAATATTAGCTTTATCAGCTATTACAGCGTGAATTAATAATGGTTTACCATCTATTTTTTCGCTGGCATGAATTCGGTTTACTGTTAGTATTGAGTTAACTTTGTTATAGTTACCCTCATTAATAGCGCTTAACAGTTCTGTTTCAATATCATTTGAGATATTAAAAAATAACAAGAAAGATAAAATTAAGTTCATTTATAATAATTAAAGTGTTACATTATTATAATCACTTGATTCCCTGTTATTTACACCCTTAAAATCACTTTTGCAGATGTCTTAATTTGTTGATCTTCTTCTTGAAAGGTTGGCAGCTTCTTGGGCTATTAATTTATCAATATGATCTTGAACGTCTTGTTTTGTTATCTTTAATTTTAATGCAATACCTCCATTCCAAAGACCTCTAGTCTTTTTATTCTTATCTAAAACTAGTATAGTTGGCACAGACTTGATTTGCTGTTTAAAAGAAAGTGGTTGATCTTCTAAAAACACATATTTTACCTTAGCATGTTTAAGCCCACCTAAATCTAAATTATGTCTAGAGTTCCATGCGCTATTGATGTGTAATACTTCGTATTGTGCACTTGAAAAATAACCACACATTAAAGTAAATATAATTAAAAGCTTTTTCATTTTTATTTATTTATAATTTCAAACAGTTTATCATCTATCTTGTCTAGTTTTTCACTATTCTTCTGCACTTTTTCATCAATGTCCATAATAGTCGATCTCACTAGCTCATCTTTAAGATCATACTCTGTTCTACTTACCTCTGGTCTAGGTAGTTCTTTTGCAAGATCAATATCTTTTTGCAAAGTAAAATACATAGCTGCTAAACTCACGGCACCTACGACTAGCATACCAATTGTTTTTAAATCTAATTGTATTTCTGTGTTTTCTGAAATTTTTTGAGCCATTTAATTTTTCATTTTTACTTTAGTAGCATTAACATCTAGTCTTGATATGTCTTTAGATTCAATAGAAACTTTGCTACTATTATTGTTGTTGTTATTAGAACTGTTATTGCTAGGTACATAAATAGGTTTACTCCTATATCCGTAATAGCCTTCATTGTACCAGTTGCTATAATATCTAGGATAACTGGGATACGATACAATATTATAATAAACATTTGGTTTAATCATGTTTATAGGCAATCTCAAGGTATCACCTTGTTCCGTTACAGCTAACACATGGGTTATCTGTATTTTAGGTTTTTTTTGTTGTATTGAGCAGCTAGTGACAAGTGCAGTTACCGCAAAAAGGACAATTTTCCATAATTTCATTTTTAATCATTAGTTTTAACTATTTCATCACCAATATGTCTATGTGAATGTTTAATAGTTGGTGACAGTAAAGGATGCTCAGCTATTGATGAGTGAGCAGAGTGAACACAGTACGGGCATTCGTCTGCGTAAACTTTATCCATTTTTTCTTTAATTAACTGAGTGTCTATAGATATAACATATACAGTTGATATTAACCAACCCGCTACACCTAATAACAATGCTCCTGCTAATCCTACAATTTTTTTATCCATAATTTATTTTTAATTATTTTTATTCTCCACATTTTTTACTTGGATCTCCAACCTGTCTCCAGTCTTGCTTAACCCAGTCTTTTAAATTTTTACTAGCAGTACCACTTACGTTGCTTTTACTAGATCTTTTATATTTACCTTTACTAGCAGCAGATCTTTTAGCATTTATAACAGCTTGTCTTTCAGATTTACTCATACTAGCTATTTTAGCTTTAGGTAAACATACTTTTCTAGTTCCACCACCTTTAGTACCTTTAGCTGGACCACTACTTTTAACGCAACTACCTTTAGAAAATCTACTAGTACCTGGTTTTCTTTTGTAACCTTTCCAATAGGTTAATGGTGACTTATATTCCATTAGCACTTACCTTTACCTTGTTGTTTTGATGCCCACATATTAGCATAAGCAGAAGGGTATACATCGAATTTTCTTTTAGCAGCGGCTTTACAACTAGCACTTAGCTTTCTTAACAATGGTGATTTCGATTTTTCCATATTAATTTCTTTTAACTTTTCTTTTGTTTGATTTTAATTTTGATCTTTCGATTTTTCTTTTACCAGTAAATGCAACTTCATTATTTTTTGCCCACTCTAATTCCCATTTAGCCCAACCTAAAGCGTTAGCCACTCGCATCCACTCTTCGTTTTCAGCATCAGACGCATCTTTTAAATTTTGTAATTTTCTTATACCTCTATCAAGTGGTACATTTGTAGCGGCACTAATAACTTGGCCAGCAGCTAAATAAGCGGGGTTATCTAATGACCAACCTTTTTCCATTATCTCTTTCTTATTCCAGTCCCATGTTCTACCTGCAGATTTTAATTTACCTATTTTAGAAGATATAGGAGGCGAAATATCTAGTAATTCTATAGCTGCATCTTGAGCTTCTTTACCTTCAGCTAACTTCATTACTACATTTTTAAGTGTAGATATAGCAGCACCGTGAAAACCAACACCTCTTAATAATGAGTCAGCCATACCGTTTGCTATACCTGTATATTTTTTATTTAGTTTTTCTTCATCAGGCTCTTCATCTCCAAACGCCATAGCAAATAAAGCTTGTTGTAAAGCGTTGAATATAACATTTTGTATAGCTCCGTAATATAATATCTTAGATATATTAGTTTTGTCGTCCCCTCGGCGATTCTTAAGATCACTAGCGGCTTTTTGCATTAATCTAGCATATTGGGCTGGGGTATTAGCAAAAGCTAATATAATACGTCCCATTGGACCCGCTTGTTGTTGACTAATTCTATCAGGTCTACTTGATTGTTGTGACTCTTCAGCTATTTCTCTAAAATCTTGAAACGCTTGTGCTTCAGCTTCTTTGTCAGATAAACCTTCTTTCTTTAAACTTTTATATCTGTTTCTATAAAACGTAGCACCACCTGAGGCGATAGCAAAACTATCTGCTATTTGTGTAGGTAGAAAACCTAGTTTTAATATTTTACTTATAAAAGCTTTAGCTTTGTTTTTAGACTCAGCAGCAATCTCAGCAATATCAGCTTCACTAACATTTATTTTTAAACCGTTACGCCTTTCAACTAAGTAATCAGAGTTCATAAGTTTCATTACATCTTTCCAATACTGAGGTTGGTTTGCAAATGCAGCTGATGCTTTTAACGGATTGTTATCAGACCAGTTTACAAAGTTAACAGCTGATATAGTTTGTAACACAGCAGATCTCATATTAAAAAACATGATAGCTCCAACAGAATTATTAATCCAATCAATAAATCTACCAGTTAATGTATCACCTTTAAAACCTCTGTTACTACCAGTTTTCATACGACCAAGCATGTTTTCTAAAGCATCTCTGTAGCCTTTACCATAAGCTGCCTCAAGCTTGTTCATGTTAGTTTCACTAAATACTTCGTCTACATTATTTTGCCATTGTTTTAAATACTTAGCTCTTACTACAGTATTTAATCCAGATAATAAATCAGTTGTAATAGTACCAGCTAACCAACCATCAGTAGGTTTAGGGTAACCATTATCTTTATTTATAGCTATAAGTTCATTAGTAAATGTAACTAAGTTTTCATCTGCAGCAACATAGTCTTCTAGTATTTTTTGATCAGCCTTAGATAAACCTGGTATAGTCATACCTTGCTGTATCCATGTATAAACTCTAACAGCATTACCTACAGTATAAGGTTCACCAGTTATTTTTTTATTTAAGTCTTTAGGACTAACACCAAGTAGTTGTTTTAAAGCTTTAAAGTCATTAGCTAAAGCAACTCTAGCATTTGATATATCTATATTAGCTCTAGCAAACGGATCTAAAAAGTTTTCTTTTACCCAAGCTATAGTTTCATCACCTTGTTTACCTTTACCAGCAAAATATCTAGTTAAACCTACAAAGTCTTGAGCAGATGGTGGTATACCTAGTAAATTAAATTTACCTTTATCCGCGCCTACAGCTCTAGCTTTAGTTTGGCCATATCTTTTTTCTGTACCAATACCTGTAGCTCTTTCAATTATATCATTAAAATCTTTATTAAGATTTTTTGATTTACTAAATTTAATTCTAGCTTTTTGAGCCTCACTGTCTAGACGTTGCATTTCATCAAGTACTTCTTTGTTTGTAAAATTTTCTTTTTTACTAAACTTAACAGGTAATATTTTATTATTGTTTTTAGAAGCTTTAGTAATAGATGGTACTAATTTTAAATATTCTTTAATTTCTTTAGTATTTACTTTTTGTTCTGTAATATTTTCAACAAGTTGTCTATATATAAGTTCTTGTTGTTTAGCTATAACATTTGGATTTTGCTGTAAATTTTTAGGAACAGCGACATTATACATTTCTGCTACAGATTTTCCTAATATTATTAATTCATTAGGATTAAAACCACCTTCATTATTATTTACTAAAGGATTAAAATATCTAACTAATATATTTATTAAATCTTTTTTATTACCAGATTTTAAAAACTTATTAATACCTTGCTTAAAAGCTTCTGGAGTTGTATTTCTAAAATTAAATTTAGGAACTTTTCTTAATTTATTATCGTTTATTTTAGATATTAATATTTGAAAATAATTTTCTTTTAAAGCTGGAAAATATTCATTAACTTTATTGTTTAATACCATATCAAACATAAGATCAGCGGCTTCATTAGCTGGAAAAGTATGTTCTTTTTCTGTTTTTTCTCCTTGTTTTAAATTTATTTGTCTACCTATAGGCATTGAAGCAGATCTTAAAATCATAGGAGCATTTGGACCCGTGTTGAAATAAGCAGCAACCCAGGCAGCTGTTTCAGGTTTTTCACTAACCATTTTTTGAACTTGATTTAAAAAGAATTTTAAACCATCATAGTTCTTGTTAATTTCTTCTTTAGTATAATCTTTAGTAAAACTTTTATTTGTAGCAGCAAACATTAAATTTTCAACATCTTTTTTGTTAAATTTATTTTCACTTCTTTTAGCTAAGTTAATAAAAGATCTTAATTCTTTACCACTTGTTAAAAATAAACCTCTTTTTAATCTTGACTCTTCTCTTGTACCAGCGTTAGCAAGTTCTTTAGATCTTTCAAAAAGTTTTATAGGAAGATATTCTGGCACTATAGTTGTACCTATTGTAATAAACCTATCAACACCTTCTTTTGTTTTAGGACTTATAGGATCAAAAATTTTAGGATCAAGATTAGAATATTTTTTCTTTAAATCATCTAAATTTTGTTCTGTAACTTTTTTACTAAATTTATAATCAATAGGTCTTTTAATTGCTTTAGAAACTTTTTCAGTGGTTTGTGTTTTATCTACAAACTCTCTTTTTTCTATAACCTCTGGTTTCTGTATAGTTTCCATTGTAGCGTCAAAAGCAAGTTCTTCTGCTAACGCTTCGGCTAACGCATCTTTTCTAGTACCCTTAGTCGATGCACCTACATCTCTACCTAAAAAGTAATTAATAAATTCGGCTTTAGTAATATCTTTTTTCTTAAATATCTTTTTACCTTCTTTAGTTTTTTCTCTTTTACCAGTGTCTTCTGCAAATGGTCTAAATCTTTTATTTATAATTTCTTGAGGTATAGCTTCGTAAATATTTTCAAAGTTATCTCTTAAAAAAGTTTCATAAGCAGCTCTCGATCCTAAAACATCTTTAGCTATAGTGGTTTTAAGTTCTGTTCTAAAACCTTTTTGTAAAGCTTTTTTAAACTGAGGTGAATCTACAGGTGGTAGTTTAGTACCAAACGTTTTTGTAACAGCATCAACAACCTTTTGTGTAGTAGCTTTATCTAGTTTAATTTTTTTCCTTAAACTTTCTTTTGCTTTAGTAGGTTTTTCTGCAACCTGTTCAGTAACTTCTTCTGTTGTAGTATCTGTAACTCCTCTAGCCTCTGTTACATCTAACTTAAACTCAGTGTCTAAAACTCTATTAGAAGCTTCTATAGCTCTTGCTGGTAAAAATTTATTTATATAAGCAGCTAGTGGAACGCCTTTGCTAGCGTCATATTCATTTATCAAATCTATAATACCACGCTTACCAGTCTCTATTTCATCAGTTAATAATTGTCTATCAAAACCAGGAGCTTCACTTCTTCTTTGTACAATTCTATTTGTAATAGGTTTAAACTTTTCTATTATTTCAAAAGCACCTTCTTTACCTTTTTGTTCAAATATAGTTTGAACAGCATCACTATCTGATTTAGATTCTTTTATAATAGTTTCAATTTCTTTTTCTTGTTGCTTAGGTGTAACTAATTTACCTTCAACACCTCTAGCCGCAGCTTTAACTTGAGCTAAACTTAAATCTCCTTTTGCAATACTAGCGTTATAATCTTTTACAAAGTTATATACATCTCTACCATTGTTAAATTTAATATTAACACCTAGTTTTTGTAAAGATCTTCTTATAACATCTCCCATTTTAGTGAATACATTTTCACTAAATTTAATATCACCTGTAGCTATAGCATCAGAAAACAAAGTTAAAGCCTCTTCCATTTGAACATCTTTGCTTTGATCAGCATATTGTTCCATTCGTTTTTTAAACTTACTATCTTTTATTTGGCTGGCGTCTATTTTATCTAATTCATTTAACAACGCATTACCTAAGTTTACAGAAGTTTCAGGACTATCTTTTACTGTTTTATATAATATAGCATGTAAAAACTCATGAGCAGCAACGTTAACAGCCTTTTCTTGTTTAGCAACTTCTTTATTAATAACTATAGTTTGTTCTCCAGTGTTAGGGTTTTGAACTATAAAACCTTGTTGTTCAGAAGCTTTAGTAGTGTCTTGATCAGGGTTTTGTTGTTTGACAAAGTCTTCAACTTCTTTTGTTGTTTCAAAATCTTTAACTTGAACTCCTTTTATTTCTGTGGCCTTTTCTTTTATTGTTTCAGTTGATTGAGCTATTTTTTCAGCCGTGTTTCTTATATTGTATATTTCTTGATTAGCTTTATTAATATCTTTTCTTAAATTATTAATTATAAGATTTTTAGTTTCTTGAGTGTATTTATTAGAATTTATAGTTTCTTGTATTTGAGCTTCAGAATTTTGTACAATATTAAAATTTTTATTTACTTCGTTTATTTCACTTTGATTTAAAACATTTATTAATTTTTCATTTTTTTTAAATCCAACAATTAAGTCAGCTCTTAATTGATTCTGAGCGTCGTTTATTCTAGCTACATCTGTATCGCTTAAATTTTTTTGATATTTACTACTTTCTAATTCAGTTATTTGTTGAACTTTATTTTTTATATTTTCATTTTCAGTATTATTTCTAATACCTATAGCTGCCTTAATATTTCTAGCTCCAGCACCTGAAACACCACCTCCAGCCATTCCTTTCCAAAGGTTTTCTCTACCATCAGATGAAACCATGTAAGAAAAAACTTTACTACCTATATTAGAAACATCTTCTTTTTTAGCTATTAATTCGTTTAATTTACTTAAACCACCTTGCACCCACTCTGTCACACCTTCTTTCGTTCCAGATGATAAAAAACCATACAATCCTTTTTTAAAACCTATAGACTGAGCGTTTATATATTTTTGAACTCCTTTTAATCCTATTTTTTCTAATTTATAACCAATACTACCTATAAACGCTGGTATTAAAGTTTCACCTTGACCTGTTTGTAATAATTGATCTGTTGTTATACCTTGTGACTCAGCTTTCTGATCATTATAATCTTTTATACCACCAGAAATCATTTGAACTCCTAAGCCTAATCCAGCTGTTGGAGCTGCAACAGCAGCAGAAGATGCAAAACTACTTACTGCATCTAGCGTAGCAACTATACCACCTGTTAAATAATCTCCTCTTTCTTTTAATTCTTCAAAACCTATTGTTTTACCTCTTAAAGAATTTAGTCTTTCTATTTCTGCATTAGCTTCTCCAAGTCTTTTTTCAGCATCTTTACTAGGTTTCCATTCTTCTCCCGACAAATCAGTAATAGTATTAGCAACCTCTAGTTCTAACCAAGCTTTTAAGTATTTAGCTTGATCATCGAAAGCTTGAAGATCTAACAAAAAATTACCCGCACTATTTTGTAAACTTTTTAGTTTAGTTAAACCACTTGGGTCTTTAGTTAGTTTTATAAACTCTTCTTGTCTTTTTTTTCTAGCTTGTATATCAGATTTAGAAATTCTTTGAGTTTCTTCAAAAGCAGTTATTTCAGTTAACTTACCTTCGTCTTTACCAGCTAATTCAGGTTGTATTCCTTTGTCTAATAAAAATTGATTTATAGCTTGTCTTGCTGATTCGTTTTGAGCTTGTTGTTCTAGTTGTATTTCTTCTTCAGCTGTTTTAGCGGCTTCAGGGCTTTCGAAAGGAACAAAGCTTGTATCAACTTCAGGTGTTTCACTTGGACCTACTAAATCCAAAAAACCAGGATCCGAAGGTAATGCCGTATCGGATGCTATCTCTTCTCCTGCAACCGCATCCGGAACTACAGGTGTTGTCTTTACTGGCTCGGTTTTTTTTGACAATTGAGCATTTGGATATTTTTTTAAAAAACTCTCTAAAAGCTCATTTGAAACTTGATAAACTTGACCATCTACTATATATTCATTCATATATGTATATTATTTAATTTGTTCCGTCAAAAATTACAGGTCTTGCATCTACATCTGTTCTTACACCCATACCAATATATTGTTCACCTGGAAACTGAATAGTTTTTAAGTAATCTTGCATTGCATTTATTTCTTTTACTTCATCTTTAGTGGGATCTCCACCTCTAGAGATTAATTGTTCTAGTAGATTAGTAAATTCTGATCTATTGTTAAAATTAATAGTATCATAACCAGGTATAGGAACTAAATCTACTTCCGTTTTTCCATTTTTAGTCACTGTCTTGTCGTAATATAATAATAAATTTCCTGTTGT
>JACKZZ010009143.1_pt1 | contig 14567 bp, 7 predicted proteins | sample 8027871 | NCBI WGS metagenome assembly JACKZZ01 (sample SAMN15724774, study PRJNA655200) | protist metagenome | isolation source: fluorescence activated cell sorting (FACS) single amplified genomes of... | place: USA: West Boothbay Harbor, Gulf of Maine | collected 2000-07-19
GCTTTATAATGGCAGAGCAGACCGTCCGTGCAAACAAAGTGCTGACATTAAAAAATACCGAGGCTATCGTTGATATAAAACTAAGTAATAATCCTGGACAAGATGCATCTCTGCTTCAACAAGGTTACGAGCACGTTACGAGCAAGGATTCATCTGGTCGTTCACGTGCAGCTGCTGAAGGGACGTTCGGTAGAGGGACTAATCTCTGGGTTTGGAGAAGGAGCCAAGGCACCTGTGGAGGTCGTTTGAAGCCTATTGTTGATATCCAATTAGAGAGTACTAGCCAATCTAGTGCCATGGTGATAGCAGGATATCTTTGCCAGAGCGATGTATCTCTTAGTGGCCAGTATCTGTGGATCAAGCACGCGACATCAAGGGCAGAGGAGGATGAGTCCAGTATAGTTGAAGTGGGGGTGACAACCGGGAAAGCCAAGGTCGCTGTAGACAAACTGCATGAGCCTCCTGGACATGGTACCTGGTTCCGTGTCAATGGCAACTTTGGTAAGAGTATAATGTCCCCTTTCGATGCATTCATGTGGTTTAAGCGCTCAAATACTAGAAATACGGAATCTGTAGCAGTATCACCTATTCGTTCCGCTATGGTTTTAAGTTTCGAACAACAAGCAAATGAGATTTGTTCCGCTATAAAAGCGGCTCTTCGTAACTATATCCCCATCGAAGAGATGAAATCAACCAATGAATTCTATTATAGTGGTGCTGCAGAAGAGGCTGCACGTACTAATAGTGCTGCTGGTAGACATATATACGATTATTCGCAGCTTTTCCACAAATTTGTGAAAGATAATAAGATGACTATGTCAAATTTCAAGCATCTATTAACTTGTGTCGGTGCATCTATTGACCCTGATGACATAACTAAGCCGTTCTACAATTTTGATGCAGATTGCAATGGATTTATCACTCGGGAGGAGTTCAATAAGGTGTGTTTATTAACAGATTATGAGATCGATGAAGCCTGTCTTCAGGCAAAGCAGTTGGTGACTGGTACTACTGTTCAACATGCTAGTCATGGACTCAGCAGTAGCTCTCCATCTAGTCCTGGTGGTCACTCTCTTCGTGTTACTAGAATTCTCAGTGAAATTTTCCGAATGTCGAACCTTAGTGGCACAGGTGTGATAACTTCTGTACAAATCCAACTCTTTTTCCTTAAGCTTGATACTTATTTGACTGAGGAGGAAGTGCGTAGAGTAATGAAAATGATGGATGTTGATAAAGATGATCGTGTGGAAGAGATTGATTTTATTGCTTTTATGAAAAGTGAAGATGAAATTGATATCCGCAAGGCTCGCCGGGTGATGGAGAGTGCATCAATAATCAGACGATGGTTACGCCGGGGCATGAATGATGCAAACGAGAAGGGTCTTTTACAATCCATCTTTGCACCTAAGGCTCCTATTGGATCAGATGGCATGAAGCACGATGTAATGACTACAGTGTGGAGCAAAGTGAAGAACTGCCATGAAACTAGAATTAAACAGAAATTTCCCGGTTATCTTACACCTTCCGATTTTAATATCATGGCTGCCACTTTAGACGTCAGACTTTCTCCACGTGAGTCTCTTGATCTAGCTCTGCTAGTAGGCCCCGATAAATTCGGACGAGTGTTTATAGATGATCTAGAGAAGTTCACGAGTCGATCAGTAAGGTCATTGGGTGAGTTATATTCAGCTTTGGATCGCGGTGTACTCAACGAAGCATGCTCTGTGTATCGTAACCATCTAGCATTCTTCCATCAGCATGGTTCAGAGAATAGCGATCTATATGCAGCATTTTCTACCAAAGTTGATGAACTTGTTATCTCAGTAACTCGTGCTGCTGCTATCCAGGACGTTAATAATACTGCGCCAAAGGACGCTCCCGTTGCTATTCTGCATCCTTCCACACCAGGACCTGGTGCACGCCCTGATCCCCGCAAGACCGGACCTGCTGCAGTTTCTATTTCTCAGATTAAGATGGGCATTGAAACCCATAGATCAGCAATTACATCTACTTCTGATAGTACTGTTTATCTAAATGAGGAAGAATGGGCAGCATTGGCAATTGTGACAAATGATATGCACATTACTGAAGAAACCTTTGGAATCCGATGCCGCGATTTCCTTGTTGATTTGATTTTCCTTATTGTGCGCCAGCTTGATGGTCCTAGAGGGGTTACAAATGGTCTATCTCCTGGTACACACGATGTCAAATCGATGGATGCCTTATGTCGTGACCTTCAGAAAATGATTCATGGAGAAGCCAAGCGCACCTCTAATGGATCCGTATTGAACTACTCCTCAGCATTTGAGCTGTTTGATATCGATAAACAAGGACAGATTTCGCTAGATGAGTTCCAAGCTATGCTTGGAAAGCTTCAGCTAATCAATATGATTAGTGAAAACCAGGTACCTAAGCTTTTAAGCCGATTCGATCGTCAAGGAAAAGGTTACATTTCATTAGAAGATTTTGTGGCATTTGCGGAAGGATCTGAGTATGGATTAATGGTTGATTTTGATGCCCAGGACGATGGTGATAGTGATGATGAATTAGGATTATCTTCTTCCACTCCTCCTGCTAAAGTAACCCGATCTGCTGATGCTGACTGGATGTTATGGCATATATACACTCAAGCCTCGAAAATCGATCCAACAGACCCAGAAAGTATTGTTACTGAACTTGGTCAAGCATGTGATGAACAGGATCTTGGACAACGCGGTTGTGTCACTGTTCGCGAATTCTGGAGGATTCTACAGGAAATGCAATTGCGAGGAAAGCTCACTCGCGACCAATTTAACGCAGCCATGCTTGTATTTACAGATAATGGCACTAGTGGTGAGGAGGACACTGTCGATCACGAGGCATTGGGACGATATGTTGTCCGCATGGGTCGTGCATTTAATAAACTCATGCAAGAGCGCAAGAAGGTTGATGATTCCAAATATGATCAATTACGTGTTGATTTGTATCGCCAATTGAGACAGATGGGGGAGATGGAGATGGTAGGCACTCGAGGTGTGCGTTCTAAAGACGGCCGTGGTACTGTTGAGAAAGTGTATCGTTTCGAGCATGTTATTAAGCGCTTGGATGATGATGGAGACGGCCGAGTAAGTGTTGTTGAGTTCAAAAAGATGCTCAAGCGACTGAAAATCAATGGCGAACGCCAGTGGAACTTCCGTATGGTACGCCGTTTATTTGACGAAATGGATATGAACAAAGATGGTCAGATTGACGTCGATGAATTCAAAGCAGCTGTATTGGAAGGAGCTAAACAGGATGGTCCTTACCGTACTACGGGTGGTCGCAATAAGGACTCCCGGACGAAACACGCTTTTTCCCTTCATGCCGCTGAGGGTCTTTCAGACGACGAAGATGATGATGCTGTATTCTCTAAAAGAAATGCTGCCTTAAGTGCTGTGAATGATTCCGAAATTATGAGGAAGGTTACTGATGCTCTTAATGAACTCGTACCAGTATCTACATCAGAAACTCGCAATCACATTGATACTGTACGCGCAGCCGTTCGGCGATTTTTCCGCAAGAGCGATCCTAATTCAAGTGGTTTCGTTCCTGAGGAGAGATTCCGCGCCTTCTGTCGTCGATCTGGTTTACAAGAGCGCTTGACTGCAAGTGAGCTGCGCCGTCTTGTGAGTGTACTTCGCAAGCCCGCTCCTCGTAACCGCCCAGATGCACAAGCTTTAGTCGATTATAACCGTTTTGCATTGGAAATTGGTGGTGGTGGTCATGCCTTTTCTTCCATGGCCCAGGGTGATGCAGGACACACCGCAGCTATTGCGCTCAGTCAATCGGATGAATTACTAGCTCGGTTGGCCCATCTTGCTGCTGCTGGTGCATCTGCTGGTCGTCCATTCACATCATTGTGCTCACTTGTCGACCACAGCCGCACTGGACGTCTATCTGGTGAAGAACTCATTAAAACGTTCCGCATTATTGGTGCTCACGTGACTACTCATGATCTAGAGATCCTTGCCGAGAGTCTGCCGAATGGTGCTGTCACCCATGATGGCCAGTTTGATTACCGTGATGTCATGTTGGCTATGGATAAAGCACATGATAAGGTCCTCAATGGTGCTGGTGCTACCTCTCGAAGTAATACGGGTTATATGCGTGATGTATCATTTGATGTGACTGCCACTGCCACTGCCCCAAGACAGTCCTCTATTGCAGCACGCTCATTGGACCTTTCTACTCCTGGTGGCCCTATTTCAGGCACATTCATCGGTCACGGTGTTAGCCGTTCTGCTGATTACAACACTGGAGCTGGTGGCGGGCACGTTCCAGAAGTCCGCCAGGCGGACTATGAGAGATCCCTACACGGCCTAGTGAATAGAGCTCGTACTGCCGCTGAGCTCCGCCAGGAGTCAACACAGTCACTTATGCGTATATTTGATGCTTATAATCCTTCTGTTGGTTACAATGGACCAGCATCTTTATCACTTACGAGCTTTCAGTCCTGCTTAGAGTCTCTTGGTGTGTTCGCTACAGCTACTGAAGTAAACTCAGCAGCTGTGTTATTACCTGGCTCCAGACGTGGTGAGATTGACCATGGACGATTTTGCCGACAGGTGAGTAGCTCTTTACCACCTACATCCGAGCCTTCTGCACCTATTGCTACTTCTTCAAGCGGTGGCTCTGCTGGTTACTACCAACCAGGTATGCCAGCACCATATCTTACTGAACGGGCAGCAAAAAGATACGACCAACTGGTTAAGTCCAACAAAGATCCAGAATATGAGCTAAGTCGTCTAGATAGAGATGGATCTGGCAAATTACCTAGGAAAATGTTCGCTGATTGTCTTGAACATCTTGAACTTGTTGTGACAGAAGCTCAAATGGTAAGAGCATGTGACGACTTCACTGATTTGCATGACCGCGGTTTGATAAGATATCAGGAATTCTGTTCGAATCTTGCTGACTATGCCAGAGTACATAATGGCGACACTGCTGGTTCTTACGATAGGGATCGTGGTGGTCGTTACACTAGCACACGCGCTAGCTACGAGTCGACCAGTAATGACCCTGTGTTGGATCCTTATGTGGTCGACAAATGGTTCAAGCGGGCTGCCTCGCCGCAAGAAAGACGCGAATTCTCGAGTATATACGAGAGCTTGCAGAAGTTTAAACAGGAAAATGGTACTGGTGGTTATCGATCTCAAGCCCCTATGCGTGGCAGGACGTATGAGAGAGGTTATGAGGGAGAGGGTCGAGACCGCGATCGTGATTATGATCGTGGCGGAGGCTGGCGGGACAAGTCGTCCTCGCCCCCTCGTGCGTCTCGTGAAAGATATGAGGGGGGGTTTGAGAGAGATGATCGAGACAGAGGGCGAACTAGTGAGAGAGCTCCTGTTGAAGAAGAGGAAGGGTTTTGGTGGGATAAGGAAAATCACTCTGGTGCTGGTGGTGGTCAGAGAAGAGAATCACATGATCGAGATCGAGATCGAGAGCGATCTCCTGAGCGTTCATCTTATGACCGCGAGGGCAGCCGCGAAAGAGAAAGAGATAGAGATAGGGAACGTGACCGTGATTATGACAGAGATAGGTATTCCGTTCGTGGCAGTCGCGATTCGCGCGCGTGGTGAGGGTTTATTAAAATGAACCAATATAAAAATTTAGAAAATAGCACATTTATATTAACATCCTAAACCTTACAAAACAATAACATATACAATAAAATACGTTGTAAACCAATTCAATAAAATGTATATCTTGAAATAACGTTGTGCCATATATGTTATGTAATAAATCAGCTAAATGGAGGAGGTTCTATGTTATTAGGGATATAATTCCAATTATTTAGTGACATGTGGCGTGTTTTTGTTTCCAAATATTCAAAACTTTCAAGAATAGGTTGATCATTATCCCAACGGCATGCGGCGTAAACGTCAGAATTGAAAGGACGAAGTGTAGGCTTTAGCGCAGAAAGTATTAATTCGACTACCCATGCCTCACGATTGTTAACTCCCATTGAGATAAATAAACGATCTGATTCTTTATCAACTTCCAGTGATACTGGGAATTGTTTCAAATCTGTTTGGAAATCCCTAGATATATCCAAGAATTTCTCTACTACAATAGGCTGTCTTGACATAGACGTAAGCTTGAATGGCGGTTTACTAGTAAATGTGTAAATTCCAAGGACATAGGCTGGTAAGTCAAAACTTGAAAGGTGTACCTTTGAAAAGAATATACCCCAATATTCACCATCGATGACTATTGCAGGAGTTCCACCTCTCGGTCTACCCCAAGGCCAACAGTAGTCATACTTCGTTCCTGTTCTATATTGACTAGTACTCATGCTCACACTGCGGCCAAATGAATGTGAAATGCCTCTCTTTTCAAGTAATTCTTCGTGCTTCTTTGATATAACGGTAATGGGCGAGACGACATGGAAGGGAAGAATAGAAGCAATATAAAATACATTTGACTTATATTGAAATACAGGCCAATTTTTCTGATGTTCTGCTTTTTTATGATGGGTCAAATCAACTCTAGTAGTAGGAGAAGCAACAAACACCTTTTCAGCTGCTATATCATCACCACCTTCGACCAACAGGTCAGATATGTGAAATGTGATGAATCGACTGATACCTGCCCTTACATCCATACACCAATTAGCGATTAAACTGCCATTTGTTAGACTAAATATCCTTACATCCTGTACCTGGTCCTGTCCAAGATTCGAAACTTCTTCATCACCATTTCTCTTCTTTATTAATAATGGATGCTCAGCACCTTTACCAGTACTTAAATCTCTCAAAGTCGATCCTATATCGCACTGTGACTCTTTCAGCACACATTTTATCCACATGTAAACCATACTAGTGGTACTTTTCCAACTAAGAAGCATTTTATCGTTGTTATATTTTACAATTGCAACAGGCTTATTAAAATTAATATTTCGATACTCCAGCTTTATAGAACCCGATATAAGCTTTCTACTTTGTTTAGCTAGTTCAACTAACACAGAATTATCATATGGAGACCCTTTTTCCGGAAACCAATACCCTAATTTGCCTGCAGATGCAATTATATCAACATCTTGAGCATACTTCCATAATAAAGGAGAATATGCACAATAATACATTTCTTGCCTCTCTGGAATCTCATATCTTCGAAAATTTCCATTCTTATCACTCACTACTGCATAAACCTCTTTATTTGCTCGTTTCCACAATTCTGTGATATTCATTTGCAGCAAGGCAAGCATACCATCACTCTTTCCAAACCCTGGTGAGATAAGAAGCAATAGTATTGCCAATATCAATAACAGAAGTAACCTACTCATAACATTATACTTTTATCCTGATATGACGATCAGCTCGCTCCTATTTCACGGGCTCCTTACCAAAATGACATTTACTATCAACCAGCGGAACACCCTGGAAACCCATGGAAAAAGACAATGGAGATTTTTTACCGTGTTGTATTTAATTTCATCACAAAAGTCTGTCAAGTAATTTCTATTCAAAATAATTGCTGGAAATCCCCTTGATTCTGTTCGCCTTTTGCGCATAATTGTTAAAAGAGAGAAATAAAGTTCGACATACTTGAGGTAATTTAAAATCCACAGAAAAAGAAAGTGGAAGGAACTACAATTGATGCCAACCACATGAAGCGGCACATAACGGTGACGAAGATAAAAATGAATCTCTGTCCACCTTCTAACCACTCATCAGTCCACGGGCCATAGGTGGTGAGATATCTCTCCGCTACCTCCTCATCAGATTCCTCATGGTCCAACCCCTCTTCACCCTTGGAGGCAATATACACGACATCCTCAAGCTTACCGAAGTCCTCATCAAGGCGGTTAATAAATAATAGGGCGAAAGAGTTAATAGCGGCATCCACCATTTTAATCTCAGGATCGAGCAGTAGGAAAGAGGCTGCAAGTCCAGTCATGGTGTTAACAACAGGAGTAGAAAGGAAACCTACCCAAATGCACCAATTTCTAGGGAGACGCTTGAGGCCAATAGCATACTGTAGACCAGCAATGGAGCGCTCTGTATCATTCACAATCGCTTGCCATACAAGAGTGACAAAAAGCAAGTTTTGGAATTGAATATCCCAGGGCATAGCCAAATCGCTACCTACGGTCAAACAAATCTCAAGATTTGTAAGATTCTTCATCATGATACCAAATGGAGAAAAGAGCTGCAGAGTAAGAATGATGAAGCAAATGAATACTGAACCTTCACCACAAGCGACACGGCAAAAGATGGAGTTTTCAAAACACCTCTTCGCCTTGTCAAAGGAAACACCATGCTCACTGTACAACATGTGCTTCTCATGGCGAGACTTGGGCATCAAAGGCATAGCCTCGGCCTTCTTTCCTGATCCAAATAAGGGCATTATTAGCTACAATATAGCAAAATTTGTGTAATAAAGCAATTATTGCAAGACCCATTCTCAGGCAATGACAGAAAGAAATCCTGTTGCCTGGTTTGGTTTCCATGGGTTTGGTCCCAACATAAAATAATTATTTTCAGGTGCCATTGTAAACACTCCCTAGGCTCGCAGTTGGAACATTGAGTTGTGATGAGAATTGTCTTGCTTTTATTTTTATTGTTGTTATGTGTCTTGGAAATTGTGGTTAGTCATCCCTTTGAAGATAGAGATGTTTTAGCAGAGCAGGAGGTACCGCACGATGTCCGTACTCAGATCATTTCAATGTCCAAATCGGGTATTCATCATAACAAGATTACTTCACACTTGCGCAAGTTCCATTTCCAGGATAAGGATGATGCTGATCTCCGTGACATTATCCTCGCCGTTCATCTTGAAGCGGGGGTAGATAATCTACCGCAAGGCATGCCCCAAGTCCATAAGAAGAGACGATCTAAGAGGTAAAGTAGGGAAGGGTAGGAGTTAGAGAGGCTGGACTGGGTTGGGCTGGAGTGAATGGATGATAAGTAACTACTTATAAGTATTGGTAAAGTGGTGCGATAGTGGAGGAGGCACAAGGGGACGTGGCTGACGTAGATGCATCGTAACAACAAGAGGAGTGATTTCGCATAATCGCAGTACTCAAATGTTTGTCGGGATGCATCTACGTAAGTACAGTTGGAGAGCAAAGAAAGCGTGTGATCGAGGAGCACATGCTGCTGACACAGTTTTACGTAACTTTGTGCCTCCTCCGCTATTGGATCAGATATCAACCTACCTACATGTAAACAAAGGAAGAGAAGCGAAGAGAAGAGAAGAGGAAGAGTTCATTTTCAATAAACGCTCCTCTCTTGCCTTCTCTATTGTTAGACTTTTAATTAAATGTTTATTCTTTGAATTTTACTAGTACTTGTAACAATTAATATATCTCTGAAAGTGTAAGTTTGTGTAAGTTTAAAAATAACCTTATGTGTATGGAATAAATAAGAAGAAAATGCCTGTTTTTCATTATAGTTAGTCACGGTCATGTCGCAGACCTTGGACAGCGATGCTAACATTACATAATACAAACTGATCGCCATCAAAGTGCAGTATTGCATCTTGACCTTGCACAGAAGATGTATGAGATGAAGAAGAGGTAGAGGTAGTCGAAGTAGATAAAGTCGAGGTAGGAGTCATACCCTTTAGAGTGACCTTCTCTCCAGAGGCTTTAGACATTTGCATGATCACCTCTGTTCCTCCAGTTAGAGCGTGAGGTATGCCCTGATCTGATAAGGATGATGAGGAGGAGGCGATTCCAATGGGAAGAAGCACTTTGGCATCTTCGCTTGACTTCACTGAATCAGGCAAGAACTGATATTGTAATGTTGATAGCTTGTTGCCACTAACATCCGGTTGAGAGACTTTGAGTGGATATCTTCGTCCAAGAACAACGCCCTCCATCGTGAATGACGTCAAAAATACAATTAATTGAATTTTGCGATGAAAGCTCTGGAAAAAAATGTTGATTTCTGACATTGATTTTTGAATAGATCTTCGAGATCTGTCGGACTTCCATCACCATGATGTCTATAAATCGATTTAAATCTTTGGGATGTTTTCGATTATCGAATTTGAAAGCATTCCATACGTCTAGTGTGTTAGGAACTTCTTCTCCAGATAAAACAAAAAAATCTCATCTATATACAAGAACAGGTGATAAAGGATCGAGTTCCTTATACAATGGTGAACGCCGACCGAAGACTGATGGTGTTTTCGAGACATTGGGGCATCAAGATGAGCTCTGTGCCGTTCTAGGCATTGCACGTGAGTATTGTGAAGCATCAGGAAATGGTTTGTCTGACGATCTTGCAGAGATCCAGTCACGTCTGTTTGATCTTGGGGCAGCAGTGGCCACTCCCATGCAAACAAGCTCAAGCGAGAAGAAGAGTTTCACAGAGTTTCCTTCCCAATTCACCATCGAGTTAGAAAATAGAATTGATTCCCTTGATGCTGCTCTACCCCCCTTAACAAATTTTAGAATTCCTTCTGGTGGGATGAGTTCTACGCATTTGAACCTCGCTCGGGCGGTATGTAGACGAGCCGAGCGGAGTGTAGTGCCTTTAGTTGCTGCTGAGCAGTGTGATATTGAGTGTGGCAAGTATTTAAACCGCCTCAGCGACTACTTATTTGCTGCGGCTCGTACAGCTGCTCATAAAGAGGGCAAAGAAGAGAAGCTTTGGGTAAAAAGTAAATTATTGTCAAAATAAATTCAACTGCAATGGAATTAAAAAGAAATACGCTTATGTGATTTACCATTTACTTTATTATAGTAAGCTTACTAATTTCCATATAATCTCTCTTTACATTTTTGACTCTTTAACTTAACTTAGCGTGTGTTCGGTTTTGAGTCATTTATTGGGGATCCTGGGGCAATTGGATATCCTGGGAATTCAGCAGTCAATTCTATACTATCATTGATTGCTTCAAACTCCTCCAAAGTCGGGAACTCCATACCATCAGGGACATCTGTTTCATCTAAAAATTGAAACGGCATTTGAGCGAATACTCCACTTGATTCTCCACTCCACCTACTGGGGCTATATGCAGTCCCAGGACCCCTACGAGCAAGAGGTGATAGAGTGCGGGAGAATTCACTAGGTGACATAGATCGCATATCAGCCCTCATTTCTGCTCGCGTAGCACTAAAAGTTCTATTGGCTAATTTGTGACCTTCAAGCCTTTGTAAACTCATGCTTTCAGATAGAATCTGACGAGGAGGATCGACACTTACTTTATGTCGGAAAGACTTCAAGAATTTCTTATTTTTTGCCCGATCGAACATGGTATTGCCAATAGAAACCTTTTCCATTTGCTGCGCCTCCCATCTCTCTTTCCTCTCCTGTTGCTTCACTTCATGTGCGATGCGGCGCTTGTCCTGCTTCACTGCCTGCTCAGTTATATAATCTAAATTATCAGTAGCCCGATTGAATTCTTTGTTTTCCAGTAGTGACGCACGAACAAGAGCCATATCATCCTCACTGAATCCACCTGATGCAGCCTTACCACAAAATGCATTCTTTAACGTTTCAATATCCATTTGTTCAAGTAAACTCGCTTTATAACGAGCTGCAGTAATCTTCAACCTGTATTGATCAATAATGTATTTACTTAGCTGCATTCGAGGCATCAAAAGTTTCCCTTCCATGAGCATAGCATCACTTTCTTTCTTAAGCTCAACAGCATCTATAGCACATTGTGCAGCATCTGTCCTATATTTATCAATTTGGGCCTGGAACTCTGCTTTTGCTTTTTTCATATGAGGAGGAAGAATAGATTTACCAGTCCAAGGTTTGACATGTTTGGCCAAGTTTATTGCCATTTCAGACATGCCGAGGTTGCGCCTATCGGCTATTTCACTTTTCAAAAGCTTCGCCCGAGCTTCATTTAGTAAATCATTTGCGGGTTTCTCATTTTTAGGCACTCCAGTCAATCGCTTCGATATTGCTTTGAATAACCACAGACTAATCTTTGAAATCATTTTCACACTAGTAAGAGGGTGTAGAGGATGTTTAGGGTTTCTAAGAGCATAAGATCGCCAGATATTACGAGCAAGTTTCTCTGTTCGCTTTTCTGCATCCATAACCTCTGAAACACGCATTCGGATAACGTCGAAGAATTCCTGGTCACTAACGGTAATGACACCTTCCTCCTCCTCTTCTTCATCTGGAGCAGGAGGCGCCTCCTCCTCCTCATCATCTACAAGCGACAAATCCTCTTCAAGGGTACCAACAGAACCACCTTGAGACGCAGTAGCAGCCCCATTGATAGGCGGGAGGGTACTATCATCCTCCTTTTTCTTACCATTCCTACGGGCTTCATTTCTCTCTAACCAGGCTACATAGTCAGCTTCACGACGTAGAGCTTCTTCTGCTTCTTGTTTCTTTTGATAACGAGCCATTCCATCATTCACCCAATGATAGCTGAAAATATCTTGGTGCGTGACTTTGCGAGTAACTAACTGGAAATTCGTGATTCTATTCGAATTTTGGTGACACGCCAAACCAACAATATAACTTCGCGGCATCGCTGGGTGTGAATCCTCATCAAAACCAGCACTGCGGAAATTAACATCTGTAGGATGCTTTTTAATCATGTTCACACTGATAACTTGAGTTAAAACAGTACGGGTTGATTTTATCCCAACCCAGTTTGTATATCCATTTAATAGCAATTGGAGACGCATAGTAAGAATGGTATTACCCTCAAAGGTGTATTCTAGTGCTATGGGGAAATCTCCATTGGGTATATTAATTTCTTCGAAAGTTAGGGAGCCGCCAAGCCACTTGCCGCGACGCTTACCAGCTATAAGTTTAACTTTATCTGCTGTCCAATTCTGCTGCCAACCGACAATACCATTCGCCTGTGATATAACTACACGGATTTTGCTAAGTCGATAACCAGGTGGGACTACAGTGGAGTCGGTATCTTTGGGACAATCTTCAAGTGGAGGGTCTGAGATCCAAGTACCTTCTGCTTTAGCCATAATTTGAGATAGATTGGCTTCTTTGGGCCGCCACGGAGCGCGAACATCAAAATACTCTAATGTCCCTCTTATTTTAAAAGCAGTTACAAGCATTCGCTGCTCTGATAACATTCGCAAACGAGTATCACTCTTGAGATCTAACATAAAGTTTTTAAAAGTGAGTTCTTTTCGCGCATCTCGCTTCATATAAAAGATATAAGACCTTGTCCATTTTGCTATTGTGTATGGAACAGTATTCTTGCGTCGGATACAGAATCTTTTCACGATTTGGTCAAAAAACATAACCACTTTATCAACGCCAGCAGATGGATATTGTTTCATTAAAGGTGCTATTTCGCCAACAGATCCAGGACGTTTAATGCACCAGAAACATTTCTGCAAAGTCTTAATATAGTTGTAATCTTTGGCTAGATTAAAAAGTTTGCGGAAAATTGCATTCTCGGCAGTAGTCGCCTTCCACCGGTGAAAAGTTGCAACAAAAGTAGATTCAATCTTCCTGACTCTCTCGTTGTCGTAATAGACAGTTTTAACAAGTGGGGGCTTTCGAGTAGTAAGATATCTTTCATAAGCTTCATAGTTGAATTTTCGCCAAACCAAATCCTTGACAAGTCCAGGAGGACAAGAAAGTTTATTCTTTTCAACAAGTTTCAACCATCGATTAAATATAACCCAAATTGCTCGTCGCTCCCTATATACTGGCATTAACTTGTAAACACTAGACAGGCGACGACAGAGCCGGATCCAATTCACTAATTTCTTACGATTAAGCATAATCTTCGAAATTGCTTCCAAACGCGGCAATCGTAACATTCGGAAATAACTTCGGACAGCTCTGCGCAACAACATCTGCGCAACATCATCATTGATGCGATCAAGTGTATCAACAATCCTTCTAGCTGCATGGACCTTAAATTTATCAGCATATTCAAGCTCTTTAAAGACAGCAACATCCGTTATTTTGGTTTCAGTACCCAGAACTTCGTCACGAATATCTACTTTTAACTCTTCCACTGCCTCTTTGTGCAACGAGGCAATATTAGCGGTACGAAGTAAGGCAATACTTTCTACTGACATCCTTTTACTGAAGGCTGTCAAGTTATTAGCATTTGCAAAATCGATTTCACGCTCGTTTTCATCCCATGCAAAAATATTCGGAGGTTTAAATTTCCCTTCCTCATCCAATATTTCGTAAGTAAATGGCTTCTCTTCTTCCTCCACTACTTCTTCATCAACACTCACTTCTAAAGGTTCTTCATGAGAAGTCTTTGATCCTTTGCTTTTCTTAGAAAAACTCCCTGAATGCATGCCTATCTTCTTCTTTTTACTATGATCAGAGCCCTCAGATACGGCACTATTAGGAGCTGACGGAGAAGGTACTTTCTGTGATGTAGCTGGAGATGGAGGTTTAATTGAGCCTGTAGGAGATTGAGGTTTTTGTTCCACAACGACTTCTCCATCGATTACAATTGAAACAGATTTATCTTTTTCCTTCGCTGTGGGCGAAGAAGCGCGAGAATTGACAGGCGAAACAGCAGCAGAAATTTTCATTTCCATTGCTTTCTTGTGAAGAATAGCCTTTTCTTCTTCTGTCCGTGGAGAAGGAGGTAAATTGTTAAACTTCATCAGTGCATTTACTTCTTGT
>JACKZZ010007557.1_pt1 | contig 14563 bp, 6 predicted proteins | sample 8027871 | NCBI WGS metagenome assembly JACKZZ01 (sample SAMN15724774, study PRJNA655200) | protist metagenome | isolation source: fluorescence activated cell sorting (FACS) single amplified genomes of... | place: USA: West Boothbay Harbor, Gulf of Maine | collected 2000-07-19
CAACAGTGACAGTGACAGTGACAGTAGCAGCATTGGCAGTAACAGTGTCAAATAAAGAGATAAAGTACAAGAATATAACTAACAGACTAACAGATAAATATAAATATAAATATTTCATAAAATGTAAATGTAATTAATTAATTAACCAATACTAACTTACTGGCAGCCCAATTATTCATGTTCAAGTTGTTGAGTTGAACTCCCATCCATAAAAAACCATTTTGCCCAAATCCAAGATTCCGATATTTTGTTAATAATAATTGTTAATTGTTAACTTATGTGACTAGATTACAAATAAGAAAAATTTAAATGTAAACTAGGTAAAGCCCAGACAAGGGAATGCAAATGTACGACTACTACTTCTTACCCCATTACCACTTACTTTGCACTTCTTAACTTATAAACTAACTTTCATTTTTCCCCCGAGCTTTTTGTAGCACCAACCAAATAATTTTGGTAAAAATATTCTCAACGCGCTCAAGTTAAAAACCTCTTTAATGTCCTTAACTTAAAGTTTCGTTACGTTATATGCAATCTAGTTATAGAACTGATAGTAATTGTTAATTTAAGAAAGCCAATTAGGTGTAAGTAGATGGTAGAGATGCGTAATGCCTTGCTCAAGGTATTTCTGCTCTTTGCATTATTTCAGAGGAGCCTAGCAAGTGTTGGTGATCCATGTGATGCAGGTGCTGCTGATGGTGTAGGGTTGGATATCACACTTTGTAGTACAGCAGGTGAGTATTGTAATACAACAACATATTTATGTGCTGCAGCACCAGAAGGTGAGTATGCAACAGGAGATGGTACTAAAAGTGCAGTACAAGCAGGTCATTTTGCTGCTGATAGTAATGGTGACTATACAAATTTAGCTGCAATAACAGAAACTGCATGTCCTGATGGAAAATATAATAGTGATGGTAGTGGCGCATGTGATAGTGCTGGTGCTGGTTATTTTGCTAGTGTAGGTGGTACTTATCAATCAACTGGTGCAACAGATAAAACTATTTGTCCCGATGGCAAGTTCAGTACTAATGGTGTAGGTGCATGTGCTGATGTACGGGATGGTTACCGTGGTGATGATGGTACTGGTAACACTTATGCATCATCAGGTGCAGTTGCAGAAGTCATTTGTCCTGATGGTTCATATAATGCCAATGGAGATGGTGATTGTCTAAGTGCTGGTGCTGGTTATTTTGCTAGTGTAGGTGGTACTTATCAATCAACTGGTGCAACAGATAAAACTATTTGTCCCAATGGCACGTTCAGTACTAATGGTGTAGGTGCATGTGCTGATGTACAGGATGGTTACCGTGGTGATGATGGTACTGGTAACTATGCAGGAACTGGTGCATCAGCGGAAGCAGCCTGGGCAAATGGTTCATATAATGCCAATGGAGATAACAATTGTTTGGATGTACAGGATGGTTACCGTGGTGATGATGGTACTGGTAACTATGCAGGAACTGGTGCATCAGCTGAAGCAGCATGTGCAGCAGGTTATTACAATACTAATGGTGATCAGGATTGTACACAAACTACAGCAGGAAAATTTCCTGCGTTAGCAAATAATGCTGCTACAAACACAGCTGCTGTAAAGCAAAGGGATTGTCCTATTGGTACCATCTCATCAGCAGGCGATACTGATTGTACACCATGTGGTACAGGTTATTCTACAGTATCATCAGCAACTTCTGGTTCAACACCGGTTACTGATTGTGTATGTGATGTCGGTCATGGTAGAGTTGATGGAACTAATGCATCAAATTGTGTTGCATGTGTATCTGGTACATATAAAATACCTAAAGACGATGCTGTATGTAGTGAATGTCAAGCAGGATGGTTCATGAATCCAGCAGATAATACACAAACAACAAATTCATGTAAACAATGTGCAGCTGGTACAATAACAATAATAACAGCACAAACAGTATGTGTTGATTGTGTTACTGGTAAATATCAACCGTCAAGTGGTACAACTGAATGTATTGATTGTCCTGGTAATAGTGATTCATTAGCTGGTTGGACAGTATGCTATACGCCCACGGGTCAACCAACAACTCAACCAACAGGACAACCATCAGGAAGACCAAGTAGACAGCCCACAGGTCAACCATCAGGAAGACCATCAGGTCAACCAAGTAGACAACCAACAGGTCAACCATCAGGACAACCATCATCTGAACCAACATCATTACCAACATACACACCAGATCCCTATCAAACAATATTTGATAAAAAAAGAATTAGACATGGAAAATTGTGTCCTAGAAGTGGCAAAAATAATAAGTTAATCTGTTCTGGACATGGTACATGTGAACATAATAACCAATGCAATTGTTATAAAGGTTTGAATGGTGTTGTTGATTATACTGGTCCAGATTGTTCTTTACGTAGTTGCCCTGTTGGTACAGCATGGATCGATAATGTGATTAATGCGAATAATATGCATCCAATAACAGAATGTTCATCGAAAGGTTTATGTGATCGTAAAACAGGTGAATGTAATTGTTTTGATGGTTATGATGGTTTAGCCTGTCAAAGACATGTATGTCCAGAAAATTGTAATGATAGAGGTACATGTTATCCAGAAAGAATCTTAGCAAATCATGCGGGAAGAGTATATGATATACCATGGGATAGCAATAAATCATTAGGATGTGTATGTGATTTAGGTTTTCGAGGACCATCATGTAATTTACAAGAATGTCCATCTGGTACTGATCCTATACAAGGTTATGGTAATGAAGCTGGTAGGGATTGTTCTGGTAGAGGTATTTGTGATTATTCTACAGGTTTATGTAGTTGTTTTAGTGGCTTTTATGGGGATACTTGTGACAAACAGCATACATTCGGTTAAGTTATTTTGCTGTACGAGAAAAAGAAAGAGTATACAGAAACAGAGACTGTGAAAAGGAAATATTGTAGAGTAACAAATATTTAATGTATTTATACTAATACTAAAAAAGCAACAATAAATTTGTAAAAAGTATGTAATAACTAAACATTGCAACTATTCGCTTGTAGTTCTAGTTCTAGTTCTCCTTTGTCTGAACTAATCTAATCTGTCTATTTCTATTTTTTTTCCTTTTCCTTTTCTTCTACTTCTTTATTATGTTTAAGTTTCCAGGAAGTTTCACATTCATTATACCATGCTTGCATTTCTCCATCTTTGATCCTTTGTTCAGATGTCACTGGTGGAGATTGATTATTATATAAAGTATAATCTTGAGGTGTTATAGTGATCGAAGAAATTGAACTACCAGTAGAATTTTTTTCAGTTCTAGCTGGATGAGAATTTTCCTGGTTCAAATATAGCGTCATAAATTGTCCGAAGATATTTAATGGACCTGGTAAACAATAATGTAAGCAATCTGGTGGTCTCCCTTGTTGATTATTACCAGGATGACTATCAGGTCTTTGATACAAAGCAGACATATCAATAATTGAAGTATTGTATATTTTAGCCATATTTCTAGATACATTATCCGAACAAGGAAATAATTTCCATTGATATTCTTTTTCATTACTATTTATATTATCATTATATTTATTAATATAATCATTATAACCATTAATATTTGGACCACTTAAACTAACATTATCATCACAATTATAGTGTCCTGGATTTTGAGTTTTCCAAATAAATTTAGGAATAATATTTTTGATTCTCCATGGATTAAATTGTTGTAATGTCCTTATCTTTTTATATAACCAGGACAAAATAGTCCAAAAATCAAATACTTCATGTGTATGTGCACCATGTGTAAGTACTACAAAATGTGGTGGATGTTTACCGTTCATATGTGATTCAATATATTTTGCAAAGTACAAGCCCATTTCCTCTTGTTCAAATGCAAGAAATTCTGAATTTCCAAAAAATATTTGTGGTGCGCATTGTGCACCAATTATACTATCACTACTTTTATTAAGATTTTTATACTTAGACATAACAGTATCGCTACTTACCATATTCATTAATGTTGCAGCAGTTTGTTGCATTGTTGAATCACCAATTAATAATATTGTACGATTACCTAATAATGAACAGAAATGAATTGGATCCCATTCCATTACAACGCAATCTTTATCAGGTATCCATTCCCATTGTTCACTTTGAACTATATTACTATATCTATTACCATTATTATTTCTTGCATCACATGTACATGCATGATCACCAGATTGAGATAGATGTTCATTACTTCCATGCCAATTACGTAATGTGCCTTTGTTAACAGCTTGATTCCATTGCTGACATTCTTCTACATTTTCATAATCATGATCATTCCATTGACAACAAACAAAAAGTCGTTTTTTTTGTTGATCTTTATTTACTTTAATCCAGTGTCCATAACGTACATCATCTGCTGAATTACAATATGGTTTGCCATTGGGTGCGGTATGGCTTCCTGGAATTGCTTGATATTTATCATGTAACTCTTTGACATGCTTTGCATAATCTGCATCCTCATCTGAAAGCAAATGTCTTCTTCTCAAATTTTGTTTATGTTTGTGTTTATGAATGTGAGCTTTAGCAGAAATTTCTACTAGCAGCAGTAGACTTAAAAAAAAATAGCGATTTGGCCAAATTTGTTGGCCCTATCATAATTCACCGCTTTGTTATTATTCTTTTCTGCTCACTTTATTTTTGTCCCCCACCAGTGGGATAAAAGGGAATTGGGGATTATTGCTCTTCGTGGCTTTTCTTGTGTTTGAAGCAACAGCTGAGGAGATCAAAGTAACCATTTTTGTATCAGATAAGCCTTGAATCGTCTTTAATTACTTTTTTAGATATGAATCTGAATGATTCAACATCAGCTGAAGAGCTACTTCATGTGAGGTTCAATCAGGATTCATCTTGTTTTGCTTGTGGAACAGTTGATGGATTTGCAGTTTATAACATACAACCATTTCGTGAAACATTTCGTAGAATCTTTGTATCTGGTGGTATTGGTTTAATTGAAATGCTATATAGATGCAATTTATTAGCAATAGTCGGTGGTGGTAAAACACCACGTTATCCACCTAATAAAGTAATGATATGGGATGATAGACAAAATCGTTGTGTTGGTGAATTATTATTTAAAACAAATGTATTAAATATTAAATTACGTCGTGATAGAATTATTGTTGTATTACAAAATAAAGTACATGTTCATAGATTTAAGGATTTAAAATTACTTCATCAAATTAATACATACAATAATCCTAAAGGATTAATAGCACAAAGTTATGATAAAGATATACATGTTATAGCTGTACCAGGTAGTACAATTATTGGTAGTGTATATATAGAATTATATACTTTAGGTAAATTTACAACAATACAAGCACATACATCTGAAATAAGTGCATTAGCATTATCGCATAATGGGATGCAATTAGCTACATCATCAGATAAAGGTACAATTATAAGAACATGGGATACTTCAACAGGTTTATTATTAAGAGAATTACGGAGAGGTAGTGATCGTGCAGAAATTTACAGTTTATGTTTTAATTATCAAACAACTTATCTTTCATGTAGTAGTGACAAAGGTACAGTACATATATTTTCATTGACTGAAAATAGTACTAGTATAAGTACTAATGCTAATACAAATGCTGGTGCTGGTGCTGGTTACAGCCATACCCCTGATAACGGTACACCTACACCTGCAAATGGTAATCAAACCATGACACAGTTACCAGGACCATTGGGATTGATTCAATCGATGATACCAACATCTCTAGTACCACAATATTTCAATTCAGAATGGTCATTTGCACAAATTAGAGGTATTGAAGGTAAAAATATATGTACATTTGAAGGCAAGAGTAATCATATTATTGTTTTGAGTGACCTAGGTATATATACCAAATGTCAATTACCAGTTGAGCCTGGAGACTGTCCAAAACTTTGTGTGAATAGTTTTCTAAGAGGCTTTCATACTGATATTACATCTGCTAGTAATAGTAATAGTAGTAATAGTAATAATAGTAATAATAATAGTAATAGTGATTTTGTGAATGATAGAAATTCTTCTATATCAACTATATCTATATCGAATAAGGATAAGGATAAGGATGAACCAATCGCAAAAACATCCACGTCTACAGCTATTTAAAATTTAAAAGTGATAGTGATAGTGATAGTGAATAAAGTGTGTTTAAGAAAATTGATGTAATGTATCCAATTTGTAAAGTAGTAACGTTAGTCATAGTCATAGTCATAGTCATAATCATAATCATTAATTTAGTTTAACATATAGTATATACATTTGCTTACTTGCTTACTTGCTTACTTGCTTATTTGCTTGATTTCTCTTTGAATGGAATGGATGATGATGATGATGATGATAAGAATGTTCATTCTGTTCTGTTCTATACTTTTTCTTCTTGTATCTCCTCTTCCTCTTCCTCTTAATTATTCATCGCAATCATCTCATCTAGCGGGCATTTGGCCGAATAGAGCTTTTATCAATCCATTTATCTTTTTGATCTGGTCTTAATAATGATTTTGTTATTCTTGTTGGTTCCACATATGGAGTACTGTGCTGAACACCAACTGCAGATGCTGATGATTTGTAATTACTTTTATCATTATTTTTAAGATGTTGTAAACGTGATGCTAAAATATTGATTTCATCTGGTGTTAATATAAATATAATATCCTGATGTTTTGGACCGCTACCTAAATATGTACCAGTTGTACTACCAACAACACTACTGTTACCAGTTGTACCAGTACCAGTACCGTTTTTAGCTTCATAACCACCATAACCATATTGATTATCATTACCATCATAAACATCTCTCATATATATACCTTGCTTTTCAGCTGGTAAATATATATTATCATCAATAGATATAGGATTTCTTTGATTACGAATAGCATTAATCCCATTTTCCCAATCATATAATTTTTTCATAGACAAAGTGTGATCCTGTGTTGGATTTAAATCATTATTATTATTTAAATTGCTATTAAATGCTGCACCACGCGGTCTACTTGATGGATTAACAGTCGAACCATTGTATGTATTTGGATTTGGACTGTCAAGAACTGATGACATACTTTGTGCGTTACCGTTACTACTACTCGATAATTTTTGTATTTGTGATATATTATTATTCTTTGTTTCTATTGCTTGTGCTATAGTTGCAGGGGCTGGTTCCATTGATTGAATAGATGTAACACATTCTTGTACGGCTTTACGTAAACGAAGTCTTTCACGTTCAAACAAAATACTTCTTTCATCTATTATAAAATAACAATAAAAACGAAAACGAAAACGAAAAAAGAAGAAAAGTTTTTATGTTAGTTATTTATTTAGTAGTTAGTTAGATATTGGAAAGCATCTATGTTGTTTTTTTTGCTGTACTGATATGGAAAGTACTTACCACTATCATTGTTTGCACGAAATTCTTCAATTACATCAACTTCTGATACAAATGATGCTAACAATGCATCCCTACGAACCTATTAAAATGAAAAGAAAGAAAAAAATGATTAGAAACTTTATAATGATGAATAAAACAAAGGAAGTTGCATCACTGGCTGCACTTACCACATTGCCTTCCAGTATTGATTGTTTCAGCGTTAATAGAGCCAAATCGATTTGTTTTTTCAAGACAGAAGCCTTTCTTATATCTAATGCACTCCACTCCATTTTATTTTAGAGTTTTGGTGCAGTGTTCTATGTATCAGGTAATTTGTGAAAAATGCAAAAAAACTCGGAGACAGTGAAATGAGTATTATTTGGGGACCCTTCACTTAGGCATTACCAAACTGATCATTTAATTGCAAGAAATCGCCTTCTTTTGCATTATTTATACCAATAATCGGAAATTTCCCATATTATAGACCAGTGAACCCAGTTTTTAGAGTTAAAATGAGTCAAATCAATAAGATTTCTATGGTTGTGATTGGTGATACAGGCGTTGGTAAATCATGTTTATTATTACAATTCGTAGATCGTAGATTTAGTGCAGTACATGATTTAACTATAGGTGTTGATTTTGGTAGTCGTATAGTAGATATAGATGGTGAAAGAGTAAAATTACAAATATGGGATACAGCAGGACAAGAATCATTTCGTAGTATAGCAAGATCATATTATAGAGATGCTGCAGGTGCATTATTAGTATATGATGTAACACGTAGAGAAACATTTGATCATTTAGAGAGATGGTTAAATGATGCTAGGCAATTTGCATCACAGCATATAGCTATAACGTTAGTTGGTAATAAATGTGATTTAACGAAACGAAGAATTGTTAAACGTGAAGATGCTGAAAATTTTGCTGAAGAAAATGGTTTAGAATATATTGAAACATCAGCAAAAAGTGCTTCTGGTGTTGATGATGCATTTCTCAGAACTACAAATAATATATGGAATCGATTATTACAAGGCGGTCTTGTAAGAAAGACTACTACTATTGGTGGTAGTCCTGGTAGTGGTAACAATGATAGTGATGGGAATGGTATTAAGTTAGGTGGAAATAATGGGAAAGGAGGGAAAGGATGCTGTTAGTATAGTGTGAAAATGAAATGAAGTGAAAGTGAAGAAGGAAGATTGACTATTATTGTAGATAAGGATAAGGATAAGTATAAGTATAAGGATAAGTATGACTTGACTTCAGTAGTACATTAAATAAAGACTGGATTAGAAAATAACAGTAACAGCAATACTGCATTTGTTTATATTTATATTTACACTAGTTACTTAGATACTCCATCCATATTCACATTCCTTTCCTATCTATTCCTTATACTTATACTTATACTTATACTTATTCTTTCTCATAGACTCATTTTCATACCCGATCATCACGTTATGTTATATTATATTGTATTCTATTTTGTTATTTGCGTGAACTGCGTTTGTTTGAACTATTATTAGCTACTGTGGAATCCCCAGCTCCAGCCCCTTTAGTACTAACATTAGTTCCAGTTCCAATTAAAGTACGTTTACCTTTATCAATATCAATATTACTATGAACAATATTAAATTTTATATCATTCCATTCACTACTATCAGTTAAATCACTATTAGTACCACCAATACCAGCATATTGTTGTGCTCTTATTTTATCTAATGTATCCTGTATATTATTACTTTTATCTTTTAATAATAATAATTGTTTTTTTAAATCTTTTGCAATCATATCCTTTTTATTTAATAATAATTTGACTTTATTATGTATATTTATAATATTATTATTATATATATATTTCATATTATCTATTTCATTTACTGTATGAGTTTCTATACGTTGTAATTCAATATTATGTTCATTTTCCTCATTTTCTAATGATTTATATATATCATAAAATTCATTTCTATTTATATCAGAATTATTATTTAATGTTATATTTATATTATTATTTTCTCTTTCTACATCATGAAGTTCTTCTCTTAATACAAATAATTGTAGTAAAAGCATCAAAATGTTTTGTATTTGTTTCAATTACAGCACCAGTACTATTAACATTAGCAGCACTATTAGCAGCACTGTTAGTAGTACCGTGAACGCTAACACTAGCACTAGCTTCTTTTGCTTTTGCATTTTTATTTTTTTCTTCTTGTTTTTGATCCTGACGATCTGTTTGTGATATTGGTATGCTGTAATTGATCGATTTATTGATCTGATGGGATCTTCTTATCTCACCTGTTGAAGTAGTAGCTTGCATAGAACTAGAACTAGAACTAGAACTATTATCAACATTATTGGTATTGGTATTGATATTGATATTGCTATGATTATTATTATTACTACCACTACCAACACTACTTCCAATACTAGTACTAGTATTAGTACTAGTATTATTACTACCACTACCACTACCACTGTTACTATTAAAATTATCACCGCTGCTGCTGCTACTGCTGCTGCTACTGCCACTATTTCTGGTGTTATGTAACTTTTCATTAGTAGTATACTTTTCTTCAGCTAATGCTGTAGCAGCTTCTGATATTGCTTTAGCTAATGCCTCTGTTTGTACTTGTTCTGCTTGTTGAATTCGTTCATGTACAGCATTAGTATCAGCAATAATAAATATAGATAAGTTACTTCTTTTTACATATTTTATGACTGTTTTTGTTTTTGTTTTTGGGAAATTCATATTAGTATTTTCTTCTAGTGGTACTTCTAGTGGTACTTCTACTGGTACAGGTACAGGTACTTCTACTGGTACAGGTACATATAGTGATAATCCACCATTAGTAATAGCCTCACCCACTGATTTTTGGGCTGCTGTTCGAACTGTTCCAACATTATCTCCTGATGCTAGAATAAGACACTGCAAAACTGCTGCTCTGGCACTGGTATCCATGTTCATGTTCATATTCATATTTTGCTTATTGCCACTGTCACTTCCACTAGTAGCGACAGAAGCAGCAGCAGAAACAGATGTGGGACCAGAACTAGCATTATTAATAGCATTACTGTTACTATTACTATTATCATTACTATTACCATTACCATTACAACTAGCACTAACATTATCACACCGTACAGACAAGAAGTTTGTAGAAGCAATCAAAGATGTCCATATATTCTCCTTAAATAATCCTATTACTTGTACTGCTTGTGATCTGATCATATGGTCACTATCTCTCACAGCTTTTAATAAAATGACTATCAAATCTAGTAAGGTATGTACACCCACTAATGTATTCATTTTAATTAAATATTTATTTGGTGTTGTTGCTTTATCTCTATTTTCGTCTCCATCTCTATATATTGATGTGGATGGATCACCAGCAGTACTACCACTTTTATTACTATTAATATTAATATTAATATTATTTCTATAAAGATTCTGAAAATATACTAATAAGATTGCTATCATTTTCATTCCATGCAATCTTGCGTTACTGCTCTCACTAGTGATACATTTATTGATAAATTTTTTTAACCAAATATTTTTATTTATATTTATATTAGTATTAGTATTAGCCTTTACACCAGTACTTGTACCCGTATCTGTAATTGCATTCGTGTTATTTCCTTCACCAGAAATTACATGACCCAGACCCAGATCTAAATACAAAGTAGTATAATTAGTCAATAGTAGCAATTGTAAGGAGCGTGTTGAGACATGATAAAAAGAAAATGTTGCAGTATTTGAAGCAGCAGTACCTGTAACTGTAACTGTATTGTTATTTGAATTAGCACTAGCACTAGCACTAGCACTAGCACTAACATTGCTACTATTGTTACTGTTCTCATCTGCAACAGTTGCACACATATCACCGCATACATGTACAAATGTCTGCATTATTCTACTTATACCCCCTTTATAAGTACTAGCTCTAGTATTAGTACTAGTACTAGAGCTAGTACTGCTTATTGCACCAGCACCAGTAGCAGCACCATTCTTCTTCTTCTTCTTCTTCTTCAATTTCAATTTCAATTTTAAATCGCAATATAATTTATAATTATTTACATAAGAATTTAAACCAGTACTAGTTCTGATTTCATATGGACATCTTATTGACATTTGATATGTAATCTCTATTAAAGACAAATAAAATGAATTCAAATTTGGCATAATACGACATATATTAGATAACCAATTTAATGCATGTAAACTTGGACATAAACCTGTTTGACGTGCTGGTATTACTGTTGCTGTTGATGTTGCTGTTGCTGCTGCTGATGATGATGATTTCGAAATTGGTTCCACATGCAAATTATTAATATTATTATTATTATTATTATTATTATTATTCGTTTTTGTTTCTGTTTCGGGTGCTCCTTTACTATTAAGATAAAGATTTTGCATTTCGTTTATTTTATCTTCAATAGTGATTGAATAAAATGGATTTTCAGATGCAACCATCATAGCTTCACGAAAAAATAAAAATGCTAATTGTTCTATCAAAGGCATCGCTCTACCAGATGGTGTTGTTGTGCCACTACCATTACCATTACCATTACCATTACAATTACTGCTATCAGATTGTGTTGTTTGTTTTCTTTCACTTAATGGTAAATGAGAGAATAATGTTGTTGCACATGAAAATATTTCAACAATTACATTTTCATTCTTTTCTATTGAAATCAATATTATTAATATACGTAAAATTTTTAATATAAGTTTTGGTACAAGAACACTTTGTGATGATGATGATAATGTCCCATTCCATCCGTTATTACCAGCAGATACAGAATATTTTACACCTATACCACTGCTTGGATTGACATAAGTATTAGTATTAGCATTTACTGATGCTAATACTGATGCTGATGCTTTATTAGTTGAGACTTTATTTCTAATAGATGAAATTGCTCTTAAAACTAAACTTGCATCGCTTGGTTGTGATTGATTAGTATTAGTATTATTATTATTATGACGACTAGCATCAATATCAAGAGAAGTAACAGAAGTAGTATTAGTAGTATTAGTAGTATTAGTAGTTGCAGTAGTAGTTGCAGTAGTAATACCAGTACCAACAACACCAGGTATAATTTTATATATTTTTAACCATTTTGATAATTGTATACCATTTAACATTGAATGCAAACATTGCACTGCTGTTGCCCTTATTGCAGCTTGACCAGCCCAGACAGCACTGTTTAATATTGGTGATTGAAAATTTGGTAAAACACTTAAAATTTTACCACTACCACTACCACTACCATTACCACTACCACTACCATCACTTGATCCTCCTGATGTAGTTGCAGTTGCAATAGTCGATTGATATACATTACCTTGACTTAAAAAACCACTTTTATTAAATAATAAATCTAAGAAGGAGCCACTACCAGGGACTAGCATATCATCACTATCATCACTATCATCATCATCATCATCATTTTCATCTACTACTTTTTGATTTTGATTTTGATTTTCTTCAAGATTACATTTGTAAATATAACTATGAGCTCGTACAACCCGATTAACACAAATTTCAATACAATTTTCTGTATGTACATTATCGGCTAAAAACAAAGGCCATGATCCCATCATTACTTGAGGATCATAATTACTTAAAGCTGAAAACATTTTTAATGTATGCAACCATAACTTGTGATCAGAGGATGTCCTTGATGCTATTGTATTTGTATTATTATTATTATTATTACTAGAACTTACAGTTGTTGTTGTTGAAATTGATGTAGATGTAGATGTAAATGCAGATGTAGATGAAGCAGTATTACAGTCAAACATGTCACTTGCTTCCATTACAGCAGGTAAAACACTTTTAAACAAGAAATGTGAACTCTGTGATAATGATTGTAAATAAGGTGTAAAATTAGGTGCAATATATGCTACATCGCCAGTAGGGCTATGACTGCTACTCTTGTTATTATCACTATCATTATCATTATCATCATTATAATTGTTGTTATTATTATTATTGTTATTCATATGAAGGGCACTACTATTACCACTCATTGAGGTATTCATAGCAAGTGTTTTACGGACTAAATTTGCAGCAATTTTATTGCTATTGCTATTGCTATCATCATTATCTGTCTTATTTTTTTTCTTTTTTTTTGTAGATGTAGATGTAGATGTAGATGTAGTATCATTATCATTACCACCATTTTGTTGTTGTTGTTGTTGTTGCTGTTGCATAGAAAATGGACTGTAAGGTTGTGCAGCTATCAGTGCATGTGCTAACGCTCGCAAACAGCTGACTAATAATTTTGCCTGTAAAACCAATTCGTGAGATTTTCTATTGCTGATATTAATGTTATCGTCAACACTACTAGTACCTACACCTACACCTACGCTTGCAATTGCACTTGCTGTAGTTAAACTGGAACTATTACTATTACTATTTAACAATTTTAACTCATGTGTTAATTGCAAATATTTTGATGATGAAAATTTCAAATTTTCAATTAAAATATAAATAGATTTATTTTGTATATAATATAATTTTTCACTTCTCATTCTTTTAAAAACACCATATCTTTCAATTATAGTTAATTTATAATATTCATTTATATCTTCATTCTGATTCTTTATTAAATTGTCTATGTACTGCTTAGTTTCTAATTCATGATGTGGACCAAGGTAATATTTACTGTTACCATTAACATTACTAATACCGTTATTACTACCGTTATTACTACCGTTATTACTACCGTTATTACTACCGTTAATACTACCGTTAATACTACCAAAACTGTCATTGTCATAAGCACCACCAAGACCAAGACCAAGACCAAGACCAAGACCAAGACCAAAATCATATTCTTTTTGCATTTCGAAAGCGGAACTACTACTAGTATTAGTACTACTAAAACTAGTACTAGTACTTACACCAACACCATTGTGTGGCTCTAAACACTTCTCATCACTATTTATCTTTAAGATGTTACCCAAGCCATCGATTGCCGTGTGCCTGCATTCCATATTGAAAGTGAACGAATTTACGCCATTATCATTATCATCCACATTACTACCAGTACCAGTACTCGTACTCGCACCAGTCTTAGAATCACAAAATGATAATAACAATTGAAATGCGTCGTATCTATAAGGGGATATTCCATCTTTTCTCATAGTTAGTAATTGAGCCAAAGCTCGGATGACTTCATGTAATATAGAATCTTC
>JACKZZ010019984.1_pt1 | contig 14552 bp, 5 predicted proteins | sample 8027871 | NCBI WGS metagenome assembly JACKZZ01 (sample SAMN15724774, study PRJNA655200) | protist metagenome | isolation source: fluorescence activated cell sorting (FACS) single amplified genomes of... | place: USA: West Boothbay Harbor, Gulf of Maine | collected 2000-07-19
AAGTTCTGCGGCTGTAATTGAGTTATCAAATCTCAAAATGATTCGTCTACTTACAATTCTCTTGTGCATGTTAATTCCTGTCACTGGAAGCGATAGTACGTGGCTTTTTCAATCGGAAGAGAAGTGGGATAAGCAGTGGGCAGCTGGGCAATGGTCTTACATGGATACCGTTCCTGTAGAGCGAAGCAAGGTAGCAGTAGTTGGCGTACTTGCAGATATGTATGCAAACACCTCAAGTTCAGATCCTATGATTATGGGTTTGTTAGACGTTGGTTGTGGTGAAGGGAGTCTGTCTGATTTCCTGCCTCAAAGGCTGCGAGATAACTATGTTGGTACTGATATTTCAAAGGAAGCCATAGCTACAGCACGTATTAAGAGACCATCTCTCAAATTTGTGCATTCAGCTGCACATAGGTTTACTCCACGTGGTGATCGAAAGTTCCAAGCTATTACTTTCGCTGATATGTTGTACTATGTGGATCACAAGTCATTGATGCAGCAATATAATGATTATTTAGCTGATGACGGTATCGTCATTATTTCCATCTTCTTTACGAAACAAAAGAAGGACTTATATAATAATATATGGAAAGATGCAGCATCTATTTTCCATCGTATAGATGCAATGGAGATTTCTGGAACTACGAAAAAGAAAGCACATGATGCTGAAATCACAGAAACGGATACTGCATTCCGCATCGAGGTATTTCGAAGGAGGTAGCCAGCGTACGTTAGACGGTATAGAAGTCTCACTCCATCCATCTGAATGCTTGTTATAGCTACCTATAAGATACGATTCGATATATATTGTCTGTAGTTTGTATTAAAATGTTTGATTCTTCACTAATACTTAATTACAAATGTTGATACAAATATTATCCATTACTTCTTCATATTCCTTACTTCACTGTACTGGATCGTGTGGGTATACCGACTATGTGCTACTATCCTATCGTCTCATAGTTTTATATTGTTGTGTCTCTAGAAAATCCAACTCTTGTGTCTTCTTTTCCATATCAATTTTCATTTTTGCCAATGTTTGTGCAAGTTTTACAGCTTGTCTTTTAGCTTTCACTTCCATCTTACTTGCCGCCAAATCATCAGCATCCTTTCTTTGGCCACTTTTACGTGCTTGGTCTTCTTGTGCTTTCTTAAAAAGATCATCTGGCTGCGCACTGGCTCTCATGATATCTTCCTCTTTATTACCTAATATTTTATATTTATGATCAGGGACACCAATCTGTCCTGTTACTAATTTAACTGGTGATTTAATTTTAATAGTTTTCTCATGATCCTTTTCAAAAAGTGGGAAGCCCCTTATATTTGCACCATGATCATTAGGATTGAGTAAAATATCACCATTTGCAGTACGAGGAGTGGCATCACCTGCCAATGGATCACGAGGCTTTGTCATGATATTCCTTAAACGCTTGAAATTGTCACGATAGCGATCTTCATGAGACTGTAATTCATTTACTGCTTTCACTTGATCACTTGTGAACTGTTTGTGGCCATTCGTGAAGCGCTTTCCGTACTCTCCCCATAGATCTACAGCGCTGCCGTCTTTGCGGAGCTTCTTCTTTCCGATCTCCATACTCTTTAATTCGAAGAAAAAGTAAAATACACTTGATTACTATTTCCTGACTTTGAGAAAAAACTCCTAACTTTGTAGAAAACCTTCATGACCTTCCTCTCAGTTTCGAGAGCGTACGGTGCACGAACTTTTTAGAGGGTCACAAGGACACATTTGCAGCGAGATTGACTATTTTAATATACAACTTCGGCGGTTCGAGTATTACAAATACAACCTTAACTTTTTGCTGTTTTAATAACCCATCCTTTTATACTTTTTACAACTGAGAAAGTTAGACTTAAAGGGCCCTCTCCACGTGTTCTTGTTGAGCAAGAAAGGTTTGACTACTAAAGCTTTATTTGTATACGAAACAATGCCGTACATAAACGCAGATGGTACTATGGTGGAGTCACGCTCTAATTTTCGCTTATCTATCATAAGTGATGCATTTTGGGCTGTGATAAACTTCATCGGATTGTTCTTCGATACATTGATCAATCCCAGTAAGGAACGTCCAAAAAAAACTGCTTATGCAGAAGAAGTCGCAAGGAGGAAGGCCACAGGAACTGCAACATACCGTGGTCCAAAAGGATCAAATATCAAAACTATGCCAAAGCCATCATGTGGCCCCAAAGGCTGAGGTTAAGCCCCTTGTTTCGCTATATTATTCCATACTATTATTCTATGTTTCAATAGTATGTTTGTATAGCGAGATAAGGGGCTTTACTCACCTTCCATTGCTTATCGTAAAGCTCATCTTGTTCATTTAATGATTAACAACAAATGGGAAGACATTGCTGCGAACGACGAGTATCGATCTATCGATCGAAAGAAAGGAAGGAAGGGATGAGTACAAGTTAGGAAACACCACAACAGTAGGTAGGCATAATGTTTCAGTGGTACCAATACTATGAACGGAATGACGGGATGCTTAGGAATTCTATCACTTATACATAAGATTATGTACAGGTAATAGGACTCTACACCATCTCTGACAAGTTCTACGTATGCTACTTATTAAGCACTGCGAAGCTCCTGCTGTCATGTATAATGGACACCATAATGTATGTATAAGAGAAGATGCTGCCATGAAATAATATATAATGATCACATTTTACATAATATATACAAATTTCACTATACTCTCCCTTTAAACTTGTATTCACGAACATATCTGTCGTGTATTTCATTGTACACAGCACGTGCTTGTTCACCTAATAATGCTTGTAAATGCTTTTGACTCTTAGGATCAGCACAACAATCAAGTAAAGCAAATAATCCTGGATGCAAAGTTGTTAAACGTTGTAAAACAACGGGACTGCTACTGTAACCCGCTGTATCTAGTATAGTTGCGAGTAAGTGATACACGTGCATATTAAATGGTCGACAAGTAGATGCAGCAAGAAGTGTACGATTTGCTACAGCTAAAGCAGTATTTACATCATTTGATGCACAATGTAAAGCAATATGAATAGCCTGAGTTGTAGCTGCTAGCAACGGTCCACTCGCGGCATTACTCAGAGTGCTACTGCTCATACTGGATAGGAGCACCTTTTCTACAGCACGAAGGGTATGAATGCTATAGTTGCTTGCATTTGATGCCTGTGGATTAGCTAGAAATGTTGATGTAGCAATAGATGATAAAACACTAACTAAACTTAAGCAACTTGTAGCCCAATTCGCCCCTTGCTCATCACCATCACCAGCAGTTCGTTTCTTTCCACCACCACTGCCTGATGTCTGTAAAAATGCTAGTAACATTTGTAGAAGACCAGCAGCTTCCTCAAAAAACATGCTTGTGATATCATAAAATGTATGATCACTAATACTACTTTCTGAAGAATTAACATCATCGATACCAATAGAAAGATCGTCTGTGACTCGTGCGCGCTTGCGTGATTGGGTATTTTTTACAACGCATGTTGGAGCACGTCCCAATAAAAATCGTACAGCGAAACATGCAGAAGATCCGGTATGTTTTGGACTTAATGTATGAGTATGAGCAATTGCTGCAGCGACTCGTAATGCTAATAATGAGCCTTCCGCATGTTGACTTGCAGATTTAATAGTGTTTTCTGTAAAAATAGAACATATACTTGATACCATAATACCTGGACTAGTTAAAAGAATTCCTGATACTGCCATAGATAGTTCATTTTGTGGTGGTACATGACTTGCACTATGCTCAGATAATGCTTTACCAAGCTCATTTGCTAAATTTCTTGCAGTATATTCAGTATTACCCTTGCCTTCCATACGCATACAATGCAAATGCATCCCTAATACTGCTAACCAACCATACAGAGGTGTTGATTTAGGACCAGATGCAGTAGGACGTATACAAAGGATTTTATGTGAAATTTCTTCACATTTAATAGAAATAGAATCTGCAGAATGTGCTGCAATATGCATATGTACTCGTGTTCGTATGCGAAGTAGATCAGCAACTATCATCAAATAGTCTGCAGTTTGATTCTCGAATTTCATGAACTTCAATAATGCTTTATGAAAATACCCGAGTAATTCGCCTCCTAAGTCATGAAGAAACGTACCAGGTTCACAGTTTTGCCAATCAGCTGAACTAAGAGCATTGCAAGCGCTGCGCCATATGGCTTGAATTGCCCACATGTGATTCACTGAGATCTTATCAGGATCAATCTGTTCAAGCAACTTCTCCAATATCCATAACATTGGACTATCCTTATTTTCTTGTGTGAAAGATTTCACACAAAGAGCATCTAATGTAAGACTTGCTAGAAGTATAGAAGGCTCACTACCAGCAGCTGTTGAGTGTGGGCAATAAACAGGCCCTCCAACAGGTTGGGTCATAGAACATACAGCTTGAAGAAAATCACAACTAGAGGAAGTACGATTACCTTTTTTCCATAAACATTCAGTTTCTTCTAATAAATTTGCTTTGTCACCTTTTCCCTTCGATGGAGTATGAATAACTTTCACAACAATGGAGGATAGGACAGATAAGGCTTTTTCCAGTGAAATAATCTGTGTATCATCAATTTTAGTGGTATCACTTAAAAGCTTTGATACAGCTTGTAGTGAAGTAGTAGCATCACATATAATAGACCGCTTTTCACTTTCATCAGAAGGTAAATTTACATATTTTACTGCCCAGCTTAACTGATCTACGATTGATGTCAAATTTGCCGGTTTCTTCTCTTCCAATTGTTTCATTCGTGATTTTAATATTTCTTGAATTGCTAAACGAAATAAAGGTACATCGCGTACACTAGCACGAGATAAAATATGTTCAATTGAAGATGCATGATAACACAATAAATTTCCTAAGTTACTGACGACGAGACATCTAGATGACTCTTCAGACATAGCAGGAGTCCAACAAGGAGCTAATTGGGTCAATACATGTATAAGATCCTTTGCCCAGACATGATCTACTGGTAGCTCACATACGGAACATACAGTTTTTCTAACTGCATCTTGTAGTACAGTGTTGTTATCCAATTCAGGCATGCTACCTTGATCACTAAGTCTTAACTGAGCTGTGGCTGAAAATGTAGTAGCAGATACAAGTAACCGAATAGCTGTACTAGCTTGCCTTGGACCAACGTTTTTAGACATTGCTGATAAAGGTGAAAGTATTATAGGTAATTTCACTAAAGAAATAGCAGATATTGCAACAGACTGCCATTTTTCAACATCATTAGGTGCAATTTTTGCTATCGCTTTTTCGGCAACAGATAGTAACGATACTGTGGCGGAACTAGCACATAAAATAGGGCCGCATTCTCCGTCACCGCTATCGTCATAAGAGCTTTTGCTTTGTTTCTTATTATGCTGTTTTTCTTTATTTATATTCTCACTAGACATCAACTTTTTGAGGTGTGTAGTTGTCATATCTAGTAATTTGGCAACAGGTCTGGCAGGCGGAGACAAGAACGTACCACCTCCTCTCAAGGTACCTCTCGTAGAATGAGCATTAGACAATGGTCTCACTATTAATGGAAGTAATTGCAAACTTGCTGAAATGTTTAAATTTGTTCCATTTGTGAGACAATCCCATACACCAGCTCGTTGCACTTCCGGTGCAGCCGAAAATGATGTTAATAGTGATGTCTGTACCAGGGTGCTATTAAGCAGATCATGAAGTAATATCAAGTGTTCCGCTTCTAGTGGTAATTGCTGACACATAGTGCATAAATCAGTTACAAAAATATCTAATCGACTTAATTGTGAATGTAATTCAATAAGAAATAGTAACATGGAACTCTGTGCTGATCTAAGGGAATTAAAATCAGCATTACTCGTCGAACCTGTGCAAATAAGAAGCGACTCATACACACATCCTAAAAGTCCTTCAGGTTTCTTTTCTGGCTCTTCAGTAACCATATCATCACTATTGGTGGAAACAGTAATATCTTCATGACTGCCTAATATAAAACGATGATCTAATTTCGCATAATATCTTAAGCACCGCAGCTCCAATGTAGCTTGCATAGCAGATCGTTTCGATGAAGCATCATTCATGTTTGTTGGTTTGCAAACTGCTAATAATCTTTCTGAACATTGTTTACACAGAATAGCATATTTTGCCATAATTGGTTCCAAGGTAGGATGATTTGGGATGGAGCCCTGCAATGCCCAACTCAGCTGCTCCAGAAGTCTCATACGACAGTAAGTCTTGTAGATTGTCTCTTCAGGACTATCTGATTCATTTCCAACACCAATATGCTGCAACATAGCATATCCAACTTGAAGTAATTTAAGTATATGTTTTCTAGCAGTAGCAGCATTAGAAACAAATGGTAATAATTCCAGAGCTCGCCCAGCAGCGAGATGCGATTCAATGGTGGATTTATCCATTGCGCTTGTTGCACGTGCCACAGCTGCACCACCATAAGTAGGTGCTGTATCTTCTACTGTATCAATATCTAACTTATCAGACAATGCAACACGCAATGATGACAATAAATACAATCGTAATAACCTCGCAGGACCAGTGTATGCAATATCACTATCAGTAGTATGTGACACAGGGGCTGTCTGGGTGAGTGTTGAATACACCTTTATACAATCATAAAATTGCTGATAATATGATGCTTTATCTGCAGGTGCACCACTTTCTTTACTATTATCATTACTTTTATGTGAACTCTTATTATTAGCACTTTTGTATTTATTTTGACTAGGTACTTCCCCAACATGGAGTTGTGCAACTACGGCTAGTTCATCTACATCCTTGTCACGCATCAGCACTGCTTCCAATAAATGACGTACAGAACTAAGTATGCATTGCTTCCATGAAATAGCACTACGTCTCTTTCCATCAGTAAAAGCACCATTATTGGGGACAGTGTCTATATTTGAAGTAACAGAAGAGCCGAGACCATCCATAGCATCCATAAGAGCTAAACAATTTTGTAGTACTTGCCCTTTACTACTGCAGAATAATGTTAATAATCTTTTATGATTACCCTTTTCTTGACGTTGTGATAATTGTAAGAATACCGATAAATAGCTATAGGTGAAGCGCACCAAGCGATTCAAGTCCTGACTCTCATCATTCCATCGGGTGTCGACACTTACTGCTTTAATTAATACACGTACTAAAGGTCCCCAACCTTCTGCTAATCTTTCCAACCATTTAAAAACATCACTTTGTGTATTTATAACAGTATTATTAGATGTGTCTCCACTCAACGCAGCTTCAAGAGTGCTTAGAGTAGCCATTGCCATGGTATAAGCATTCTTACCAACATCTACAGTTTCATCATCAGTACTTTTTTCACTCACTTTCTGCTTACTTGCCTTGGTCTTACGAGGTTTATCATTAAGTTGATTGACTACTCCTTCGCCATTGCTCCCACTGAGTGTCATGATGAGAAGATGTATCATCTCTAAAGAGAGGAGCGACGCAGCATCATCCACATTTTCTTTAGAAGGTAGTCGCGTGTCGACAGAGTGATTCCTTTCTTGAGCAGCTAACTTATGAAGGATTTGTATAGCACTATGACTCAATTGCCATATAGATGAGACAGGATGACTTAGATTCATATCCACAGTGAACTTGGTCCAATGCTCTTTCACCTCATTCTCCACGTTTGCGCATAGAGCTTGCAGAGCCCGTGAGCCCAGTGCAGCACCTCCTTGGCTCAATTCGCTAGTCACTACTTCCATATTGAACTACAGAAGTTGTATCCCAAGACGACACAGCGAAGGTGGCTGTCATCCCGGCACTCGGAAACAGGATTCCCTTCTTTATCAGAACTTGTTTACTTCTTTGTAAATTCTCAGTGTCATAGTAGTGCAAACTACTATTACTTCATTTGAAAATAGAGGAATTTCTACAAACAAAGAAGTAGGAGCATTGTCGGGCTTGTGCAATTCTAAGTCAGATCTAGCTAGTGAGTCTCTTTTTGCATCAAAGAATAAAAAATGTTAAGGCTTATGCGTAGTGTTTCAACACGTAGTAAGCTTAATCCTAATACCAACTTAAGGGCAATTTCTTCGAGTAACTTTCTTGCTAGTGGTGGCAAGAAGCGTCAGGAGTTCTCTGTGGACAGAAGTGGCCTTTTGGGTGGTGGTGATGCTTTACCATCACAAGAACAGAATAAACAGGCATTGTTTTTGGCTGAACAAGGCTTTAATATCGCAGAAGAAGACGGGGACTGGGGTGTAGATGATGCTCAACCTAATGTACCTATTCCACCTAACAAGGAAGAGATGACTGAATTAGCCAAAGATCTACAAGCTTATATAGCGGTAAGGGGTCCAATTTCAGTTCATGATTTTATGTTACAAAGTAGTAATCATCTAATACACGGATATTATCAAACTACAGCAGATAAAATTGGTAAAGAAGGTGATTTTATTACAGCACCTGAAATGTCACAGCTATTTGGTGAGATGATTGGAATGTGGTGTATGAGCCATTGGATGTCACTTGGGAAGCCAAAGACAATTGATCTATTAGAACTTGGTCCAGGAAAAGGTACACTTATGAAAGATATTTTATCAGTTGCTAAAAAATTTCCAGATTTTCATAAAGCTATTCGAGTTCATTTAGTAGAGCTATCGGAGACAATGCGTGGCTTGCAGCGTGATGCCTTAGGATGCACATCAGTATCATCAACAGGCATGAAAGACGAAATAAAACCCGAATCAGATCTTACAGATAGTCCTAGCAAAATTAAGGGTGTCGATAGCTCTACTACAAGTGATGGCCTACCAATATCATGGTATTATTCTCTAACTCAAGTACCTGAAGAAAAGAGTGTTGCTACATTAGCAATATCACAAGAATTCCTTGATGCATTTCCTGTTCATCAATTTGAATATCGTAATGGTTCATGGAGAGAGCGTTTAGTTGATATATGCAGAGATGCTGGTAGTGATGAGCATTTTCGTATTGTTTTATCACCAAGTGAAACACCTGCAGTAAAAGCTCTACTTCGTGGTGCTGTTGGTATGAGTGAATCTCAGAAACATAATGAAGGTGAATGCTTAGAAGTTGCACCATTAGCATTAGCTACATGTGAAACAATAGCAAATCGGCTATGTAGAGGTGGTGGAGCAGCTCTACTGGTTGATTATGGAGAAAATTATACTCAAGCTGACACATTAAGGGGTTTTAGACAACATAAGCAAGTAAGTGCATTATCTGTTCCTGGTGTTGCTGATATTACTGCTGATGTTGACTTCGCTGCATGTGCACGTGCAGCAGCTAAGAGAGGCGCAGTTGCTATTGGTGGTATACCTCAAGGTGAATTTCTGGTAAGAATGGGTGTTGTTGACCGTGTTCAAGCTTTAATTAATCAACCTTCTGTAACTGATGAGAAAGCCATACAAATTCTTGCATCATTAAGACAATTAGTCGATAGTAATGATATGGGATCGCGTTTTAAGGTATTAGGCTTATTTGATCCAAGAATACACATTAATACAATTGGATTCCCCTCTGTATCATAATAGGAGAATGTGAGTAGGGGAAATGGTCCGTCGTCAGTAGCACTTTTATGTATCTTTACGTATCTATATTTCAAATGTAATAATAATAACAACTTTATGTGTATAAATCATTCCCCTATTCATTTATAACAAGTATTTACTTACGACCGCGCTTTTTCTTATCAGATGCTTTTTTTTCGCCTCTCTTGTCGCTCTTCATTCTTTTATCTACAAATTTGAGTTTTCCTTTACCATTAGAAGTCTTAGTAGCTGATGAACCTGCCTTAGTTTTTGTTCCAACAACATACACTTTTGATGGTTTATCTGCTTTAGAGTTTTTCATGGCACGTTGAATAGCTTTGAGTTTCTCTTTTTCACTCATTTCAGAATTTTCAGCCAATGAATTCGCTTGCTTCTTTGCTGCTTTTAATTTAGCTTGTGCATGCTTTTTCTTACGCATCTTTGCTTCTGCAACCTTTTTAATACTCTTAGTACCTGTCATTTGGAATTTCGTCTTAATTTGTTCTAATAATGCAGGAGGAATAGGAATTTGAGGTTTGTTATGTTTCATTTCGTCGTCTGTAAACCAACTAGGGAGCTCAGTATTATCGTTCCATGTAAAACGGTTATATGATGCATCAATAATTGCCTTTCTACGACCTCTACGAAGCATTAACGTACCAAGAGCAAGTTGTTCTGCACGCTCATTAGCAGTATATTTTTCTTCATCACTATTGTAATCTTTAGGGTCCATGCGTAATTCTTCGAAATCATCATTACGAGGTACTATTTCAAATCCAGCTTTATCTTTACCGATTTTGCCCATACCCATGCGAATATCTGGTGCACGACGCATAGCTTCTTCTGCTTCGTCACGATGATAATCTTCATCATCAGAATGTTCATCATCATCTTCATTATCTTTACTTCTTTTAGTTTTTTTCTGTGGAAAGAATGCACCATCATCTTCTTCAAGACGAGCTTTCTCATCACGACGCTCGCGTTTAGCAGTTTTACGAGTAGCACGTTCTTGCTCTTTCTTACGCTTTTCTGCACGCTTTTGTTTATCCGTTTTAGGCATAGAATCAATCATATCTTGTGCTGCTTTTGACATACGCTTATTGTCGTCTTTATCTGAGTTATCAGAAAAATTGCCTTGGTCATCTTCTTCCATATCATTGTCATCGTTTTCGACTAATGTTTCATTGAAAATAGGATGAGAAAACCATTGATTATTACGACTATTGTTCATTCTACTCTTGAGTATGCGTTCAACATCATCATCAACAGCATCTTGACTAGCCTCATCGTCATCATCATCAGACATAAGTTCATAGCTATCACTTCCACTGCCCTTTTCAGCATCAGAAGGCTCTTCTTCATCACTACTGTCACTACTGTCACTACTATCAGCATTTGATGTTTGATTCTTCTTATCTCTTCTTGCTTGCCTACGTGACCCAGTTTCAGGTTGAGAACCTTTCGTGAGTAATTCTTCGTATTGCTTACGCTCTTCTTCTAAATGTCTCTTCTGCGCATCTTTTTTAGCCTTACCTGTAAACATAGCATCTTCACGATTTCTTTCTTCTAATAGCATATTAGCAAGTTGTTCATCATCTTTCATATCGCGTTTATTACTTTTATCACGTACATCTTTATTCTTACGATTACGCATTTGACTCTTATAATCTTCCTCTAATTCACCTTCTAAGTTATTTTCTTCAATAAATACAGGAGCATTTTTTAACCGTCTTTCATTTTCTGAATCATCAGAATCAGAATTAATAATATCAGCATTTTCACCATATTCATCTAATGCACTTTCAACGAGTTTGCGACCTCTACCTGTTTTAGAAAATGAAAATATTTCTGTATCTTCTTGAGCACCATCAAAGACGTTAGCAGTCATGCCCAAGGCTTGCCGTGTACGTTCTTTGGAAGCAAGTTCACGTGTTTTCTTCTTAAGACGTCTATCTTCTTGTGCAGCTTTTGCACGCATTTCAAGAATTTGTTCATATATCGTTTCCTCAGTTTCTTCTTGATCTTCTTGCTCCTCACGACGTTGAGATTTAGAAACTTCTTCACCTCCAGCTTCTTTACGTTCCATTTCATCCCAATCAATCATACGTTGACGCCATTTCAGTATTTTCTTAAAATCAGTTTTACCTAATACACGTAAATCTTTAAAACATTCAATCATTTCATCTGTTGTGTAACGGTTATCTCTATATTTCTCACATTCATCAGTAAATGTTAACATATTCGTATCAGTCAAGATTCGAATAGGTTCTTCAGATTGAATAAATGAAGTGATTGTACCACTTGATGTTAATAAACCACCTTCCCAGTCATAACAGCTACGTTGACGTTTATTACTTTTTTCATATTTTTTATGCATAACATCTACTTTCGCTAATCCTGGATCAGCAATAGCTTTAAATATGTGATTTGGGTCAACAAATTTAGGATCAACTTTATCGGGTTTTGTATAGCGTAAACATACAATAAAAATCTCAGCAGATTGTGCACGAGATGAATTAGGTTTAATAGCTTGAACGTCTTCAAATAATTGCTGAAATGCCCAAATAAGTGCATTATAATCAGTAGAACGATAAACTTTAGTACAAAATGTACCACCTTTAACAAGATGATCTGTGGCTGTTTTCAAGGCAGCTAATACTAATTCATTCTGTACAAAAGCATCTTTATGATATGACGAACCAATATTAGGTGCACCATCGCAAAGTACGACATCAGCAGACCAGCCTTTGAGTTCTTCTTGTACATTACGACGACATTCTGCTGTTGTAATATCATTTACGAGAGTTTTGACACCACGAATGGTTCTGATAGGTAAAATATCAATACCTAAGATTAATGATCCTTTGGGCATAAGTTGGGATGCAACTTGACACCAACCTCCTGGTGCTGCACAAAGATCAATACATACTCTGGCTGAACTAAGGAAATCGAAGCGTTTATTGATCTGAATTAACTTGAATGCAGAACGTGCGCGGTACCCTTGGTCCTTAGCCAAGAAGTAGTACTTATCTTTATCATGACGTTTCTTTTCAGTGGGCATAGTGGCTCAATTTTTTATTAAAGGTAGAACTTGCAGCGAGCGAGGATCTAAGCAACAATTCTAAACAATGCTAAACCGAACTAAACTATCAACTATCAATGTAATTGATAAATGATCTTTGCTGATGAGAAGTGCAAAATTTCTTCTTGATCGGCGATGTAATTTAACCTTGTAAAGGAAAGATCTTGGATTGAAGTCCGGACGGTGGGTCGCTAGCCCCACCTCCGGATCTTGAAGAGTTTTAATTTTTGAACGTCTAATAATTATTATACAGAGTTTGAATTAGTTATTATTTTGATAACACGAATATGTTTGATTACATTGCATACACATTTACAATACATATATTTCTTATCGCGAACCAGGTACAGGTACTCGTTTTGGTGCACCACTTTTCCCTTTCTTTGGGTTCGGTGGCGGTTTCGCCATAAATCCATCTAGAACAGCATCTATTTCAGGATCAGGAGCCAAAAGTGCATCATATCCTGCAGTATCATTCATAGAAAACATTGGTGTTCCCCCACCTACACTACTTTGTGATTGCATAGCTGCTAGTAATGAAACACTGTTCGGCTGATCAGTGGATAACGATACACCTCTATTCGCTCCATTTATTTTGTTATTCCTTGCACTTATATTGATTTTAGTATTTGTATTGAAACTATTACGTAATGAATTCTCATTTGTGTTCAATTCTAATTTAGGTGATTCTGTGTGTATCTCCGGGCGAAGCTGAGTATGATTTGCTAGAGACCGAGATACCTTCTTCGTAACTTCAACTGAGATACCTTCCTGACGTTGTACAGCAGCATGTAATACATCAACAACACCTATAAGATGATCTATTGCAGAAAAATATGCTGCATTATCTTCCTTATGATGACGTGATTGATCTTTTTGTGCTAATAATAGAGCAGAATGTTCTGAATCTAACTGTAGCATTGCGTCGTTAACGACTTCCACACGATTTTGGTACGTCGTTATACGATTTTCTAAATTTGTTTGTTCATTAGATAATTTTTTAAATCCAGAGTTTATGGCATCCATACGGTTATTATTATCATGTGCAATACGTGCATCAAGTTCATGTATTTGTCTTCGTAATGATTCAATATGCAATTCTGCAGCCTTAGTAGCTCTGACGGTAACACGTTCCAGTATTTCTTCTGTAACATCTATTGGTACAGATGTGTGACAAGCCAATTCTGCCGCAGCTTTAGCTGCAGCCTCTTCATCATGAGCTTTTGCATTTTGCACATTTTGTGCACTACCAAGTAATTCACTTAATGCTCTAGAGATTGCATCATCCGCAACACTTTCATCATCAGAAATATCATTATTTATTGAATTCTCTTTTATATCTGTTGTACTAACCTCATGCTGCATCAACGAAGTGGTACTGTTGGATTCATTTGACATATCCACATTCACGTCTGAAGTCATTCCCTTTGTAGTTGGACTGCAACTTACCAGGCTTGCATTTGTTACACACTTCTCTCGTGGTGTATCAGGAAACAGCATATCAGACATAGGTGATTGTTTAGCAGTATCATTAGGTACAACTAATGATGGAGATGATGGTTGTACTACTGCAATAGGTGCCATAGTTTCTTTACTCGAATTAGCCACAGAATCAGATGCTATTACTGGTTGTGTTTTAGTAATAGAATATGGAGAAGCACTTTTCATAACCACAGTATCTGGTGATGAAATGATATTCTCTAAAAGTTTTTGCATATTTTCATACCTTCTACGACCTTCTCCAATTTCACTTTCCAGCAATAAAATCCTTCGTTGTTGTTCACGAACCGTATTCTCTAGACTTGCATTATGCAGCGACTTTTGTGTATTATCACCATTTAATTTCGCAACAATTTGTTCAAGATTTTCTATTCTTGATGATGATACTGTATGCGTATTATGTAACTCTTTCAATCTCTTTGCATTTTCACCGACAATCCTCAGCATTTCTTC
>JACKZZ010003997.1_pt1 | contig 14551 bp, 18 predicted proteins | sample 8027871 | NCBI WGS metagenome assembly JACKZZ01 (sample SAMN15724774, study PRJNA655200) | protist metagenome | isolation source: fluorescence activated cell sorting (FACS) single amplified genomes of... | place: USA: West Boothbay Harbor, Gulf of Maine | collected 2000-07-19
AGAAAAAACAACCATAAATATGCTCAAAGAGAATTTAGACATTAAGTTAATAGCTAGTGTTACTGGATTAGGGGAAGATGAAATTTTAAAAATAAAACACAAAGGGGGGTTAAAGTAAGAATGAGAGTTTCTCTTTAAAATCTATAATCGTCAACACCTAAGAAAAAATCTTAAAGCTTAAAGCTTAAAGCTTAAATCAGCATTGTGGTTACAAAAAATATTTATCAATAATAATAAACTGTCTGATCAACTCTATAGCCAGTGTCCTAATAATATTATTCCAAAACATTTGCACTCTTATCTTTTAGACAATAGTACCGACAATGATAAGAAGATTATAGCTAACCGTTACGAATACTGGCTTTATTCTCAAATTAGCAAACAAATTAATAATAGTCAGATTTATATTAACAATAGTAATAATTATCGTTCTTTTAACCATAAACTAGCTTCTGATAAAGGGAAAGAGCAAGTTTTACAAACTTTAAATATTCCATGGTTTGCAACATCAATTAAGAGCAGCCATCAAACCTGCTCCAAAAAATATTAACCTCTGATAAAAACCTTAAATCTTGCTTAGCAAAAGCACTATTCACAGCGTTTCTCTGCATTGTAGCTACATCATGAATACTCAGAATCTTATTACTTAATAATTCTAGTAATTCTTCAGTAAGTGATGGAGCAAAAAATGTCCTGTCATCAGTATTAATACTACTATTAATATACAAATTTAGTAAAGATGGGTGTGTAGCTTGATTTGATAAATACCCCAAAATGTAGTTACTAGTAGGGCAAGCTTCGATATGATAATTAGTACTCACTATCTGATCAATTAAGTGCTTTGAAACAAGTGACGTTGCATGCCCAATTCTATTAGGTTTTACCTGCCTCACCGATTTAATAAACTCTTTCTCGTTTGCAGATTCTCCAGCATGAATTGTAATACCTAAGCCTAATTCTTTGGCTTGACTAAATATACATAAGAACTTATCGACTTTATATTTTTCTTCGTCACCACCAAAATTAATACCAACAACCTCTTTAGGATTTTCGGAGCTTATCCAATCAATCATTTTTTTTGCGATGGATATGTTTTGATTTCGAATTATATCTACTAAAATTCTAGCATCAATAAATTCTTTTTTTGCATTTAGAGCCATCTGAATAGCTCCAAATACCTCTGTTGGTTCTATATCATGAAATTCATAAGCTCCTCCTGGAGCCCATGTAATTTCAACATATTTTATATTTTCATAAATAAGCTGATCTAGAAGATCTAAGCAAGCGAGATAATATAAATGCGGAGTATTTAATGATTTATGTATTTTTTCCATACATTCTAAGAAAATAGGCAATGATTTTCTTTTTGTATAATGAAAAAAAAGTATTTCTTGATGTAAGTCAGGAAAGTGTTTTTCCCAAAAATTCAATGAAATTGAGCCCTCTAAATGAACATGTAATTCTGCTTTTGGAGCATTAAATACCAGTTGCTTTAATTGTTTTTTATTTTCTTCCATAGTTACTTTTTTCTTTCTATATCTTAAGGTTTATGAATTCCTTTCTCGCCGGAACTCCAACAAATTTGATAGAGACATTTGCACATTTATGTCCCAATCCAATTGAATCATCTATTGATAGATGATTATATAAGCCAGCAACAAATCCCGCTAAAAAAGAATCCCCTGCACCAGTATCATCTACCGGTGTGATAGGTAAAACTGGAATATAACTAGAAGAATACTTACTGTAGAAATAACATCCTTTGTTAGCTCTCGTTACAATAATCTTTACTCCAGATTTAATTAACAGGTTAAAATTTATATACTCTATTTCTTCTTCACTAACCTTTATAAAATCAAATAAAAAAACTGATTTAGAGTACATAGTATCATTAATATGGGATAATCTAATACTATTGTCCTTATGTCGCTTTCTAATAAAACCTTGAATATCAGCAATTAGGATTCTACTGTTAGCACGTATTTTTTTTATAGTCATTGGAGATACTTCATTAATTATACTACAAACTATTGCAATATTTGCAGTATAGCTAATATCTTCTGAAGAAATAGAATTACAGCACCTTACTACCTTTTGTACTCGAGGAGGAGGAGAGTTAATATTAACAAATGCTGTGGTTTCACTATTTTTAAAAAAAGTGGGAAAGAAAGTGCACTTATGTAGATATTTAAAATCATGACCAACGTGACTTATAACATCATGAGTAATGCTGAGAGCTGTAAGTATATTACTTATATATGAAACGCTACCACCTAAACAATTTATAACTTTATCATTCTGATTAATAATTGTATCATGAGAAGCATTACCAACAATTAAAATTGGAGTATTTTTAGTCATTATTTAACCCTCTTATCACAAATTTTGCATGAGTTAAGGTGCATAAAACTTTGAAACCACCAAATATTATTAAAAAATATGCGAATACCTCTAATAAACTATAAGTATCTAAAAATACAAAATGACCTAACAAAGCAGAAATAATAAGTTTTATATATATAAATGGCGCCAATAAGCTCATGGGAGTAATTTTTAATGCCTTATAAAAAAATATCATTGATAGAATGTGAATTAAAAATTCGTAAGACAGTAGGTTAATCCATAAATACTCTACTTTAGTATCTGAGAATAAAACAAATAAGAACAATAAACATAACAGTATTAATACATGGAATAGATAGTAGCATATCATATGGGTTAGAATATCTATTTTGCTACTAATAAGATGCTTTCCAATATTAGAAGAAATAGTCCAGCAAATAGCAGCAGCACCTGGAAGAAAATACGTAATTGTCTTATCAGCAGATTCTAAATGAATGAAAATAACGATTCCAACTCCTGTAATTGAAATAAAAATTCCGAATGCTTGTTTTCTGTTAAGTTTTTCACCTAATAAAGTCGTTCCAATAATTACCCATAAAATTTGTTCAACGTATTTTATAGACATTGCATTAGCAAGCATAATATCCTGTAAACTATATAAAAAAGTAATAAAGCCAATTACAGAAAAGAAGCTCATTACACTATAAATTTTAAATCTTATTTTATTTACTGCTATGATTAAATTTTTCTTCGCAAGAAAAATTTGTATCAAGAAAAAAGCCATAAGCATGATTACGGACTTTAAGTTATACGCAAAAACAAATATTATTTCCTCGATAATACTAGAGTTATAATTGTTCTGAGCATCGTATTTACATATTATATAGAACACTACATCTAATGATGAGTGCAGAAGAATAAATAATATCCCTAAAGAATTATTATTTATTCTTAAAGCTCCGGGAAATTTGATATTTTTCTGTTGCATACTTTGAATTAGACTATAATTTATATTTTTTAAAATAAAGCACCGACACTACTAAAAAAATGTTGCATAATATCGCTGTAGAAAATAGGAAATAATACTCTACTAAGAAGATATTCATTAGGTTCAAAGATAGGTAAATATTACTAATAGTAAAAACTACTACTCCCCAATATAAAAAAACTTTAATATTTTTACCTTGTAATACATAGCCAAAATATCTCATTGATATTGGTAAACATGTAAAATAAATGAGTGTTCTTATATGAAACTCTTGAGCTAAAAGATTAAAACTTAGTGAAATATTTTTTATTTCTACAATCATAAAAGAAGAAAGAAAAATACACGGAACAACGTATAGAGAAAGTACGTATACTAGAATATTTTCATTTCTTATTTTATGAAGCATGGCATTTTATATCCTTTTAATTTTCCATGAATTACAAATTCATGGTTTTTAAAATTTTCTTTACCATATGCTAATTCTACATTATCTAATCCAATGATATTTCCACCAGCTCCTTTTATTATAGCATGACCAGCAGCTGTATCCCATTCATAGCAACCTTCAAAACACGGATGTAGATCAAACTCTCCTTCAGCCATTCTACAGAATCTAGAAGCATCACTACTTCTGCTAATTTTGGTGGAGGTGATTTTTTTAAGATATTTATCTCTACGAACATTTTGTGGCAAAGGATGGTATAATAAAAGCTTAATTTCTTCTGAGGGCATAATACTGGATTTGATCTTACGTACACTTCCATCTATATCTATTAAGTATGAATTGCTACTAGCAATACCCACATAGGTTTTTTTGGCTATAGGAATATGAACGACACCCATTACTGGAATGAAATTTAAAATTAATGCAATATTTATAACAAAATCATCATTGCCTTTTATATAGCCATCTGTACCATCTAAAGGATCAACAAGCCAAAAATCACCTTTCTTTATGTCATGAATTACCCCTCTTTCTGTAGCTTCTTCAGAAATAACTGGAATTGCTGGGGTTAATTGCGCTAATTTCTGTAGAATAAAATTTTCAGACTCTAAATCCGCTACCGTATAAAAACTACCATCAGTTTTTTCCAGTAATTCTAGGTGTTGATTATAAAATTTTAGTATAATATCACTAGCTGATTTAGCTATTAAAACTACTTCATCTTTTAAACGTTGCAACTCTATATTATCATAATCCATTAGTTGTGTTATAAACCATTAATTATTAATAAGGATTTCATTTAACCGAAGTGTATCTAAATATACTACTTCATTATTTTCATTGTTTTGTATAGCATGCTGTCTATAATAAATTGTTGGATATCCTCGAACGCTTATAAGGCCTGTATAAGGTTGTCCTAATTTATTATTCTTTGCAAAAGATAACATTCTATTTTTAACGGAATCATAATTCTTAATTGTAGAATTTATATTAAAAGAATTAATCTCTATATACGACGATAAGATTGTTATAATCTTCTTCTTTAACTCTTCCAACGTCATATTATCTGTATAAATATAAAGATATTTTCCTTTATATATTTTTGGAAATTCATTGATATAAAAATTCTTCAATTTATCTAGAAAATCCACTTTATTCCAAGGATATGGAGGAAAATCATTATTTGCATATCTTCTCTTCAACCCTATTTCAGGCGAAGTAATTAAAATGATTATAAGATCAAAATTTAAATCTGAAAAATCTTGTTTGATTTTTTTCTTTGCAATAGCATAATTCCTACTATTATTAGACGCATAGGTATATGCCACATTTGAAAAATATGTTCTATCCATAATAAAAGAGTAATCATTTCCAACTGAGTTTATTACTCTTGCACGCTCTTTCCACAATTCATGATAAACATCTACGGTTTCATACTCAGAATTATTCTGTAAATTAACTTCAGGTAAAAAAAGGCAATACTCAGGTAAATATTCAGCTAGACTAACTAAAGAACTAGTCTTACCTGCGCCAGGCATTCCTTCAAAACCAATTCTAACCGATTTACTAAATGCTGCTGTTGGATTTATCGATACAATATAAAAAAGTAATATAACTACTAAATATCTTTTCATACGGCAGAACTTATTTTATTAACCAATATATGGTCTTCATAAGCTTGATCGAGTGGATAAACTGGTTTTATTGTTTTGTTCTTTTGAGCTTTGTATAAATTTATTAAAAAATAACAAGTGGCTATTTCATCTTCATTCAAAATGATATTTGGTAGAGGGTTCAACCAACGTGCAAGAACTCGTGTATTTATGGATGCTGTAATTTCCTGCAAAACTTCTATTCCATCTACAACCCTAGTATACCTACGAAACTCTATTGGTTTAGGCGGTTCCGTATCATTAATAAAAACAGTGCAATTTTCACCCATAGCACTACCCTTTGTTCCATAAAAACCTGAGCTTCTTTCTCCTCTAATTGCTGAGAAATAATTTAACCATGACCAATGGAACATACCCATCGCTCCAGATTTAAATTCAAGTATTGCATTCTGAATTCGCTCTCCCGGGAAAAATACATCCTTATGACTAATATGCTTAAAATATGGCATATCCTTTTGTATACTAAAAACATTACTAACTTTATCATTAAACCCTAGGTATGATCTTAATAAGCTAACTCCGTGATACTCATGTCCAACTCCAATACAAAATGTATGTACAATTTTTCCAAATACATCTTGTTCTATCAACCTTCTCTTTAAAATCTCAATTGGTCGCATATGATATTGTTCACAAATATCTAGATATGAATTTTTATTACTTAGCGATTCATAACTTTGCTTTATGGAATCCCAGTCGTGTCCTAGAGGAGTTTCCAGTAATGCTGCTTTATCGGAAGTTGCAATTTTTTGATATATACTAGAATTTTTTGTCCAATCAACACAAGAGATAAGAGAATCTACTTCTGGATCGGATAGAACCTCATCTATATCTATATAAGCCTTAATATTTAAACTTCTAGATACTTGAGTAGTTTTAGTGTAATTTCCTCCACATATTCCCCATAACTTAAAAAACGGAAGCTTTTTTATTAAAGGAATGTATAATTTACGTGCTCTTGTACCGTTTCCAATAATTACAATTTTTTGCATTTTACTCTACTCTTATCCAGTCACCTTTGCTATTTGCAGACTTAGCAGCAGTATAAGCAACTTTAAAACTTATTAAATGATCCTCTGGTGAATGAGTAGGAATACAATCACTGGCTATAGAATTCACAAAACTTTTATATGAACCATAGAAACCTTCCGGGACCCAATCCCCTTCTAATCTAGTCATTGGGCTACACTCTCCAGAAATAGATTGTACAGAAACACTATCAATTGTGGCCTTGATAGATTTATCTACTCCATCAACAAACCACTGACAATCAAACGCATGAGGTGCTGGCACCGCATTATTAAAATAAAGCGACGCAATAAAATCATCATCATATTTCAAATTAACGGAATAAATAAGGGGACAATTTGCTTTCTGACCTGGAATTTTTCTATGTAATGCAGAAACTTGTACTGGCGTTTTCCCAACAAATAATCTCATTAAATCAAAATAATGTAACCCATGGTCTAGAAAAATATAATCATCAATATTTGTATACCATGCCGCTAAATTTTCATTATACCTATTAATATGATGTATTTGATATAACTCTCCTAACTCTTTACTTTTAATAATAGAATCAATTTTTTTGCTAACTGGGGCCCAACGAGCATTGTGATTAATTGCAGATTTTATTCCATTTGATTTCAATTCATCGCAAATCATAGATGCTTCAGCTAAATTGTAGCTCAATGGCTTTTGAATAAGTAATGGCTTATTGTAAAAATAAAGTGACCTTAACAAGCTAATTCTATCTACTGGGGTAGTTGCAATATCTATTAATTCCACATCTTGTCTTGCAGCTAATTCTCGTGCATCTGTGCAGAAAAAAGGAATATTATATTCTTCTGCAGCTTTTTGTGCTTTTTCTTTTATTAAATCACAAACTGCAACCACTTCAACATTGTACTTCTTATATGCTGGGAGATGAGCCTCAAGTGCTATTCTTCCGCAGCCAATTAAACCTACTTTCATAATAATTCCTATACTAATTTATATATAATCCTGATCAATAACTAATTCTTGCTGAATAGAGCATAAGTTAGTTAAATTATTTTTCACTTTAATAATTCCATTCTGCTTTAAAAGAGTTAAAATAATTTCTGTTTGAAAAATAATATCTTTTAAATTACCCTTACCCTTAAAGATGTGTTTTGCAAATACATCTAATTTCATTTTTTCTGGCTGGTATTTATATAAAATCAGCTTAAATTTACCGTTTTTCTCTTTTTGGAATCCTTCCATTTTTTTGAGATTAGAATTTATATCCAAGGTAATACACTCCCTCCAAGCATCTATGGACATAACACCATTTCTACCATGAACGATAGTAAAATCTTGCGGAGCATTAATATTCCAACTAGAACGAACAATAGCCTGTTGACCGGTTTCAAGCTCCATTACTAAAGTAGCATTATCATCAACTTTTGGTTTTACTTTATTACCATCACCACAAATTCTGTGTTTAATTAATTGATTATTGAATCCTAAAATAAGTTTAGGTTTTTGCTCTAATAAGCTAAAGAATCTACTTAAAGCATATGGTAAAGTATCAAGAGAAGCCCCTCCTACAGCAGATTTAGAATAATACCAATTTGATCGTGGCGGTCCTGGGACGTCTAAATATGAATGGAAAGCGGTAATTTTTCCTAAAACTCCAGAATTAATTATTTCTTTTGCTTTTTCAATGTACTCATAATCTCCATGCGGAAGAGCCGTAACAATAAATTTACTCTTTTTAGATTCATGCAGTAACTCATCTAAATCATTTACACTTGTTGCTAACGGTTTTTCAACAAGAACATGCTTACCATGTTTTAAAGCTAAGATAGCATCACTAGCGTGTTGTTCATGAGGAGTGCAGACAACAATAGCATTAATTTTATTATCAGAAAAAAATTCTTCTTTTTTTAAATAAACTTTTGCATTTGGGGTTAATTTGAGAGCTTTCTCAATTGATGACTGAGTTTTCGAACAAAGAGCTACCACATAGAATTCAGAGTGTAATATTGCCTGCTCTATAAATGAACGACCAATCATTCCACATCCTAATATTCCTAATTTTATTTTCATAATCAATTTTTAACATATTTCTGCAGCATCTCTAGCAATTTGTTCTACCCGTAGTGCTAATTCTGCTGAATTACTTTGTTTTCCTGACGACACATTTGTAAAAATATTTTCCCACATTGTAACAAAGGACGATTTATAATTACTCTGATTATCTGATACTATTTCTATAGAATTATTAGTTTCTATTTTTACCTTGGTATAGTTATCCAATAAGTATGGGGAACTAAACTCGAGTGAACCTATGGTACTTTGCCCTATAAATTGTATTCCTTCATTATAGGATTCTACCTCCGTTTCAGAGATATTTAATAAAAATTGTTTATCATCTTTAGTAACCAAGAGACAGCTTACAGATTTATCTGAATCGCTCATTTTACAGAAAATTACTTTTAATTCAGGAAAATAACTACATAAAACAGTAATCAAGTGTATACCTGACCATAGCAATTTCTTTAAAACCTTTAACTTTTGTTCAGTTAAATTTAGTGGTACTAATGGAGTCTCAGCCTGACTAAAATTATAGGCCTCTAGTTTTTTAGGCATTACAGCTTCTCTAATTACTTTATCAGATCCATCTGCTTTATAAAAAAAACCAGAAACTATTTCTCTACATGAAACCTGATTAAAAAAACTTTTTATCGCTATATCATGGAATCTCATTAAACCAACTTCTAAAATTAATTTCAAGTTTTTTGCTTTTTTAACTAAGAGCCTTGAATGTTCAATATCTAAGGAAATAGGCTTTTCAGTAAAGACATGTTTTCCGGCATCCAATGCATCATTAATTAGATTTTCATGATTAGGAGAAAGAATAACTACCATATCTATATTTTTGTCCCGAAATATCTCTTTTGGCTCAGAACAAACTACACAATCACTTATTCCTTCTGAAGCAAGGCAAGATCTCTCTCTATCAACATCGTAAATTGAGTTTATACGAAAGAGATCAGATAACCTAAGTAGTACTGGCAAATGAATACAAAAAGCAGCTCCTCCACAACCAAATATCCCGATATTAATTTTACTCATTTTACTTCATATCCTTCATAAATTTTTTCAATATTATCTTTGAGCCACGCTGCATCCTTCAAAAAAGCTGGAGCAATATTATTCATATTCTTAAGATCTTGTTGTGAAAAAAACTTAACAAATTTAACAGGACCATCTTTGTCCTGCCAATTTTCTGGAATTACATTTGATTTAATTTGGGTAGAAAAATAAACTTCTACCTTATGTACTCCATCCTCTTTATCAAAAAAATCATAAACCGAAACTACTTCATTTGCTTTTACGTTAATACCTGTTTCCTCTTTTACTTCTCTTACAACGCACTCTAAAAGAGTTTCATTTGCATTTAATCTTCCACCAGGAGTATACCAAAGTTCACCATCATTACTTACCAGTAACAATTTACTTTCTTTTACAACTAGAGCTCTAGCAGCAACTTGCAATTTGTAATTTATCATACCTTCCCTTCCATAAACATTAGCTGCACATAATATATTTAATACAGACAAAATTACTAATTTGTAAACGATTCTAGTCATAGCTCTTTACTCCATAACTTATTGATATATAACGATGCCTGTTTAATTGCTGAGTTAGAGGGGTGATATTCATCACGCCTAAAAACCTCAATTGTTGAAGGCCCCTTATACCCATAATATTTTAAACAATTTATAAAAGGTTCAATTGGCAAAACTCCTTCTCCAGGTAAAACCCTTTTATAATCATCTATTTTTTTATAATTTTTTTCTTTATGATCACAAATATGAACAAAACCAATATACGAAGCAAAATCTTTAAAAACTGGCTTGTGTTCATCACAATACCAATGCAATAAATCCAACAATAAATTAACATTATCAAAAGCTATTTTATCAATAAGGTTCGTAGCTTTATCAATTGAATCACAAAAAAGAAATTTTCTTTGATCTCCGTTATTAAAGGCAACGTTATGAGAAATATACTCTAAATTAATAGTTACGCTGGCTTTTTTAGCTAATACTGCACAATATCTTACTCTATCTATAAAAAGTTCTTCTGCATAATTTAGATCTTTATAGCCAACAAAAGGATCTATACTCAAGGACATATTTTTACACTTCAATTTATTAGCTATTTCTAGCTTTGATTGTAATAACTCCACTTGCTCCGTAAATAATTTTTCGGTTGCAAAAATAGACATCGGGAAAATATCAGTTTCACTAAGTAAACCACTCAAACCAGAAATATTTAAGCCGTTTAGACGCTCCATATCTAATTCCAGTTTCTGCCATAACTGCACCGGCAATTCAATATTTTTTATATTAAATTCCTTTAAAATATTTGGTAATAATGATACAAAGTTTTTATTATCCAAAATAGCTATATTTAATCCTGTATCCATTAACACAACCTCAAGGCTTTAGTTGAAGAAGTTATGACGTTATGTGTTAATTCAGGTATTTTATCTAAATGTTCATTCACTATTCGATGAACTTCTTCTTGATCAATTTTCAAATCTTCAAATTGGATTAAAATTTTCCACGGTTCCTTTAAACTACTTCCAGTTTTACTAATTAGGTCGACTACAACAGGACTTGCTGTTGTATTATAAATTGTGTTTGCAATATTATTAGCCAAGATATTATAAACTTTTCCTACATGATATACTGGATTTTTACCATTAGCTCCTTCTAAATTCATTGGACGTTTAGGAGTTATAAGACCATTAATTCTATTCCCCCTTCCTACAACGCCTTCGTCTCCAGATTCAATTGACGAACCAGTAGCTGTTAAATATATTTCGTCTTTTTCCAAATTATCTCTAGCATTAATACTTAATGTTACCTTTAGCTTATTGTCAATTTTAGCCAAAAAAGATAAAATATCTCTATGAAGCCACTTAGTATTAAAAATATACTCTCCGCGACTTCTAACATATTTTGAAATCTGAGGTATGCATAAAGTCAAATCAACATCATCCCCATGTGCATAAGCCATAACTTTCACATCCGTGCCTAACCAATTCGGAGCATCTTTCCTTGGTCTATAACTTAGGTAATCAGATAATTTTATTACTATATTTTCAACTCGACTTAGAGGCGCATAGCCAGTACCTAATGAAGTATCATTGGAATATAAATTATTATGTTCTGGTAAGTCCTCAACACCTCTTGGTTCAAACCAATGATGTCGTGTTTTATCACTAGTTGATGAATGCACTTGTCCTGGACTACTTGCTTTACTTAAGTTTAAAACAATAGATATATCTTTTTTTGAATCTAAAATAGGTAACCTATCTTTAAAAAACTCTCGACAAACTTTGTCAATCAAACCTTCAATATCCAGTTCATTTCCTGCAAATTTGCGGGTAGCTCTACCATTTACTAGAATTCTTATTGGATTCATTACTTTATATGATCCGTATACAACCCTTGAACTCCCACCCAATATACAAAGTTTATCAAAATTATGATGTAGAACAATTCCACACTCATCTAAAGTATAGCGTGAATACGCTCTAGATAACTCTTCGGCCAAATCATCAGCTAATTTATCTGGATGTCCCCAACCCTTTCTTTCCATTATCTCTACATTTCCTATGATAGACTTAACGCCCAATTGCAGTAATGTATTTTGTTTCTTTGTAGCAGCCATAAAACTTACCTCTAAATTATTTAAATCATTACCCTCGTATACATTGTTCCATTATTTGTCATAGTGTAATTCTCCTGTTTATTTAATTATTGGTTTTATTTTTAATAACAACAGTCACCACTCTTTTATTACCTTTATGAGCTGCTTTACTATGTCTTAAATCTTCAAGTCTTGATTTACCATAAGAAACAACACTTAATCTTGATGCCTCAACACCATATTCTGCTAGGGCGTCAAGAACAGACTTCCCTCTTTTTAATCCTAGACTCAAATTATACTCTTCCGTTCCCACTTCATCACAATGTCCCTCTATACTTGCTACAACTTTTTTATTAGCTTTTAACCATTCTGCTTGTAGAGAAAGAGTTGCTTTTGCTTCTGTAGATAATTTTGAACTATCAAAAGCAAAATATATTTTATTGCCAGCAATAGTTTTGAATTCTCTATATAATGCACCAATGTTATTATTGAATTCCACGTTATACACTACGATAGGAGCTTTGTGAGTAACGGAACAACCCGCTAAAGTAAAAACTAGTAATGCTGTCGCCGCTTGACTTCTGATATTTTGCATCATCTTACCCCTTAATTTCAATTGATTTAACACGCGAATCAATATTTTTAGAAATCATAATCTGCAATACCCCATCCTTAAAAGATGTATCTACTTTATCTGTATCTGCATTAGAAGGTAGATTGATTGATCTTTGAAAATCACCATAAAATCTTTCACGGGCATAAAAGTTATTATCTTTATGTTCTTTATCAAATTCCTTTTTGCCTTTAATAGTCAAAATATTATTATCAATCTTAACATCTATATCTTTTTTATTAACCCCTGGCAGATCCAGAGATATATGATAATTTGAATTAGTTTCAGAAACATCTAGTTGAGGATAAAATCTTGGCTCTCTATTAGGAGAAGAAAAATGAGGGACTCTGCGCTCTAAATCATAGAAAAAATCATCCAGCGTACGACCATTGTTTTCTCTATCGTTAGTGATTGGATGAAAAGCGGAACTTAGATTTGGTAAGTTAAATGTCATAATTAATACCTCAGTTTTAATTAAAATCAAACTTCTAATTAAAGGATACACCTCAATTATGAACAAAGTAAATAGGTAATATCCCTTACATGATCATTAAATTGGACAATAGTGCTTTACGAATTTGGTTATGCTGAGCTAGATGCTCTAAATGAAATCTATAGTTACGTAAAAGTCTTTATAGAAAATCATAGAATTACATGAGGGACTTGTAGCTAAACGTCCTGGTATATGAGGATCTTTTTTAGGCTCATAGCGATAGAATGGACAGACTATATAATCTTTAGGTTTTTCAGGATCATCATTTGTCCATACGTATTCTTTTTGTGTCCACATGTAATGTTCTTTCATCCCTGATTCACGCTCACATTCTATTCAATATTCTTTTCTTTCCAAGTCTTTATTGTATCCTAGAGGTATAATTTTATAATCAACTTTTTCCCTTTTTGTATAAAGAGGATCTATAGCAATACCTAAAAAATGATTATATTGATTCATAATCATACCGTATTTATCATATCCTTTTACAGCATGCTGTATAGATACAGATACTGAATCGTCATTGCTATAGCCTGGCTCTAAAGAAGGAAATCTAAAGTCGAAACAAACCTTATTACCATTTCCATTTGGAGCATTTTTATCTATTCCATACATATATTTTCTAGGTATGGATAGCCAAGTACCATCTATGCATATATCTCTAATAGGAGTGTTTTTTGCCCAAGGACAAGCATGGTAATAAAAAGAAGGAGGAACTTCTTGTTTCTGCCACTCATAAAATTTTTCATAGGACTTTGCATTAACTATATCCTCAGGAATTTTAACTTTCGTTATAATTCCTCCATCCCTAGTGGAAAAAGTCAGATACTTATCATAATTAGTTTGATAATCGTAATATCTTATTAATACTATTGTTATCCCAAAATAAACTATAATCTTCAGAAATGTCTTTAATACATTCCAAAATAATCGTAAGGTCAGTTTCTTCTTTACTTTAAATAATCCTTTTTTCATTTTCTAACCCCTTTTTGTTCTGAAGCAATGTTTCTAATTTGCCAATTTTTAAAATATTCTAAAGCAATATTTTCATCTTTTATTAGCATGACATTCTCAACATTTCTTGTTTCTGCCGAATTAGTAAAGTTATAGCTTCCTGTAATTACCTTATTTTTATCTATAATTATCACTTTATTATGGGCTATTCCAGAGACTTTATCAATTTTAACGTTTATCCCAGCTTCTTGTAGTTCTTTCATTTTAGAATAACTAGCTTTTAAATTACTTTTGTCCAATAAGATTTTCACATTCACACCTCTATTGTGAGCTTTAATTAACTGATTGA
>JACKZZ010017217.1_pt1 | contig 14543 bp, 15 predicted proteins | sample 8027871 | NCBI WGS metagenome assembly JACKZZ01 (sample SAMN15724774, study PRJNA655200) | protist metagenome | isolation source: fluorescence activated cell sorting (FACS) single amplified genomes of... | place: USA: West Boothbay Harbor, Gulf of Maine | collected 2000-07-19
ATAACATTTGCTGTGTAATAGTTTTTAATGCTTTTTTAAACTCACCAAATCTAACTTTTTTATTATTTAATAAAAAAAATAAAATTCTAATTTTCCACTTACCTCCAAGGAAATAAACGGCTCTTTCTGCTGGACAATCTATTAAATTTTTCATGGTATGATTTTATATACTGGTATGATTATATTGCCTTATTGCTTTATTCATAACAAAGTATTAAATACAGGTCAATCAAATTGAAAGGTTTAATAATGACAAAAGCACATAGAGCAGGAGACGCACCAATTGCTGTAGAAGTTGAAAAAGATAAATCATATTATTGGTGCACTTGTGGAAAAAGTTCAAAACAACCCTTCTGCGATGGCACTCACAAGGGCTCAGAATTCACTCCTTTAGCTTATAAAGCTGAAGAGACAAAAAAAGTATTTTTCTGTGCTTGTAAAGAAACAAATAACCAACCTCTTTGCGATGGCTCACATAATAAATAAATTAAGTAATGACAAACATTGAAGTAGAAAAAATTATAGAACCAGTTGCAGCATCAGATGGTGCTGGTGTTAAATTAAAAAGAAGTATTGGTACTCATCTTATTGATTACCACGACCCTTTTTTAATGTTAGATGAATTTGGCTCTGAGAATAAAGATGATTACATTGGAGGCTTCCCTCCTCACCCTCACAGAGGAATTGAAACAGTAACGTATATGCTTGCTGGCGACTTTGAACATAAAGACAGTACAGGTGGCGAAGGAATAATGACTGCTGGAGATGTTCAGTGGATGAAAACTGGAAGCGGCATTATTCATTCAGAAATGCCTGCAATGAAAGAAGGTAAGCTTCATGGATTTCAATTATGGGTAAACATGCCTGCTAAATTGAAAATGACTAAACCTGAATATATTTATATTGATGCAGATAAAATGAGCAGTCATAAAGATGATGATAAAACTGTCAAAGTGATTGCTGGAAAATTTCAAGATGCAGAAGGACCTGTTAAAGGTCATAATGTTGAGCCTGTTTATTTTGATGTAGAGCTTGAAAAAGGAAAAGATTTTAATTTTGATCTTCCCTCAACTCACAATTCATTAATATATTTAGTTGAAGGTGAAATTAAAGTTGGCAATCAAGATCATGATGCCGTCAAAGATTCTACTTTAATTATTCTAACTAGGGGAGAAAAATTAAAAGTCTCTAGCTTAACTAAAGCCAAGTTTTTATTGATATCTGGAAAGCCTATTGGTGAGCCTATTGCTAGAGGGGGTCCATTTGTAATGAATACTAAAGCAGAGATCTTGCAAGCAGTTCAAGATTATCATAATGATACATTTGTAAAATAATGAAAACTATTAAAATAGAAAAATTTGGTGGTCCTGAAGTATTAGAAGTTAAAGATATTGAGATTGATAAACCAGGTCCAAAAGAAGTTTTGATAAAAAATTTATCAATTGGACTTAACTATATTGACGTTTATCACCGAACAGGTTTGTATCCTATTCCTCTTCCAAGTGGAATTGGCCTAGAGGCATGTGGAATAATTGAAGAAGTTGGTTCAGAAGTTGATCTATTTAAGGTTGGCGATAGAGTAGCTCACTCTTCAATGCCAATTGGAAGTTATTCTGAAAAACAATTGTTTCCTCAAGAAAAATTAGTTTTAGTTCCAGAGGGTATCTCAGATGAAATTGCATCTTGCATTATGCTTAAAGGGATTACTGCTGAATATTTATTACACAGAGCTTATCCAATTAAAAAAGGTGACAAAGTATTATACCACGCAGCGGCTGGTGGTGTTGGCCAAATATTATGCCAGTGGGCTAATGCATTAGGAGCTGAAGTTATTGGAACTGTTGGCTCTAAAGAAAAAGAAGCTATTGCTAAAAAAAATGGTTGTCATCATGTAATAAATTATACTGATACAAACTTTGTTGAAGAGGTGGAAAAAATTGCAGGTAAAAATGGAGTTGATGTTGTCTATGATGGTGTTGGTATTAAAACATTCGATGGATCAATTGAAACCTTAAAGGTTAGAGGTATGATGGTCGCATTTGGTAACGCATCAGGTTACGTTGATACGATAGATGTTAAAAAACATATTAATGCAAAAGGATTATTTTTTACTCGTCCTTCTATTGCACATTATACAATGACAAGGGAAGAATTAGTTGAATCAGCTAAAAAAGTTTTTGATGCAATTTTGTCTGGAAAATTTAAAGTTGAAATTTCAAAAAAATACTCACTTGATGATGCTAAAAAAGCTCATGAAGAATTAGAAGCAAGACTACTAACTGGCCCTGCGGTTATTATTCCTAATTAATCTAAATTAACATCCATATCAGACATATGCAATTTTAATGCATTTGTTGATACTTGAATTTCTCTCATAAAAACAACAATTGAAATCATCATCGATAAACAACAAGATCCAAAGATTAATCTTGCAGCAAAAATTTCATTCAAATAAAGGGCAAACACAGTCAACATATTAAATAAGAAACCAAATGCAGCAAACATAATAGTCCATTTTAAAAGAACAATTCTTCCACTTAAATTTATAAACTGTTTTTTCCACTCAGGAGGAATATGATTTTCATACACATGTTCATCATGAAGCTGCCTAATAAGCTTGCTCAAAGAATGAAATCTGTTGCTATAGACACTCATCAATAAAGGAATGGCCGGAAACATCAATGCTGTAACTGTGTAATCTATATTCATACGAATCAGTTTGATTATGAAACTAGCCTTTGTTATTTACAAGTAAATTATTATGAAACAATTAAATCTCTTTATTGAATTAACAAGATTGAAAAGACCTATTGGCTATATGCTATTATTTTGGCCTTGTGTATGGGGACTAACTCTTGCTTATGATTTCTCAAAAAACTTAAATGATTATTTTTTTTACTTATTATTATTTTTTTTAGGATCGGTTCTAATGCGTTCTGCAGGATGCATTGTAAATGATATTTCTGACAAAGAATTTGACAAAAAAGTTTCACGAACAAAAAATAGACCTATTGCGTCTAATCAAGTTTCCATAAAATTAGGAATATTTTATACTTTGATTTTATGTCTACTTGCACTTTTGGTTTTAATTAACTTTAATAACTTAACAATCTTACTTGCTCTTGGGTCTATGCCTCTAGCCTTTACTTACCCTTTAATGAAAAGATTTACTTATTGGCCTCAATTATTTTTAGGAATAACATTTAATTATGGTCTAATTTTAGGATGGACTACAATACAGGGTGAAATAAATGCCATTGCTATTATCTTTTACTTTGGAGCCATATTTTGGACACTAGGATACGACACAATTTATGGGTTTCAAGATATTAAAGATGACGAAATTATAGGTGTAAAATCAACTTCAATAAAATTCAAAAATAAACCAAAAAACTTTGTATCCACATGTTATGCTTTTCTAATTTTTTCTATTTTAATTGTGGGCTATATGATGAATTATAATTACTTTTTTTATGCAAGCTTGTTGATAACAATTGCTCACTTATTTTTTTACCAAATTAAATCTTTTAACCCAAAAAGCCCACCTATGTGCTTAAAAGTTTTTAAAAGTAATAATTTAGTTGGTCTTCTCATTTTTTTTAATATTTTAACTGGGAAATTTTAATGAATAATTCAGAGATTTATAAAAGACTTTATAAAGATTACTCAAAAAAATATATTAATAAAATATTAATATCGGTTTTTTTTGGAGTTCTTGTTGCAGCTAGCACTTCTGCAATAGCTTGGCTTTTAGATCCCGCTATTAAAAAAATATTTGTTGAGAAAGATCAGTCACTAATATTCATAATTCCTTTATTAATAATTATAGCTTTTACTATCAAAGGGTTTGCTCTTTATTTTGCAAAAGCAATCATGATTAAAGTTGCTGAAGAAATTAAAAAAATTCTTCAATCTCAAATGGTAAAATCTCTAATTAATGCAGATACACAGCTAATAGATAAAAAACATTCTGGAAAATTTATTTCAAATCTTACTTTTGATGTAAACCATATTACCAATATGCTCAGTACAGCCATTTTAAGCTTATTCAAAGATAGCTTAACTTTGTTTGGGTTGCTATTTGTAATGTTTTATCAGAATTGGAAATTATCATTAATTGCAATAATAATGATTCCTATTGCTGGTTTAGCTTCAAAAACTCTCGGTAAAAGAATTGGAAAAGTTGTGACAGAAGCACAAGAAAAATCTGGTTTTTTAAATACTCATTTAATTGAATTATTTAAAAACCATAAATTAATTAAAATTTTTCAAAGAGAAGACTATGAAAGTAAAAGAACAGATGGTCATTTAAATCAACTAAAAGAAAAAAATATTAAAATCAATACTGTGTTTGTAAGATTGTCACCAATCATGGAAACCTTGACTGGAATAATGATTGCAATTTTAATATTTTATTCTGGAAAATTAGCTCTTAATGACGAGATTGAGATAGGAAATTTTTTCTCTTTTCTTGCAGCAATGATGCTCGCATATCAACCTGTAAGAGCTCTATCTACAATGAATATGATATTAAAACAGGGGTTATCTGCAGCCAATAGAATTCTACCTATTATTGACAATCAAAATAAAATTGCCGATCATGAAGACGCTCAGGATATTAATATTACTGATTCTAATATTAAGTTTCATAACATTAACTTTCAATATAATGCCGATGAAAAAGATGTTTTAACAAATATAAATCTAAATATAGCTGGGCGGAAAATGACCTCATTAGTTGGGCATAGCGGTTCTGGAAAATCAACAATTTTAAATTTAATACCTAGATTTTATGACGTTCAATCAGGAGATATCTTGATTGATAATCAATCTATATACAAAGTGAAAATTAAATCTCTAAGAGATAATATATCCCTTGTAAGTCAAGATACGACTTTGTTTGATGATACGATAAAAAATAATATCAAATATGCCAAAAATGATGTCACAGATGAAGAGGTAATTTCAGCAGCAAAATTCTCTTATGCACATGAGTTTATAGAAAAATTACCAAAAAAATATGAAACAATAATAGGCGAAAATGGAATTAGATTATCAGGTGGAGAGAAGCAAAGACTATCTATAGCTCGAGCCATGATCAAGAAAAGTCCAATAATTCTTTTAGATGAAGCAACTTCATCATTAGATTCTGAAACTGAAAGTAAAATTCAAGATGCTTTAAAAATATTAACTAAAGATAAGACAACCATTGTAATAGCTCATAGACTGTCAACAATTTTAAGCTCTGATCAAATTTACATTATTGACTCTGGAAATGTTATTGCGAACGGTAAACATGATGAATTATTAAATAATTCAGAACTTTATAAAAATTTCTATGAGAAGCAAATTCGTAAAGAATAATGTTTTTTTTATATCAAATAATAATTACTATTACTCTAATATTCTCTCCATTAATTATATTTTTTAGAATTTTAAAAAAAAAAGAAGATAAAAAAAGATATAAAGAAAAATTTTGCTTTCCATCAAAAAAACGTATTAGTGGTAATTTAATTTGGTTTCATGGATCAAGTGTGGGTGAACTTTTAAGTATTTTACCTCTAGTTCAAGAGCTTGAAAAAAATAAGTCTATAAACCAAATTTTAATAACTACTTCAACTTTGAGTTCTGCTCAAATATTTAAAAAATTTAATTTTAAAAAAACTGTTCATCAATTTTTTCCAATAGACTCGATATTCTTTTCTTATAAATTTTTGAATTACTGGAAGCCAACTATTGCAATATTTATTGAGTCTGAGATTTGGCCTAGCATCTTTAAGATTATTAATAAAAAAAAAATTCCATTAACACTTCTTAATGCAAGAATTACAAAAAAGACTTTTGATAAATGGAGGGGTGTAAAAAAATTTTCAAACTCAGTGTTTCAAAATATTTCAATTGCCTACCCTCAAAATGAAGAAACATTTAGTTATCTTAAAAAATTAAACGTCTCAAAAGTAAAAAAAATAGGAAATCTTAAGTTTTTCAATAATCAACAATCTAAATTTACTAAACTAGACAAAATTTTTTTAAAAAATATAAATCCTAAAAAAGTTTGGTGTGCTTCAAGCACACATCCAGGTGAAGAAATCATTTGTGCAAATACTCACATAAAACTAAAGAAAAAATATAAAAATTTATTAACAATAATAATACCAAGACATATTCATCGTGTTAGTAAAATAGTTGATGAAATTAAAGGTTTAGATTTGAATATAGTTTTACACAGTTCAAAACCAAAAAAATTAAATAATACAGACATTTATTTGGTGGACACATATGGTGAGACAAAGAAATTTTATCAATCTTCTAATATAGTTTTTATGGGTAAATCAATATCGGGAAATGGTGGTCAAAACCCTCTTGAACCTACCAACTTAGGTTCTACTGTTTTGCACGGACCGAACGTAGATAACTTTAAAGATACCTACAAATTACTCAATAAACTAAAGATTGCTTATAAAGTTAATGGAGTAAAAAACTTAACTCAATCAATAGACAAATTAATTACTAATCCCAATAACAAAAAAAACTATTTAAAAATTGCAAAAATAGGAAAAAAAATACTTAATGAAACTAAAGATGAGATAAATAGTTTATTAAATAATGAAATTAAAAAAACCTAAATTCTGGGATCATAAAAAACCATCCTTTTTTTCATATCTACTATTACCTTTTTCAATAATTTTAGGCTTAATCACAAAAATAAAATCAAAACCTAAATTTTCTAATTCAAAAATTAAAACAATCTGTGTTGGAAACATCTATATTGGGGGAACAGGCAAGACATCATTGGCCATAAAGATAAAAGAAATTTTAGATAAAAATAATATCAGAGCTTGTTTTATTAAGAAATTTTATCCTAATCAAACTGATGAGCAAAAACTACTTAGTAAAAATGGAGTTTTATTTAGCAATTTAAAAAGAATTACTGCACTTAATGAAGCCATTTCAGAAGGTTTTGAAGTTGCTATCTTTGATGATGGACTACAAGATAGCTCTATCAAATATGACTTAGAAATTGTTTGTTTTAATAATCTAAATTGGATCGGAAATGGACTTACACTACCATCAGGACCTTTAAGAGAAAATATTAATAATCTGAAATCTTATGAAAATGTTTTTTTAAATGGAAATGAAGAAAGTCTAATTGCCATCAAAGAACAAATTAAAAAAATTAACCCAAATATTAATATTAATTCTGGAAAATATATACCGATAAACATAGGTGAATTTGATAAAGATCAAAATTACTTGGTTTTTTCTGGTATTGGTAATCACAAAACTTTTGTAGAGATGTTAAAAAATAATAAATTAAAAATTGTAAGTGATTTAGAATATCCAGATCATTACCAGTATTCACAAAAAGATTTTGATGAAATAATAATCAATGCGAAAAAATTCAACGCACATATTATAACTACTGAAAAAGATTATTTAAGGCTAGAAAACTTAAAAAGAAAAGAAATTTTTTATGTTAAATCAAGTCTTGATGTATCAGACGAGAAAAATCTCACAAACAAACTAATTAAATTAAATGAAAAAAATTAAATATTTTTTTGAATTTTTAATTATATCTTCTCTTTTTATTATTTATAAATTTTTAGGATTAAAAATTTCATCTCACTTCAGTGGAAAATTATTTGAAACATTTGGTCCAATTTTCAGATCAAAAAATCTCATTAAAACTAATATTCAAAGAGCTATTCCTAAAATTAATTCATCAAAAATTAAGAGTATTACAAAAGATATGTGGAATAATTATGGAAGGACATTGTCTGAATATATGTTTCTTAAAGGTTTTAGAAATGATCAATTTAGATCAAATATTAATATTACAGGTAAAGAAATTCTTCAAAAAATAAAGCATGAAAAAACCCCAGTAATTTTTGTTTCTGGTCATTTTAGTAATTTTGAATTAATGGCGATGGAAATTGAAAAATCTGGTGTAAATTTATCAGCAATATATCGACCATTAAACAATATTTTCTTAAATATATTAATGGAAAGAATTAGAAAAAAATATATTTGCAAAAATCAAATTAAAAAAGGAACTAGTGGAGTTAGAGAATTATTAAAGTTATATAAAAAAGGCTACTCTATAGCCTTAATGATTGATCAGAGAGTCTCTCAAGGAATAAAATCTAAATTCTTTAATCAAGAAGCATTCACTACAACAATTCCTGCACAATTTATAAAAAAATTTAATTGTAAAGTAGTACCAATTTCTATTAAGAGGCATAATGGTGTAAATTTTAATATTAAAGTTGAAAAACCTATTGAGTTTTCAAAAAACTCCTCTACTGAAAAAATTACTAGAGAGCTAAACATTTGGCTGGAGAAAACAATTTTAAAAAATCCAGGGGAATGGATATGGTCTCATGATAGATGGAAGTAAGAATTTAGTGTGTCTCTTTTTTTTTATGAGCTTCTACATATGAAAAATATGGTTCTTGAAGCTCAACATTCCAATAATTAAGATTTTCTAAACTAATTAATTTTCCTGATACAGCACAAACGACATGATCACCATTTTCAATAATTTCAAAGTTATTTGGTAAATATTTTAATTTTGCTAATTTTTTATTCATTTTTAGTTTATATACATCTATATGAAAGTTGGAATAATTGGAAGTGGTGGAAGAGAGCACGCTCTATGTCTGTCCATCAAAAAATCACCTAGAGTTAACAAGATATACTGCTTTCCTGGTAATGCAGGAACTTCTGATATAGCTGAGAATATTGAAATTGATTTATCAGACTTTAACAAGATTAAAGAATTTTCAATCAAAAATGAAATTAGTTTATTAATTGTTGGACCAGAAAAACCATTAGTTGATGGAATAGTGGATTTCTTTAAAGATACTGAAATAAATATTTTTGGTCCTGATAAAATTTCTTCTCAGTTAGAAGGATCAAAAATATTTACAAAAAAAATATGTGAAAAGCACAATATACCAACTGCTAAATTTGGTATTTTTGAAAATGCCAATGATGCAATATCTTTTTTAGATAAAACTCAGTTTCCACTTGTTGTCAAAGCTGATGGTCTTGCATCTGGAAAAGGTGTTTATATTTGTGAAAATAAAGATGATGCAAATTTAGCAATAAAAGAAGTTTTTGATGGAAAGTTTGGATTAGCACAAAATATTTTAATTGAGGAATTTCTTGTTGGTGAAGAAATGAGCTATTTTATTATAAGTGATGGTAAAGAAATCAAGGGCTTTGAAACTGCACAAGATCATAAAAGAGTTCTAGAAGGTGATAAAGGAGCGAATACAGGTGGAATGGGTGCTTATTCACCTTCAAGACTACTCAATCAACCTTTGGAAGAAAAAATATTAAATAAAATAATCAAACCTACCATTAACGCCCTAGAAGAAATGGGATCTAATTATAAAGGATTCTTATACGCTGGCTTAATGATAGTTAAAGATGAACCTTATTTGATTGAATACAATGTACGAATGGGAGATCCAGAGTGTCAGACTATTTTACCAAAATTAAAAACAGATTTATTTGAAATTATCAATGCGTGCTGCAATGAAAACCTAAAAGATATAAATATAGAGTGGCATGATAAAAAAAGTCTATGTATTGTTTTATGTTCAAAGGGCTACCCAGATAAATATAATAATCAAATTTTAATAGATAATATTGGATATCTAAAGCTTGATGAGGATGATTATTTTTTTCACGCTGGTACAAAAAAAATAAACGATCAGGTTTATTCAGATGGTGGAAGAGTAATTAATTTTGTTAGTCTGTCATCAAATTTTAAAAATAGTAGAGATAAAGCTATAAGTTTAATTAAAAACCTTAATTGGAAAGATGGTTTCTATAGAAAAGATATTGGTCATAAGGTGATTGATGAATGAGAATTATTTCAGGAAATTTTAAAGGCAAAAAAATTCTTCTACCTAAAGATAAACTAACAAGACCTCTCAAAGATTTAACAAAAGAGTCAATTTTTAATATATTAAAACATTCTAAATTATTAAATGTAGAGTTAGAAAATTCTAATATTTTAGATTTATTTTCAGGTGTTGGATCATTTGGTCTCGAATGTTTATCAAGAGGGGCTAGAAATATTACCTTCTTAGAAAGTTATACAGAAGTATTAAATATTTTAAAAAAAAATATAGATAATTTAAATCAACAAAATCAAACAAAAATAATTGAAAAAGATATTTTTTCTGAAAATACACTTAAACTATTAAATGACAAATTTGATATTATTTTTATGGACCCTCCCTATAAGGAAAAAAAATTACCTTTTCTGCTGAATGCAATAACTAAATTAGAATTGCTTAACACAGATGGCATCATAATTATTCATAGACATAAAAGAGAAGATGACGACCTACCAAAGGAATTCAACCTAATTCTAGAAAAAAATTATGGTATTTCAAAAATTATATTTGGAAATATTTTAACTTAATATTTTTTTTGTTTCTATTTTTATTAACTCAACAGAAGGTTGATCAAATGGATTAACATTTAAAGCTCGACCAAGTAAAATAGTCTCTAATATAAAGAAACAGAACAATTCACCTAGAGACTGTTCATTTCTTTTTAAAATTCTAAAGCTTCTAAAAGGTATTTTTTTTGAAATAAAAACTTTCTCTGTAGCAATCATTTGAGATTGTTTTATTTTTTCTATTGATAGGTTTTTTAAAAACTTATGAGTATTTAACACACTATCATTCTTAATTTTAACATTTCTATTTTCTAGAACATTAAAAAATGTATAAAAATATTTATTTGGTCCATCTAGATAAAGCTGCATTAAACTATGATTATCTTTTGGCATTGAAGAAACAACGGGTAATAATCCAAGTGATTTTTTTCCTAAACTTTCAGCTATTAGTTGCTGATACCATTTAAATAAATTTTCAGATTGCTCATCATAATTTAAAATTATTGACGTTTGTTTTCCACTCTTGATTAAGTTTAAGGTAGTTGACACGTTGCTTACTAAATTATTAATAAAATTTTTATTTTTAATAAGATTATTAAATTGCTTAAATTTCTTTTCATTCAAATTCATTAATTCTGCAGGTAGCATTCCAACTTCTGACAACACAGAATACCTGCCTCCTACGTAATTTTTATGCTCAAATATTTCTGCCTTTAGTTTTGCTGCTAAGTTAGTTAGATAGCTATTTTTTGACTCAGTAATAATAATATTTTTTTCTTTTTTGGAAATTAATGTATTGGCATTCGCTATTGTCTCCAATGTATTTCCTGATTTAGAAATAATTAAATTTAAATTTATATTTTTATTATTAAAATAATCTGCATTGCTGTTTAAATTATTTACAAAAGTAATTTTTTTTTTTATTTTAGGTTTTAAAAAATCATAAATAGCTTCAGAGCCGAGAACAGATCCACCCATACCAATTATTCTTAAATTTGATAATTTTTTATATTTTTTAATTATTTTTTTTGAATAGCTATATTTATATGTGGGTTTTAAAGTTTCAAACAATGCTGGCTGATTTTTTAGTAGTTTTAAAAAATCTTTTTTTATTATTTTAGAACTTTTGATATTTAAAAAATTTTTAAATATCATTTCTTTAATGCTCTAGATTATTGAATTTATCTTTTAGTTTTTTAAAAAAACCTTTTTTTTTTGGTTCTTCATTATCTTCTATAACTTCATCTAAATTTATTTCTGTAGTTTCTATTAAATTAACTTTTTTTTCATTAATCTTTTTAATAATAGATTGCTCAATAGAATTTTTTGCATCATCACTTTTTTCACTTGTGCTTATAGAAGAGCTTTGATTTATTATATCTTCAATATCTGATGTATCTTTTTTATCTGATATTATGTTTTCTTCAGGTTCCTTTCCAGGTTCTGGCAACTCTCCAAAGCTAGGTGGTAATACTAATGGGGACTTTTTTTCAACCAAAAATTCGTCACTTCCTTTTTTTTTACTTCCTCCCAATCCTTCGGCAACTGTTCCGCAGGAATTTAAGAAAATAAGTATTAAAAAAGAAGCTATTAATGGATTAGTTTTTTTCATTTGTATTTTTATTATTAAAGAAAAGTTCTACTAAAATAAGACAAAAAACTCCAATGGTAATAAATATGTCAGCTACATTAAAAACAAACCAATGAAAGCCATAAAAATGTAAATCAATAAAATCTGGAACAGCGGTATAAACTATCCTGTCATAAAAGTTCCCAAAAGCGCCACCTGCAATTAACGCAAAAAAGTAACGCTGAATATTATTATTTTTTAACATCATAAAAATAATACCAATAATAATAAGACCAATTAAGATTGTAATAAAATTATAAATAACACTTCCATCTATTGAAAATAAACCAAAAGCTATTCCTTTGTTCCAGATTAAAAATAAGTTCAAAAAAGGAGTGATATAAATATCAACTGAAGTTTCTATTTCTGCAAGTTTTAAGATATATAGCTTTGTTGTACGATCAAATATAAAAACTATTAATATAATTACTAAATTTAAATAAAAGTTTTTTAAGTTAATTTTGTTCATCAACTTTTTTAGTTAATCTGAATGTCTCTCACATTTAACTTTATTGATCTTCCAACAAACTGGGCATTTATTTCCTTCGGCTTTAATCGTTTCAATAATTATTTCATCAGTGTTTGATTGATGAACTAAAGCAGAGGATGTGATGCATATTTCTGAAAAATCTACATTTTTTGAAATTTCGAATAATGATTTATTTAGATTAATAATTAGACTAGCTTCTAAGCTTGATCCTATTTCTTTGCTAGCTCTTTTTGCTTCAATACTTATATTGCAGATATCTCTAATTTTTTTTAACTCTATCCATTTCTTATATAATTCTTCATCTTGAAAAGACTCTGGATATTTCATGAATTGTTCAAGATGAATACTTTTTTGCTCTTTGTTTATCAGGGTAAAAATTTCTTCGGTTGTAAATGAAAGTATTGGTGCAAACCATTTAACCAAAGATTCTAAAATAATATTTAAAACTACTATACTACTCTTTCTTCTATCAGAATTTTTTGAATCACAATATAAAGCGTCTTTCCTAATATCAAAATAAAATGAAGATAGGTCTACTGTGCAAAAATTTAAAAGCTCTTTATAAAGATTGTGAAAATCATAAGATTTAAAATAATTTTTAAAATTATTATTTAGCTCATACACTCTATGAAGCATATATCTCTCTAGCTCTGGCAATTGTTTGATGTCTAGACTTTCCATATCAATTTTTTGGAAATCATCATTTAGGTTACCTAGTAAATATCTAAATGTATTCCTAATTTTTCTATATGAGTCAGCGTGTTGTTCTAGAATAGAATAATCAATTCTTAAATCCTCAGCATAATTAGATGATGCAACCCATATTCTTAAAATATCTGCACCATACTTTTTTAAAATATCCTCAGGTGCAATTACGTTTCCTACAGATTTTGACATTTTCAGACCTTTGCCATCCACAACAAATCCATGTGATAATATAGATTCATAAGGCGCTCTACCTCTTGTTCCACAAGATTCTAACAGTGACGAATGGAACCATCCTCTATGCTGATCTGAACCTTCTAAATACATTGATGCTGGCCATTGAAGATCTTCTCTTTTTTCCAAAACAAATGCATGAGTGCAACCGCTATCAAACCAAACTTCAACAATATCACTTATTTTTTCGTAATCTTCTGCTTTATATTTATCCCCTAAAAATCTTTGAGGACTATCAGAAAACCAACAATCAGAACCTTCTTTTTCATAAATGCTCGCAATATTCTCATTTACATTATCATCTACTAAAATTTCTTTAGTAGTTTTATGAACAAATATTGGAAGTGGAACTCCCCAAACTCTTTGTCTTGAAACGCACCAATCTGGCCTTGTTTCAATCATTGCTTTTATTCTTTCTCTGCCTTTGTCTGGATAAAATTTAGTATCATCAAGAGCTTTTAATGCTTTTTTTCTCAAGCCATGACTTTCCATAGAAATAAACCATTGCGGAGTTGCTCTATGAACAAGAGGTGCTTTTGATCTCCATGAATGTGGATATGAATGAATTAATTCCCCATTAGATAATAACTTTTTTTGTTCTTTTAATTTTTCAATAACAATTGGATTAGCTTTAAAAATATGAGTTCCCTCAAATAAAGGAAGGTTTTTAGTGTATTTACCATCACCATCTACTGTCTCTATGGCTTTTATCCCATGCTTTAAACAAAGATTAAAATCATCAGGACCATGACTGGGTGCACAATGAACAATACCTGTTCCCTGTTCTGTTGTAACAAATCTTGCTTCAAGCATTGGTATATCATAATCATAACCTAGCTCTAAGAAAGGGTGACTACAAATTGTATCTTTAAAATCCTTACCCTTAAATTTTTTTATTTCTTTATAACTTTTGATTTCACAATCTTTAATAACAGATTCAAGTAGAGCTTCCGCAACAACTATTTTTTTATTCTTAAAATCTCCTTCATCACCTAATTCAATTATTAAATAATCTAAGGCTTCATTATATGCTAGAGCTTTATTTGCAGGTATGGTCCATGGAG
>JACKZZ010005160.1_pt1 | contig 14535 bp, 9 predicted proteins | sample 8027871 | NCBI WGS metagenome assembly JACKZZ01 (sample SAMN15724774, study PRJNA655200) | protist metagenome | isolation source: fluorescence activated cell sorting (FACS) single amplified genomes of... | place: USA: West Boothbay Harbor, Gulf of Maine | collected 2000-07-19
AAATGATTAGATATAAATTGTATAATTGTAATAGAACCTAAATTGTACCAAAGTCATTTAATGTGTAACATGTTTTGTATCAAAAAGTTATATAATATTCATAGAGTCGTCATCGAACCAGTCCGGTTCTGCCAGTATTTTGGACTTTCTTGTACCTATACACAACTGTTCGAACAGTTCACGTGGACTAGACACAGGTTTGAATTACTTTTGTAATTCAAGAGAAAGTAAGACCAAACCCGGACATCACTTTGGTTTCTGATAATTTTCCGATACAAAAATGAATTTCGATCCAGCTTCTGATGATCGTTCTGAGAGAGTAAAGGCCAGAGCTGCGATTGCAGAGAAAAATGATAAGCCGAGTGATTTTGAAAGTCAAATTCAGGCTGCATTTGATTCATCAGGTACTAGTTTTGATGTACTACGGGCCGATAACCTGGATAGCTCGGTAGCGAGTACACCAACATCGGATGGGAGAGTGCAAAAGGATGGAGAAGATTCTCGTTTAGACGAAATGTTAAGACTTCTTTCTTCCGTCAATGACCGGGTGAGCCGCAGTGGGGATCGTTAAGACTGACTCAAAACGAGCAAGTGATCTAGACCTAGCCATAATTTCGGGTCAAGTAGGCACAGTGCCTTTAGTAAGTGGCCGCATCGACACTGACGACAGTGGTCAGGGGTTCGGAGGTCCAGGAGCGAGTTCAACGGGCTTGATAGCCGCAGGTGAGACTGCCGATGGTGTGTCTTCCAGGAGCGAGCACACCGAAGGGTCATGGTCATTGCTAGCAGGGGCAGATAACCCATCCCCTGCGTATGTAGAGAGAGTGTCAGGGGTAGAAGCCCTCTATAATGCAGGAGCATGGAAATGGAGGGATACTAACGAGACCCTTATGTCACTACAGAAAATTTACCAGTATGGAGCTTAAGAAGGTATTGAATTCAACCCCTCAGTGCAAGCTCTGTAAGTCAAACCTGGAGGAATGCATCAAGTCTGTGTCTAGCGCGTACAATCTTATTGATTTTACGCGGACTTGATGCATTCCTCCAGGTTTGACTTACAGAGCTTGCACTGAGGAGTGAACTCAATACCTTCTTAAGCCCCACGACTTTGTTTACCAAACTCCATCTCCAAAACCCAATGATCAACAATTCATCGTCCTGAAAGTAGCTACTGAGGGAGGTCTACTCGAAGTCCGACATGCAGTGGGGTTTCCACATATGACAAGTGTGGAATTATTTTCAAAATACAATTTTCTGCTGGTGTTAAGGTGTTACGGCGATATATGGACGGTAAAAACTCAATATTTTTGAAGTGAAAAGCGGACTCTTGCTACGTGGAGGAGCATAAGTGATGCAAAAGTCAGCTCAGCGCAAGCTTTCCCAGGCTAAAAACCCTCCTAAGAAAAAAGATTTGACAGTAGAGGAGGTGGAGACCATTTTTTTAGAGAAATTCCAAGAGAAGTTTAGTCTTACAAGAAAGGATATCAAGAGAGCCTTTTCGTTCCATGATCATGACGGTTCAGGCTTTCTGGACCCTGAGGAGCTTACAGGAGCTATATCCCACTACGTTAATGGAGTATCAAAAGAAAAAGTAGCGGAACTAGTCAAGTTTTATGACATCGACGGTAATGGAAATATCAGCCTCGAGGAGTTCACGCACTTCCTTTTATCCCGTACATCACCCAACAAAGACGAATGGATGACTGTGAAATCGCTCAAGGAGAACTTCCGTGGTGGTGCTATTACCCCAACCGACGACGGTTACGATGCTCGTTCTGTAGTCAGTAGGGGCAGTAGGGGCGGTAGAGACCTAGGTACGGCATCAGAGATACGGCGGCCTCTGCACCCCGATGATATCAATGCTGTAGAATATGCGACCAAGATTTACATGGGATCAGTACGTGCTGCCATGCTGGCCAAGGCACGGGTGGTGTGGAGAGAAAGGAGAGTCCCGTCACATAAACTTAAGAATAAAACGGGGGATGTTATTGATGAAATTGCTCGCGATTTGTTTATTAGAGCTTTCAACAAACAACCCTCAGCACCAGCATCAGGCTCACGCTCAGGTTCAGGTTCAGACCATTATGGACACGGGGGATTGGATATACGTCGCTTCCGAGAGATCGTGGTTAGTTTTAAACCTGCTGGATCCCCAGATCCTGATATGAGTGTGGTGCAAATGCTATATAGCGCATGTAAATCTAGTGGTCCACTGACGACTGTGCATTCTCGGGACATTGACCCGCAACGATTGTGCAATGCCATCTTCGACAATGGCTCCCAAGTCGTGAATAAATTCGGATTCGGACAGATGCTTAAGCCTTCTACTGACACCGGCCGTGCCGAGGTAGGCAAAGGGCCTATTGTAGCGGAACATGTCACAGAGCGCACAATAGAAGATATCCCTCATCGATACCTTACCCCACATTGTCGTACATCTATGGCAGTTCCGTCCGATTTTAGTGTTGAAATGGTTCGGAGATCGAATAATATTCCTTCCTGGCAACCACTACGGGACCATTGCTTTGGTTTGAATGCCAACCTCTACAGTGGCCAATCCCTTCATGGCCTTCCTTCCTCCGGGGGAAATAAAATAATCTATTGCTCTGCGAAACTAGCAATAGTGCACGATTTGCCTACTAACACACAAGCATTCTTCGAAGGACACACGGATGATGTGACTTGTGTGGCTCTTTCACCAGATGGTACATTGTGTGCCACTGGCCAAGTAAGCCGTAGACCCGTGGTGCTGGTATGGCGCACAGATTTAAATAGTAACACCTCAGAAGGGTCAGGGTATGGTGTATTCAAAGGACCTGGATCAGGGACAAGGACAGGGACAAGGACAGGGACAGGGACAGACGAGAGGCGGTGTGTTGATGAGTCAGGCGATACACCAGGTCTGGTCCAGCGAATAGGAGAAGGCTTTTTCCAGCGCGGTATTGACGCTGTCCAATTCTCCTATGATAACAAATTCCTCGTGGCTATAGGATGCGACGATCACCACACACTCGGTGTCTTTTTGGTCTCCACTGGTGAACTGTGTTGTGATGCTACCACGGCCAATGGCTCTCCTCCACAGATATACAGCTTAGCATGGTCACCAGGACAACAAAGCACAGAGTATATTACAAGAGATCATGATGGCGAATGTGATGTATTTGTCACCGCGGGCTTCAGACATTTGAAATTCTGGTCATTCCGGCGTGCATCGAAGGTTCTCCTGACGGATAGGGACAAGAGCAAGGGCCAGTACTCACTCACTGGCCGCGCTGGAAGACTCGGTAGTGGGGTAGGGTCAGGGTCAGCTAAAGCCAAGGCAGGCAAGAAGGAGGGCGATGCGAAGGGCTACGGGGCAGGGGTAGCGGCGAAAGAGGCTGAAGTCGGCCTTCCTAAGATCAATTTATCAACGGCCTTCGTCTCGAAGCCGTATTCCGTAGGCGGTGTGAGCACGTATGACGTCTTAGTTGGCGGAGACAATGGCAATATTTACTTATATAGAAACGGCGTGTGCAATAAGATCGTTTCCGTCATTCCTGTTCCTAAGTCCGCCCCTGCCCTTCCTGGCCAGGCATTCGAAGGCGGAGTGCGGTGTCTTATCACGAAGGGCAACTTCCTCTATATAGGAGGGGGACGAGGACAGGTATCGATTCTGGCTCTATCTGACCTATCGGAGCTAGCGAGGTATAGTGTTATGCCGTCACCGTCTGCATTAAAGGCACAGCAAGGCAAAGGATCAGTTCCAGCACGCGAAGAACACCCTCTTCATCCCGCTAAGCCTTCATCACGCCAGCCCACACCTCACCGTCCCCTATCAGGCCTAAGGTACCCCACTACGTCTTTTCCTTATAACCCTTTATCGGCTCCAGGAGACACCAGAGGGGGACCTGAATTTTCGCCAGGTGGCGAATTTCTACTATCATCAAAGCGAAAGACAAAAGGGCCCCCGGATCAATGGGGGGGTGAGAAAGACCCCACCATGGTGCGTCCAATCCTACCTGAAGGCATCAGTGGTAGCTTTGATGTGACTGGGATAGCCCTTGTTGATGCTGGTAGAGGAGGGGGTCCATATGGTGGTGTAGCCTCCATTGTTGTGTCCACTGCTTTCGGCAAGGCCTTTCGTATTGATGTAGGCAAGCAGTGCTCTAGAACCCCTCAACCTGCAGGAAAGGCATCCATTGCACCTACCACAAATCCTACCCATGAAACACTCTTCACCTATCACTATGGGCCAGTACGGGCATTATCAACTCATTCTGGTGGTATTGCTGGTGATTGTATCTTAACTGGCGGAGACGATCGATGGTTGTGTCTATGGGACTTAAGGGAAAATGCTCTTTTAACTAGAGCGCGAATGCAGGCTCCAGTACGGTGCTGTCATTTCACTTCAACAGGAGGGTTTGTTGCTGCTGGTACGGCGGGGGGGATTATTGGTGTATTCGTATTAGACAAAGAGAGGGCGAAGAGTGAAGCATTCGTCATTGATCCCCACTCCGCCCCAACGTTCACTCTAACAATGCTCAGCAGTCGTAAGGATTGCAATAAAGATATTAGTGATATCAAATTCAATAGTGCTGGTACTATGCTTGCTGTGGGCTCTCATGAAGATGCTATTGATTTATATTCCGTTGAATGTGTTGAAAAGAATATTTATCATCAAATCGACCCAGCTGTGCGCATCACGCCTTTAAAACGACTCATCGGACACCGCAGTTTCATCACCCACCTCGATTGGTCAAATGACGGTCATGTTCTTAGAAGCACGTGTGGCGCATATGAAATCCTAATGTGGGATATCGCGACGTGTAAAGCGATATTATCCAGTGGACGCTCTACCGAAAGTGATATTAAATGGGCATCGCTCTCTTCACCCTTGGGGTTTGGCGTTATGGGAGTTTGGAAAAAGAATGCAGATGGCACAGATATCAATGCTGTTGATGTATCATTCAAGAAACATCTAGTTGTAACTGCTGATGATTTCGGCGATGCGAACCTGCTCAACTATCCATGTGTAGTGGCCAACGCCCCTAGTCGAGCTCTTGCCGGTCACTCTAGTCATGTCATGAATGCACGATTCGCTGGTGCCACTCATGATTTTATAGTGACGGTTGGTGGTAATGATTGTGCCGCAATGGTCTGGCTTATCACCCGTCGTATCTAAAATCATCATTTATCCTTAAATCATTACATACCGTAGATCATAAAGGTGAAGGTCCCCCCCCCCATGGCCCCTGTACGCTGTACGCTGTAAGCAATGGTGCTAACCCGTAACGAAAGAAAAGATTACGGCTAGAATCGCCTTGTTAGAGCAGATTATTTAACCTTGTGTAAACCCATACAGTTTGACTAATTTATTTCTTGTAGGTAGCTTTGTTTAATATGTTAAGAATTGCCTAATGGAAACAAAACCAACTACGACACACTGTGGTTAAAAAGACGCCGAGTCGAGTATTCTCAAAACAAAATCTAAATATGCTCATGCGTAGAATTGTTAGCGTCGCGGTCCGCCGCATGGGTAATCTAGGACGATCGCCATTCTCTACTATAATCCAGCAGCAGACTCAATCATTTACAGATGGGCAACTAAATGACATGTCACTGGATCAATGGAGTGAAGAATTTAGAAAAGCCACTATCTCAATCGCTGATATGGATAGTAGTAATGTCACATATGAAACCTCTGCTGAACGCTTACGTGCTTTAGTCAAGACTCGCCTATTACTACATACTGATATCAATAATAGACCAGAAAGGTTCTTTCTAGCTCATCGACTGCTCGCAGCCCATGCATCTCGACTCGGGCCAGGGTTCTGGATAAGATTTACTGTACACTACAATCTATGCGTTGGGACTGTTTGTGGATTAGGTAACCAAGCGCAAGTTAAGGACCTCGATGATTGGCAAACAAGCGGCGCTTTGGGTTGTTTCAGCTTGACCGAGAAGTTCGCCGGTGTGAACAGTGGTTTTATTGTGAATACTACTGCTGATTGGGATTCCACAACACAAGAGTTTGTTCTCCACACCCGTGATGAAGGTGCCAAGAAGAATTGGATATCACAAGGTCTCGTTGCGGAAAAGACAGTAGTAGTAGCCGATTTGCGTATCAAGGGAAAGAGTTTCGGTCCGCATGCATTTACCATGAACTTACGAGAAGGAGTAGGGAATAGCTCTGAAGTCGTCACTGGAGTACATCATGGCGACATGGGGCGAAAAACAGTGGGAAATGACCTCGATAACGCTTGGATTGGCTTTAATAAAGTCCGACTGCCAAGAAGTGCACTTTTAGACCGCTATGCCACCATTGGACAGGATAACGAGTACATCCAAAACGTGAAGGGTATGCCTGTATTTCATATGATCGGTCAGCGTCTATTCACAGGGAGGGTAGCCGTTGCGCAGGCGGCGCTGATGTTTACTACCAGTCTTTTTGCCACGACGAAGACCTATACTGACAACAAGGCGGTCTTCACGCCTGCTGGAAATGCGCCATTAAGTAGTATTCCGCAGCTGAAGTCTCTTTACAAAGAGGCCGATGTTGAGCTAACTCGCTTGAATGAGTTCCTTTCTAAATGTGAAGCACGACTTACTGTACATCTTAAAAACGGCACGCTCCCTGAGTTGTTTCTAATAGAAGCTATAGCAACAGCAAAAGTGATGGCGGTGGATAGATGTATAGCTTTGAGCGCAGCCTTGAAGAATGAATGTGGCTCTTATGCTCTGATGGCTAAAACTGGATTCGACCAAATGGATTTCTTACTCTGTTGTAAGTTTGCTGAGGGCGACAGTAGAATTTTGATGCAAAAAATGGCGAGGGACAGGATGAAAATCTTTTCCAAGTCTGCTTCTGCTTCTGCTCCTGCTCTTGACGTAACTTGGACTGAAGAAGAACAAGTATGCTATAAACTACAACAAGCAGTAGCTCTAGCAACAAAGAATGGTATGACCCCTCTAGAGGCATGGGATGACTCCTACCAGCTGGTGTATTCGCTTGCAGCAGAAACGATGGAGCGGATAATGGTAGACTTGAATTGAATAACTACTACTGTATGGATTTTCTACTTCTAAAATTTGATTGTTGTGAAGAAAAAGTGAGACTGTTTTGATTCTTTTGGATATTTGTAATAATATTAAATTAATTCTAAGTTTTGTAAAAAACCTAATGATTTGTAGATTTGGACACATTTATTATAAAAGAAATACAGTGGTATTTAATAATTTTTTACACTTGGTGCCCTTCCTTTCTTTCATTCTACAACAAGTTAGTTTAGGTTAGTTAAGTTTAAGCTCTCTTCACAGCCGATGCTGGAGTTCGTACGTTCTTGTCCTCTAAGGCACCTAACTCGGCCAATTCAGTTACCACGGACTTGAGCGCGTCGTTTTCTTCTTGATAAGACATAACCATTTCTAAACTCTTTTGATGAGCATCCTTTGTTCTTTTTAACTCGATCTCAGATTTCGTCTTTTCGGCTAGTAGGACTTTGCAGTTCACTTCTACTGTTCGCATTGCTTTGTTACTAGCCTCAAGCTCTTTTGCTGCATTTGCAGCTTCAATCTTAATCTCTCTTTCCCGGGTGTTCTGAGCCAATTTAGCCGCTGCTGCCATCTTCCGCAGCTCTTCGCACTCTCGCTCGCTCTTTTTGAGTTTCTTCATGGTTTCATTCAATTCAGATTCCATACCTTGCTTAGCTTTAAGAACTGTTGTCGCTTGTTCACCGTATTTATTGACACTGGCCTTTTCCCGCATCAGTGCGCGCTTGAAGTCTGCATTCTTGGATACCAGAGAAGCATTCTCTTCGAAAAGCTGTTTAATCTCGTTTTGAAGTTTTACCATAGCCGTTTCCATAACTTCTTTGTAAACTTCATAATCACGCAGCTCTTGCTTACTACTCAAGAACTGCCGTCGATCCCGCTCCTTTAACGTGGGAGCTTCATCACGCAGTCGAGCCACCAACATGTCATACATGGACCGGCATCTGTTGAAATTGTCGGTTTGCTCCTCAAGCGCTTCTGCCAACATTTCTTTCTCACTCTTCACTGCATCTAACTCGGTCATTAACACATGTATGGTTTGTTTGTCACGTTCACGCCCAGGCGATTGCTGCTTTAGGCTCGGTTCAGTCAAAGCAGTCCCATCTCCACGAGAGGCATGTGGTATGAATGACAACCCACCCTTCAGCGACGACTTAGAGCCATTCGAACCATTCGAACCATTCGAACCATGGGAATTACCACTCCCTTGGCCTTGTACAACAGGATCGGCGAATTTAATCGCACTTTTATTCTTTACGCTCGGTGCAATGACACCTCTTGTCGGTACCAAGTCGACCTCACTCCTAGTGATTGGGCCAGGTGATGGCACAGAGGTACTACTAGTGGTGACACCAGGCGATGGCACAGAGGTAGAATTCTTTTGCGTCATGTTCATCTGACTTGAGCTGGGTGACTGTAGATTAAGATCAGATGTTAGTGATACTAAAGCTTCTGCTTCTATCTCGACCTCTTCCTCTAAGTCATCAGGGTCGTAAGGAGGAATAGCAGGAGGAGAATCAACATCAACATCAACATCACCATCAATAGCAGTACCAGTACTCATACGACTAGTACCCAGAGGTGAACCCACAAGAGAGGAGGATCTGGAACGTGACTCTGTTCCTTCAATCTGAGATATAAGTTGCATCCACGTGAATGCATCGGATAAATTCTCTTCGTTTTTGAGGTCCAGTGTAAGCAAGACAGATGCGAGCTGTTTCCCGATAATCGCATCCCTCAGCAAACACATAACTCGGGATTTATTGAATAAAGCCATAGGAACTGTGTCAATACCACGACTCCCATCTGCGGTTTCATCACCTCTAGCTGCTTCCAATACTTCGGCCAATACCTCTACCCATCCGTTTACTTCTTGTAGCTCCATTGCTCCTTGTCCGAACCGCAGCGGGGACTGCGGCGATAAACTCGATAGGAATACAAATGTGAGCCTACCTATACCAGGCTGGTCCTGGATGGTGATGCTCTTATTATACGATCCCGTGGCCTTATGAAGAGCATCTCTCGATGTCGCATACGTAAGCTGCATAACACTATGGAACCCTGGTGAAGGCATATGAATAGGTATCACGGACCTGACATGCTTCATAACTTGCTCGATTTCAGCAGCTTCACTGAGTTCCACCTGTGTGAGGCCAGGGACAGTCATACCTCTTGACTTGCTGATTTCTCTTAGAATCAAAGAGTGGTCAGTGGTAGGGGCTTTCGGGTTCGAGGCAGCACGTAACACATCAGTAATTTGCTCCGAGCCATTGCACGCTACATTGAACCAAGAGAATGTTATACAACCATCCGTACCGCACTTCTCTAGCAGCTGTGCCGTAACGCGGCGTATGAATCCTTGGCCACCAGAGGATGCCTCCTTCTTTTTCTTTGACCCACTCGTGGAGGGTGCAAAGAAGGACGCTTCAAGAGACGGGGAGCCGCCCATTAAACATAAACAACTATCCCCCGCTGCAGTACGCTCAACCAAAGGGCTTACTATACTTGCATAACCAGCATCTAACTCCTTCCGACTCGTGTAGATATCATCAAAATCGAAGCTAAACTCTTCATTTTGTTTCGTATCGAAATAATTGATCGTTTTTTCCTCTAACGACAAGGTTGATGGCAATTTACCGCCTTCACCAAGTGCTACCGAGCAATAGAGTGCAAGTTTGCGACCTGGTTTCTCCATTACTCACAAACTGTGGTCAATACACCCGATCGTGTAGCGACCTCTACTAAACGACGGAGATACCATAATAAAAACCACGGCTGAAACGCGATGGTTTCGAATGGTCAAAAATAAAAATTTGATCTTTGTACTTCATTCGCAATTATTGGTACATACTTCGATGCGAACAACAAGTTCTTCTCGGTTGATGGAGTGGGAATCCATCAACGAGCGACACAATGAAGATGATAGGATGGAGAGTGGGTTTAGGCAGCATCCTTTGAGTAATACTGCACCAATCGAATGTCCCAAAGACGGCAGATTATTTCCTGAATATACTCTATATTGCGAAGGATCTCCTAAACCAGCACTCAGAGGGGTCCTACATGGTATAGCATGCATGTGGCTAGTTTTCTTTGGCATGGATTTGATAGTCGGTGCCGCGCATGACGATCCAATAGCGGCAATAATGGGCTCGGTCTATGTGTTTACTAATATCTTATGCTACGGTATATCTGCAGTTTACCATATGGGGAGCTGGAATGTCAGCACAGAGATATTTCTACAAAAAGCTGACCATTGCGGTATCGCTATCTTTTCAGCGGGCACAATGATCCCAGTCTCCTATACTCTACTACCACTAGTGCACCCCTTATTAGGGTATGCACTGGGTCTTTTCGCAGTAGGACTCGCTGTGTGGGTCTGTTTCAATGTCGTCAAACTCCGCCCATCCGTCTTCAAGCAAGTGGCAGCAGCGGCATCCATCGTACCATTCATTCCTTTCCTTTACCCAGTGATGACTTCTTTCGAATGGTTCGGAATGCTTGGGTGTATTATCTCACAAATGCTTGGTGTTTTAGTGTTCGTGAACGGATGGCCCGACCCCCTCCCGTCTGTATTCGGCCACCACGAGATATTTCACGTGTTCGTCACCATGGCGGGCGGCTTTGCCTATGCGACAAACCTATCGATGATGGAGCGGATCTGTGGGGGAGGCAGTAGTGGCAGTAGTGACGGTGGTATTGTTTTGGATAGTAATGGTATGATTGTGACGTAGTCATAGACATAACCTAGTCGTACTACGAACGAATGGATGTATGCATGTAGGCGGGATAGGCTAGGCTGGCCTACGCCTAGAGCCGGTTGGATGGCCTTTCTTACTTAAAGCTGCTCTTTGACAGCGTATTTTTTATTATGTGCATGGTCACGCGGCGGCGGGGAGCCAGGAGATGGGAGGCAAGGCAAGGGGCGATGAAGGTGCAAGGACGACGGCGGGGCAGGGGTGAAGGAGATTCCTTGAATGGGGCCACACGTGGTTAAGGGGAATTGAATTGAATTGAATTGAATTGAATTGAATTGAATTGAATTGCTCTCAACCACGTATGATCAATGTTGGTGAATGAATCTCCTCTTATCGTCCTTTTACTAGATGACTGTTCCGTTCTCGTCCTTGCCCCTTTGTTGCTGACACATCTGACCCTAACCCTAACCCTAACCCTAACCCTAACCCTAACCCTCCTTTTGTGCAGATAGATACCTAAGAAAGGGCATTCTATTCTATTCCATTCCATTTTATTCTATGCGGGTGCATGCCGACCCCTACACTATCGGCATGCACCCGCAGACTGAGACTGATGTGTATTGACTCCCTTCTATTGGTATTCAGTACCTAGTTCTTTGCGCTATCGCGACGGTCTAATCTGTATAGCGTCATAACACCGACTACAAAGCACTTCCACATAAAGAAGACTTGTGGGTTTATTGTCACGTGTTTGCGGTTGAAGACTGTCATTAGTTTATCAAAGAGTCTGTACGAGCAAACGGAGAAGTTGTACTAGAAGATGAGTACAAAGACCGGAACCAGCAAGACCATGGAAGAGAAACTGTAGCTCTGAAGTCTTTCTGTAGCTCTGAAGTCTTTCTGAGGACATTGAGACCCACCCACTCGTCGATTTGAGTGGTGTCACTCTTCAGTTTCTCTTCCATGGTCTTGCTGGTTTCGATTTTCGCACTCCTAGTACAACTTCTCCGTTTGCTAGTACAGATTCTTTGATAAAGAAATGACAACACCAACCGCAAACACGTGACAATAAACCCACAAGTCTTCTTTATGTGGAAGTGCTTTGTAGTCGTACGTGTATTTATGACTCATTAGAACTGTCTAGTGTGTATAGTTTGATTGTAATACTCAATTTGTTTACAGGCTTAAGAGGCTGTTCAAGCTGCTACGTAATTGTATAACTGTGAAGAGGGACGCTGTGCTGAGCATGAGCCATGCAATTGATTTGCCGTCAGAACCATGAATATGTGTTGGGTGTTTTCATGAATTAGTGCTGGTGTTGCGGTGCTATCGCGACGGACTTATCTGATCTAATCCCTAATCCAGGATGCCGCCTTCAGGACCGATTGCGGGTAGCTCACCAAGAGGCAGTATAGGGGACGACATGGCATCATATGATAGCATATGATAGGTCAGGGCATGACGATACAAGATAGGATAGGGTGTACTCCTCGTCCTTGTCCTTGTCCTTGTCCTTGTCCTTGTCCTTGTCCTTGTCCTTGTCCTTGGATCGCTCTCGAAGGCTGTATCATGGGCGCTAGAAGGGCGTCAATGTATACTCCTACTCCTACGCCTGCCACTGCTGTTACTACTGATGTTACTACTGCTACTGATACTGCAATGGTAGGACAGTTGGATCGTTCTATGGTAGAGAGGGTTAGTGCATTGCTATTAATACCCGTTAATAGCGGCGGGGAAAAGGCTATGTGAATGAGAATGAACGCGTGAAGGTAAATAGATATAAAATTGTTCTTTTTACACGGTTAGTGCATTTGTTTTTTGTTTAATTAATAGTTTACAGTATTGATAATTGGTGTTAATGTGTGCGGAGCCCTAACCTCTTCTCTCCTGCCACCGCACAACACGCCACTGCATCATTTTGTATCATGTTAATTACCATTAGCTAGTGAAATACAAGGGTCGCATGCATCATCACTCTCACCTTCTCCTTCTCGTATCTCTTCTTCTTCTAATCTCTCCTCTCCTCTCCTATTCATATATTATTGTCTGCTGTCACCGATGTAAGAGAAACGGCCGTCCTTCTCCTTCTTCTTCCCCCCACCAGCACCAGCCCCGCCAAGGCCTAGATAATGCTTGGCCTGGGCCTTAAGAATAGTAGGAATAGCAATACGAGTGAGTTCAAGCTTAGGATCTAACGCTAACGAAATGCCTTCACATACCTTCACTGCCATCGCTACGTTTAAGTACTCGTGGACTAGCTTAACTCGGAACTTGCAACTTAACTCACATATTTCCATCACATATTTCCCTACGTTTTCGAAGTACTGTTCATTACGAGCTCTGGATACAATACTCTGAATACCACCACAGAAGCCTTCAACAGCATTCTGATCCTCCTCCCGGCCAGCCCGCAAAAGCATTAATTCTCCAGCTTTTCTGCCATCAAAATTGATCAAAGCAAGGCAAATATCGACGAACGCTTGATGTTCTCTACGGCTGATCTTAGTAACAATTCCACAATCAAGGAAGATCAATTTAGGTTTCATCACATCTTTCATATCCACTAGAATGTTACCAGGGTGTAGATCACCGTGTACGAAGTTATAAACGAAAACCATATCTAGCATAGAATGACAACATAAGTTAGATAATCTGAGTTTTACATCTTCTGGCGTATCTTTCCCCATGAATTTGGTGATAGGAACGCCTTCACAGTAAGTCTCAACAAGTGCATTGCGCGTCACAAGGCTTTCTATCGGTGTAGGAAACAGAACTTGCTTGTTTTCCTTGAAATCGTCCGCGAATTGCAGCATATGATCTGCCTCCATTCTCAGGTCGAGCTGGTCCTGCATGGCTGTACTGAAGGTATTCACACTACCGGATAGCGACATATAACGCATAGAGGGGAATAATTCAATGAACCATGTGACCGCTTTGAGGATATTCATGTCATGGATCAAGTTCTCTTCAATATGTGGGTGGATGAGCTTAATGGCGACAGGAACTCTCTTGCCATCTTTTTGCTTAAAATAACCCTTGTAAACTTGAGCAATGCAGCCCGAACCAATCGGCATGGCTTGATCAATATCCAGCACATCACGCCAGTCCTCTCCAAAGGCTAGGTTAAGCGTGTGCTCAGCTGTACTCCAAGGATGAGTGCGAGTAGAGTCCTGTAGACGCTCCAGGTGCGCCGTTAGCTCGGTAGGAAACAAATCAGGCCGTGTTGAGGCCCATTGGGCGAGTTTGATGAACGAAGGACCTAAGTTCTCAATGACCCATACAATATACTCCCATAGCTCTTCCTCCTTACCAGTAAGCATCGCTATTGGGGCTCCTATACAAGCTGGAGTTATTACAGCGGTACACCATAAAACACGCTTAAGCATACCAAAGTACTTCTTCACCTGCTTAATCAGCGATATCCACTTATCTGCAAGGTACTGGTCCCACGTCTCACTCGATGATGATGTAATATCAGCCGGTGAAGGGATAATTGGAACAGGAATTGCAGATTCGCAATTAGCAAGGTGCAACCGACTATACTGTTGGTAACCTAGCACCATCGGAATAGCTCCAGCAAGAGCAGGCCGCATAAAGCGAGATTTGCTTACTAGTCGCAAGCTTCTAGAAACACCTCTTATCATTTCTAACTGCCTATGATGATGCTTCGATGCTTTTTCGCCTTCTGCAAACGGGATTGAGGTTGTCTGGTTGTGGTGAGTGCGGAGTGGTGCTTCCAAACCTAGCTGAAACTGAAAATCTTCCGTCTCCTCTCTTTTGCTCTCCAGTTTCTACAAATAGTCGTGCTCTA
>JACKZZ010016553.1_pt1 | contig 14534 bp, 8 predicted proteins | sample 8027871 | NCBI WGS metagenome assembly JACKZZ01 (sample SAMN15724774, study PRJNA655200) | protist metagenome | isolation source: fluorescence activated cell sorting (FACS) single amplified genomes of... | place: USA: West Boothbay Harbor, Gulf of Maine | collected 2000-07-19
AACACGCCTCTCGTTTACATTCGTTCGCTGTCTGAAGCTACGGGGTGTCGGATATTTGGAAAAGCCGAGTTTCTGTGTGCACTGCTGATGATGTTCTTCTTGAGATGTCTCGTTGCCACGGTGTCTCGTCCGCGTTACACGGAACGAGGAGCGCCAATAAACGACCGGGTCGCTGATTTGATCTCGCGGATGACTTTGGAGGAAAAAATAGCGCAGCTCGCGCTCCCTTTCGGTGCCAAGTACCCGCAAGATTACGAAGCATACAACGTGACTGGTCTCGGTGCGACGTATCCGCTATCCGGTGGCATCGCCAGCCGGAACGCATGGCAGCGGTGGCAAGTTGAAAACACGCGACTCGGGATTCCGACCTCCTTTATCGCCGAAACGCTGCACAGTGGCGGAGGCATCAACGTCAATGGAGCGCACCCAACGATATTTCCGATGCCGTGCCTGCAAGGTGCAACGTGGAATACGTCGCTCGTCCAACGCATCGGGTCGGAAATCGCGCTGGAGGCCTCTGCGTGTGGCATCGACCGAGGGTTTTCGCCAGTCTTGCATTTTTGCACGGACGCCCGCTTTGGACGGTGCGAAGAAAGCTTCGGTGAGGACCCGATGCTCATTTCAAAGCTCGGTGTCGCAGCCGTCACCGGACTCTCCGGTCGAGGCGTCGCAAATGCGGCGTCCACGTATATTGAATCACCCACTACGAAAATTGCGACGGAAGCGAAGCACTTTGCGGCATATGGATATGGCGGGCGAGACGGGAGCATGCCCGCCGAGCTCTCCCGCAATACGCTTTTTGACGTCTATCTCAAGCCGTGGTATCACTACGCCCAGGCGGGTGGACGTGCAATCATGGCCGCACACAACGAAGTCCAAGGCCTTCCGATGCATGCCAATGCCCCGCTGCTGCGGGCGCTACGAGAAGACTTTGGGTTCGGAGACGGGCTCTGCGCGTCCGATGCGGGTGATATCAATTCTATTCAGCACTTCCACGTGGCCAACGACTCCCGCTCCGCCGGTGCGCTGGCGCTGAATGCAGGCATGGATCAAGAGCTGCAGCGCGACGGGGCCTTCAACCAGCTCCCTTCGGCGCTTCAACTCGGCATGGTCAATGAGTCTACGATAAATCGCGCGGTTGGGAACGTTCTTCGGCAGAAGTTTGCCAGCGGGTTATTCGATCGCCGTGCGGAGCTTCTGTACGTCAACGAAACGCGCGTTGCCAGCACGCTGGATATCCCGGAGCGACGCCGTTTAGCGCGCGAGGCGGCAGAGGAGGGCATTATTCTGCTTCGCAACATGCGCGGTTTGCTTCCGCTCACCACTCTGGGGAAGAGCGTGAAGTCGGTAGCAGTCATCGGGCCGAACGCGGATAATGAGCACTCCACTGTGGGTGGCTATTCAAGCACTGGTGCGCCAGTGATCACGGTCCTTGCCGGCGCGATTGCGGCGGCGAATGCAAGTGGCAATGCGTTTCGAATCCTGTACGAGCGTGGCGCGTGCCTCGGCGCGACGCCTCTGTGCGCCTGTCCAATTCCCCCGAATGCCACCACACCGGCATGCGGGATTGACGATACGTCGCGTGTCGCACTCGCCGCGACGGTCGCCCGTCAAGCAGACGTCACGATTCTCGTATTAGGCGACTCGTCGACGATTCTCGCGGGCAACGGGACGGGGCATCATGAGGAAGGCACGTGCGGGGAGCACTTTGATCGCGATTCGCTCGATCCAGTCGGTGCACAGCTACCGTTGCTGAAAGCTGTTGCGGCGGCGTCGGAACACGTCATACTAGTTCTCATTCACGGACGGCCGATGACGTTCGGTTCGTCTCCGTCCGACGGGTCGAATGGTTTGTTCTTGAACGACATATCCGCGACGCTTGCGGCGTGGCGCCCGGGGGAGGAGGCGGGCAATGCGTTGTGGAGAATCATCAACGGCACTGTAAATCCAAGTGGTCGCTCGGCTCATACGTGGCCGCGGACGACGGGGCAAATTCGACAATACACACCATGGTATACCCAATTCGGCACACGTCGCGGACCATATGCCGACGGCGCGTTGGCGACTCCGCTAGTTCCGTTCGGCTATGGGTTATCGTACTCCAACTTTACGCTTTCCAATCTGCGGTTATCGCATCTTAATCTGGACGAGAACAACAACAGCAACAGCGACGACTACTCTGGGAATGAAACGGTCGTCGTGACTATCGACGTATCTTCACGTGGCCCCGCGGGCCGTCTCGTCATCCAATGCTACTTCCAGCAGCAGCTCGCGTCTCGAGTTCGATTTGAGCGCATGCTCTGGGGGTGGACGAAAGTGCAGGTGACGGCTTCCCAGCAACCTACCTCGACGTCGTTTCATTTGAGTACGAAAGATTTTGAGATGTGGTCATCGAGGCACTCCAAGTATGTTGTCGAATCGTCGAGGTACTACGTTAGTTGTGGTCAGCACTCTCAGGATTTGAGCTTGACGCAGAGCATTGTTGTTGTAAGTTGACGATGATGGGGGCGTTGTGTAAGATGGGGGGATAAGAGTGAATGAATCCGTTTTCTTATTTATATATAAGTCATATATAAGTCTTTCTTTACTTCCCCTTGCAGAATGTCAACAAATCGCGGGAATCACACTTTTTCTTTTCAAGAGCGTCAATATTCTCAACCTCGCACGTAATGCATTTCTCGTAATCCGGCTGCTCGATCTTGCACAAGTCATCCAACTCTTTCTCGCATCCTGGATCCGTCGGCGGAACATAGCCCGACTTGCAGAACGCAACTTCGTCGGGGGTGTCGCATTTGTACTGCGCGAGATGGCGGAGTTCCTTCTTCACGCACATGTCGCACAGGGTTTCGTTCTTCAACGTCTCTTCGCACAACAGCTCGAGCGCCTCGCGGCAGCTGCTCGGCTCGCAATACGCAACGAGCTCCGGCTTCGTGCACTCCTTGTCCAAACCTTCGATATTTGTGCGAACACAGTCTCTGCAGCCGGTCTGGTTGCGGATCGTGTGCGTACCCTTCGGGCACACCTTTTTCGCTGCATCGTTGCACTTCGTCGGAATCGTTTGACCCAACGCCACCCCGAGGGCGATGACGGACGCAATCGTTGTGATCTGCGAGAATTTCATCGTCAACTGCTGAATCTTTGTGTGTTGGGAACTTGTGCGTTTTCTTTCGGTTTCTCGATCACACAGAAAAATGAAATTTTTTAATTTTGATGCGAGAACTAGAACGTCAACACCGTCCTAGCTAGTAGTCCCGGGGAAGTACACTTCACGTACGGGAGGACATAAATCGGCGGGCGACGCACAAGCACAGTTTCACGAAGAGCTATCGGAACACACCAAAAAAATGCTGTCAATGTTTCTCCGTGTCCAATCCTCGTGTGGCGCCCCTCCGCCTACCGGAACCTCTGTCGCATCGCGATCGAATATCGTGTGGACGGATGCAAAATGGGCGGACGATGGGACGGGTGCCATGCCTATCGGGAACGGTGATATGACGTCCTCCGTGTGGGTATCTTCGTTGACGGGTGATTTGCGACTTCTTGTGGCAAAATCGGACGTATTCGATGAGAACAGTCAGCCCGTGAAAACCGGTGCGCTGCGCTTGTCGTTCAAGCCACCGCTCTGGGGGGAACCCGTGGACCACTGCAAGAAAAATGTTCCCGGCACGGCGTCATACAGGCGCTACGGGAACGCCACGCATTCCGTGATTTGCGACCAGGGTGCACAAATCACCATTCCGAGCGTCAAGTCATGTGCCGCCGCGGGTGACGCGTGCGTTGAAGCCGCGGCCGAAGCGTGCTGCGCGGATCCGCGCTGCGTTGCGTTTTCGTTCAACGGCGGGTGGGAGCACGGGTTGCTACCGGAGTTCTGCTCGTCCCCCACCATGCCCGACTCGCCCGGGGAAGGGTGGCAGACGTGGATCGTCAACGATATTCCTGCTCCCAGCATGGCGTTCCAGCAGACCTTGGATCTTGCGACGTCCACGGTAACGATTTCCACCCCGTCTGTTGACGTCAACGTGTTCATTGATTTAAATGCGCCACACCGTGATGGGAAGCCCCACCGGGATGCGGGCATCTTGCACGTGACTGCGACGTCGAAAGCAGGTCAGCCGCCGTTTGATCTCACGGCGACGCTCGAGCCGTATCGGCAGGAAAATGCCGTGACGCAACTCGGACGTGGTTTTTGCCACCCCCGATACGAGCACGCTGACACCGTAGTGCACACCGTAGTGCACACCGCAACGACCGATGACGACGAAGTGAAGTGGTACCATTGGAATCACATCAACACGAGTTATTACAACGACACGATTCAAAATCAAGGCTTAGATCCGGAGACGTACGCAGGAACGCTCGTTGATCCATTCACCCACCTCGCATTTGGTGGAAAGTTTTCGGCGTCCGGGTTAAAGAAAAAGAGTGACACTCAACTCTTTGGGGCGTCATTGAACTCGGTGGACGTCGCAGTGACCCTTCTCACGCTTCCGGGCGTGGAGGATCCGCAAACATGGGTCACGGAAATCGATAAAATCGTGCCAGCGTCGCCACCATCATCGTCGTATTCGTATCGGGACGAGCCGGAAGTCTTTACGACATGGGACGCGCTGTGGGATCGTTCATTTATTGAACTCAACAATTCCACGACGACGACGAGGATCGGCGACGACGACGACGACGACGACGACGACGATGTGCGAAAGATTAACGACCATGTGAATTGGGACCGGTACCTCTCGCTTATACAAGGTCGAGTCTCATTTGCGCCGATCAAGTTTAACGGACAAGCATTTACGTGCAACAACACCGGCAAAGGCTGGGATTACCGCAGTTGGGGGGCGGACTACTGGTGGCAAAACGAACGTCAGCCGTATTACAACACGATTGCTGCGGGGGATTTAGATACCCTGAAAGCGTTTCTTGATTTCTACCTCAGAATGCTCCCGTACGTCGAGGCGCGCACGAAAGTCCAATTCAATGGAACGATCACTGCGGGAGCCTTCTATGAGGAGACGACTACGCAGTTTGGAATGTACAATCAAGGAGACTGGGGGTGTAACTCCCCGATTCCTCGACCGCAATCTGCGAGCTCGAATAAGTACATTCGCTTCCACTACACTGGCGGCCTGGAGCTTTCTCTCATGATTCTTGATTACTGGGATGCGACGCAGGATGCGACGGATCTCGAGCGCTACTTCCCGATTGCTGCTGCAGTTGTCGAAGCCTACCGCCAGCGATTTCCGAACAAAAACTCCACGACGGGCAAAATCGACATGTTTCCGAACCAAGCACTGGAAACATCTCAGGTAAGTTGGGCACAAATGTTGCCACACTTTTTTGTTGTTGTTTTTTGTGGTTGCTGTTGAATGCTACATTTCATTAACATCTTGTCGTGTTTTTTGTTTTTGTATTTGTTTTTTTCTTTCCAATCAGTGCGACAACCCGTCGAATCGCAACAAGTGCCCCACGAATCCGTCGACCGATATAGCGGGGCTCATGAGTGTCTTGCCACGTCTTCTCGCTCTGCCATCCACGTTGAAGTTCGTCACCGCAGCGCAGCGCGCGCTGTGGTCGACCCACCTCGCGGATCTCCCCGCACTGCCACTGGAAGCCGCAAACACAAAGGTGAAAACGAAATATAACACAATGAAGTTAGCTCCGGTTGCGCATGGAAATTGGACCGTCGTGGGCACCTCCAACAGTGAAAACACGGCACTGTACTCCGCGCATCCATTTCGCATCTACGGCGTTGGGAAGCCAGACTTAACGCTCGCGCAGCAGACGTACGAGGAACGACCGTTCCCCTGCAACGACGGTTGGTGCCAGGATATCATACAGGCTGCCATGCTCAATCTCACGGACGACGCCACCGCGCAGCTTATTCAACGGGCGTCAGCGGGTGCTGCGAAGGGGTTTCGCTTCCCGGGTTTTGCCGCCCATTACCAGGACTACGAACCCTCTCTTGATCACTACGGCTTCATGCGCACTGGGCTGGATTACATGCTGATGGCTCCGCTGGATGACGCCAAGAAGACCATTCAGCTGTTTCCCGCGTTTCCGACCTCGCAATTTAATGTTCGATTTAAGCTACACGCTCCGCTCAATACGACAATCGAGGCATCGTGTCAAAACGGCACGCTCGAGTATTTGACTGTAACTCCTGCCGCGCGACGGCGTGATGTCATCGTCCTCAACTGTGCGGAATAAAAAAATAAAAAATAACAATCAGAAGGTACCACCACACTTTCAAAAATATTATTATTTATTACTCATATTTTATTTATGTAGACCTCGCCAACGCGTTGAGAGTACGGACATAACGTTGGAGTGCACATCGGCAGAGGCTTCGCGGGTGGTGGCTGTTTGCGCTTTGAGCGCGGTGCTATCGGTGGTGTGACGTATAAAACCGTTCCATCGCTGGCGTGATAGACGACGTACATCTTCTCCGAGTCAATGCGATACGAGGTAAAGCCACTCGCGACGAGAGTCTTGGAAATAGTGACGTTCTTTCCGTACCAGTGCTGCCCACCGACTCCGGAGACCGCAAATCGAATGGAATCAATCGGCACGGTGTTCACATTGGAATCTTTGTAGCAGCACTCTTTTCCCGCGCCGGTGGAGATATAATTTACCGTCGTGTTGGCTTCAACGATGTGCTCAAAATCGTGCTCATGTCCATTGAAGTAATGAGCTTCATGTTCATTTAGCAAGGAACGCAGCTGCTGACGCACGCCCGTGGGGGCATCCTGCCCGATGGCCCAGATTGGATAATGACCTCCAACCCAGAGGTAATCAGCAGTCGAGGTTTGCAAGCGTGAAGACAGCCATTCGAGTTGCAGCTTCGCGAGCGTCGCATTCGCAGGTCCCGTGAGTTCACTGAGCAGGTGGTGCTTGGCGTCGTCACCGTCGCTGCTGTTGCCGCGGTCAGCAAGAAAGTTACCCTGCATCACGACGCTATCGTAGAGCAGCACTTCCACTTCCACCTCGCGATGACTCGCTGCATCGATGAAGCGAGTGGTCACGTTGTGCCAGTAGTAGGGGAAGTGCCATCGAAAATTTCGGTTTTGCGCGTTGTTACTGTATGCCATCTGTGCGGTTACGTTGCCCAAATGATCGTGATTACCGGCGACGACAAAAAAAGGAATGGTGAGAAGCGATGCAGCGTTGTACACGCGCTCAAATGTCTTCTCAAAGCGCTTCACACCATCGCGACCGTCACTCGTATCGTCGATCCCATGTGTGTAGAAATTGTCCCCGAGAACAAACACGGATGTCGCGTTGATTGTCTCAGCAACCCTTCCCAAACCAGCTGCGGCGGCAGACTGCCCGAGCCCATCGTCGCCCCAATCTGCGAGTGCAAGAAAATTATATGTCGACGAAGGATGAGGCAGCCGAGGATCCTCTAATGGGAATTCCGTCGTCGCTGCTAATGCTGATACGAGCAGAAGTAGCACTGCGATATCCATTATCGATAGCTATGTAGCACTCGAGAGGTACGGCGATCGCGCGAGCAAGCACCTTAGTAATAAGTTAGCGTAATTCGGGATAGAGATCCTTTACTTTTTACTTTTATGTAGCACTCATCACACCGCGCGCCCGTCGATCGATCGTCCATTTTACCATATTGGATGATGCGCCGATTTTCCGCAGCAAAATTCTGAAAAAATTTGTCAGCAGACGACGTTATTACTGATCTAGATCGTCACGGTGTATCTCCGCTCGTGGACTAGCTAGGACGATCGGCGGCGACATGGAAAGCCTAGACCTAGTCGTGCGGGTCGAGGGGTGGAGCCACGACCAGTTCCGTACGCAGCTGCCTTCGAGCGCGACGGTGCGGCACCTCTGCGACTTAATCGTGCAGCACTATGGTCACATGAAGAAGCTGCGCATGTGTTTCGGGTCGAAAAAAACGCAGCTCGATACGGAGAACAGTGGGAGAAGTTTGCAAGAATGCGGACTCGCGGTGCCGTCGCTCCGGGAGCCGAATACAAATGCTCTTGCGATTTACGTCGATTTCATACCCCTGGCGCCGAACATATTAAAGGTTGCCTCGCCACTGCCGGCACAATCGCACGCGTCGGCGATAAAGTCTGATCTTATGGCGCACGACCGTACGCGTGCGGCGACTGCTTTGGGGACAGGAAGAATGTTTCCAGCCATTGCATCCGGCAGCACCGCGTCATCATCGGCAGCACGGTGTGGTCGTCACTCCCCGCAGCCGCAGCGACCGTCCACTGTTGGGTTTGCGCGGACCACTCCTAGTAGTAGTAGTAGTACTACTACTACTACAAGAGGCGGTGCGAAGGAACTGGAGACCTCCTCCTCATCGTCGTCGTCATCGTCTTCGCCAAGCTGGCACACTATTCGTCGCCGTGTATCGAACGTGAACCGCGCGACACACGAAACGCGTTTTGGGAAATTTTACCGCCACGTTGAGCCGAAAGTGGTGCGAATGCATCCTGATTGGACCCAGCCACGCGTTGCGCGCAAAGTTGGTCAGCTGTTCACATCCGGTCGCACGTGGCAGGAGATTGTGAAGGAGTTCTACGCCTCAGCATCGAGCGATGGTTCTGGTAACCCCACCGCGGCGGTTACTCCTGAGACGGTTAGTAGTAGCGATGGAGCAGCAGCGAGCACGGGAGGTCAAGCGTGGGGACGTTTCCGGGCTGCTACCAACCTCCCTCTCTTGCTGAAAAAAAAAAGTGATGCAATATCTGAAGTTGCACTCAGTTTGGTCGCGCGAATTAAAAATAACGGTGGTTCTTCCGATCAGTGGCTGAAACGCGAATGGGCAAATCTCGCTGTCCACACCGGTCAGGTGCGTGTTTTTCATCCTGATCCGGCTCTGCATTTTATTATATATGTCAATTCATCTCTGTTCTCTTCTTCTGCCGTTCTGCATCGCAGCACGTATCGCTGAGTGAAGTATATCGATGGTTGGACGCCCGTTACCCAGAGCTAAACCAATCGAGATACGCCGTGAAAGCCGCGTATCGTGAGACATGCCACCGACACCAACGCAAGAAAAAAGCGAAGCAGCAGCAGCAGCAGCAACAGCATGACGGTGGGGATGATGGTGATGCTGATGATGATCGTGATGAAGAGAGTGCTGCGGCAAGACGACGTGCGAAACGGGCAACGTCGCAAAAAGCATCTGCTGATTTTTTCGCAGTGCGTCGAGATGAGTTTCGTATATTGCTTCGCAATATTTGCTTCTATATGAAAGTGTACATCATGTTTGATGCGATGGATTCCGACGTTGACAGGTGCGTAGCACACACGTTGTTTTTTTTTTTTCCTGGTGCACCCTTCTCAAAAAAATGTTGTTGCCTCAATGCTGCCTTGCGTCGTTCAAACGCATACAATAGACGCCTTGATATAAGTGAAGTGCATGAGTTTTTGAACCGACTCAAAGGAGATGGTGGGATGAAAACGACGAGAGCGGAATCAGAGCAAGCATTTCGTGAAATGGATTTGAACGGAACAGGTATCGTGGGTTTCGAGGAATTCTGCAGCTGGTACGCGCAAGATTCGTGTCCAATGAACGGAGATACGGAGCACTCTGGAAGGCATGACTCCGTGTACGATAAAGTTGTGAAGGTATACGAGTCTCATCCAGCGTGTATTTCTTGCACTGTCGTGAAACTTCCCTCAAGTAGCTACGGTGGTGAGAAGGGGGTGCGAATTCACGCAATTCTCGTCGTCACGAGCACTGTGGGTATCGGAACTGCTGATGAGCTACGAGCGTTTGGTACTGCTTCGCTTCCCGAGGAACTGGTTCCGTTCAGTTTCGAGACGATGGACCAAGTTGCGATGGAACGGGAGAGCACCTCTCCATCGTCGAGGCGCGGCACCCGTCCTGGCACGCCCCAGGGCAAACAACCGAAATCTGGTCGTCGAATCACTCGTCAAAAATCTGTCATCGTGTAAACGACTTCCTTCCACACCTTGGAAACAACAAATAGAAATAACTTAAACTATGAAATTGATGTGAAGTTTACAACGCGTAGTGTTGCTTTAACACAGAGGCGACCGGAACGTGAATATCGCCCATTGGATACACCGTCGCGCTCGATAGCGTTGCGATTCCGCTACCGGTCACTGCAATCGCAATACTTTTGACGTCCTCAAGATCGACCAAGTCGGAAGTCATCGCAACTCTCCCCCCCATGAAGTAGACTTCCGCTACATGTTGATCGAGAAATATTTCCACCGTCATCTCCTTGTCGTCCGGTAGCATCGGAAGCATGTCCGTGAACTGCGCTAAATGGACTTCAACGCTCCACGGTGGACCAGCAGGAACGACGATACCATTTTCATCATGAAACAGCGAGTGAGTCGAAGGCGGTGGCACGTAATCGATGGTGACTGCAGTACTCTTGCCGAACGTCACCACGATGGTAGAGGCGGTGGTGGGTACGGCAAAAGAGAGCTCAATGTCGCATGTCTTCGACGCTTTCACAACAACGGGTGGAGTCGTTGGTGTGATTGTCTTCGATTTCACTTCATCAATCGCGTCCCCTCGCAACTGGCGCATCTCCGCCACGGGAGAATAAATGATTCTTTTTAGGCCAGGATGATACGTCATATCCCGCGGAACAGTTTGTATGCCGCTCTCCAACGTACCCCACACCCACATGATTTGCCTCCCGTTTCCGTTCGGATCTCGAAAGTCCTTACTCGCGTGTGTTTTCCCCTTGTCCAGAAACTGAGTCACGCTGCCCTCCGTCAGTGTCCATGTGCCAACAGTACCAGTGCCAGTGGGCCCAGGCTTTCCGTCGGTCCACACTCCAACTTGTGTTTGATCACCACCCTTTCCGCCTGATTTATGAACACGATTTGGCATTGGGGCATCTTTTACGTGATGCTCGACGTAATGCTCGCTCCCGGGCGTCAGCCCTGGGAGCGGGAAAAAGGTCGGACAGTCACCGGCCATGAGGGTCGTGCATCCAATTTTATAGAACGTCACCCAATCTCTCGTTCCGTAAAGCGGGTTCCCGCCTTCGGGCTCGCAACCTTGATTGCCAATAAAGCGCCACTCTCCATCCTTCGTTTTCCACGCCGTTGAAGGATCATCCCCGGTGTTGTTGATGATCGGGTTACGAAACGCTTGACCTCCCACCTCTCCGTTCTTGTTCCATTTTTGATAGAGAGGATCCGATGCGTTTTCCGGAACGACAAGGACGTACGTGAAGCCACCTTTACCGTCGTTACACACCCTCTTGTCCACGGATGTACCTTTGTCGTTGCACTTTCCCGGATACATCATCACGGGCTTGCCGTCAACTATCGTCGTGCTGCCTGTGTATATCGCGCTGTTGTCGTACCATTTGTCGTTCCAAATTGCGACGGGCAATTGCGCCCAGTGCACGAAATCCTTCGAAACCCAATGTCCCCAATCCGGACCATCGCCAGCGCCGCCGAAGTTTTCCGCAATATGTATCTGGTAGAAATTGTGATACATTTTGTGGACTGGGTCGTAAAAAGGTCCGTTGGGATCGTTGATGTCACAGCTGGGATCGGCGAGGTGAAAACGATAGGTCGGTTTGTTCGCCGACGCTAAGCAATGTTGATGAGCGGGACCGCACGGAACGACTCCACCAGTCGAAGTCGTGCAGTTCACGCATCGTTGCCATCCGCAGCCACCTAGGTTCTCAACCTGTTTCAAAGAATGGGGCTCTCTTTGACGGTGAGCTGCAATGCCCGAAGCGGAGAGGGACGCAAAAATGATCGTCGACAGCATTGTCATTGATTGAGGGCACGCGCGCCGGTCGAGCAGTTTACTGCACAACGGTAGCGCGTGCACTGTTGACAAGGATTTGTTCCCTTTATAAATTATGGCACCGATTTTTTTCAATTCTGCGCAAAAATTCATGGCGAAACTTTCGCCGCGAAAGCCAAAAGTGGTGCACCGACTGCGTCACCGAGTGGATCTCCAACTTCGAGTCCTACGGCATCTCCGACTGACAGTCCTTGGGAGGTCGTGCCACGACGAGTATACAATCGACGATGATAACGAACCTGCTTTATCGCGCGTCGAGCGGGAAGGCGAAGGCTCGCGCATTTACTTCTGGGAGCGCTGACTTTGTGCATGAACCCGCGCGCGGCGTCAGGTGCACGCATACTGTCATTGTCCTCCCGGGCGTGTCCTCGCACGCGCACGGAAGTTGGCGCGATGATGTCGTCCGCGCGCTCGCCCCAAAGTGCCCAACCGCGCGCTTTATTGTTCACGCCGCACCGCTCGCGCACGTCGATGCGCTCCCGCGTGGAATGGGCAAAGTTCCGGCGCACTACAACGTCTACGGAACGGATTACTTCGGAAAGCAGGACGTCAGCGGCATCGCGAAGGCCCTCGACCGCGTCGCGGAGCTCGTGCGCATCGAGGTCGAGGAGCGAAACGTGCCGCCCTCCAATATCATCATCGGTGGATTCTCGCAGGGAGGATCCCTTGCCCTTGCCTACGCGCTGCTCGCGCGTCGCGCAACTGGTCCTCAGAGCCGCCGTCGTCACTACGCCGTCGGCGCAGTATTCGGCATGCGAGCTTTCCTGCCGCTGGCTCGTGCGGCATTAAGGGACAGTGGCGACAGCGACGGCGACGATGCTCGTGGCAGCGGTCTCGTCGTCGCATGCCCGCCGCTCTGCGACGCGCGCGTGCGCATGCTCTCCCGTGGGGCAGGCGTCTGGCTTTCCAGTTCTCCGCTCGATAATATCGTAGCGGAAAACGCGGTGGCGGTGACGGAGGCCGTCATCAAGCATGCGTGTCTGCGCTCCCATCACGTGCCGAGCGCGAAAGAAGCGATGAGCGTCCTGGCCGATATTGCGCTACTAGAGTTGGACGAAGAAGAAGACGACGACAACCGTGAGGGTACTGCGGTGGTTGTTGCGGATAGAAGTAGTGCTGGCAGTGGTGCATCTGTTGTGCGAGTCTCGACGGGTGGGAAAAGCCACAACGCGCGTGCGCAGGACGTCGCAGCCCTGGCAAATTGGCTCTCGAACGCAACGTCGGGTCGAAAGAGGCACGTTGAAGATGGTGTTCTGGGCGGTGAACAGGACGAGGCACGCCGCACCACCACCACCACCACTGCGTTTGATGATGATGATGATGATGATGATGATGGTCCAGATATCTCCGAGTGGCAAATGTACGACGCGCGGACTCATGCTGCTCTTGGCACCGCGCGATCGCTGCAAGAAAAGGGAAGCGAGCTGTATCAGCGCGTTGAAGACGCCGCCGCGTATCTTCGCCGTGCTCTGTGGGGTCACGAGCTGGAGCTCGAGAGTGGGAGGACGATGACGCATGTGAAAGCCGATGCAGAGAGCATCGTGCTCGATACGGGAAGAGCGCGTGCGTATGCGCTTTGTCGCTGCTGGATGCGATCTGTCATCGACATCGGCGAAGAATCTGCGCTACGTATGTTTTTATTGATTTCTCTTTTTTTTTGTATGGACTTCGTTCGCGTGTGGGTTACTTCTTCATTCAATTTTTCGCGCACTTTTGACGCCTGTGCAGGCCGCTTGCTCGCCGCATGCCGTTTAACGGCGAATGCAATCACACGCCTGTCGACGAAATCAACGCTCCTGCACTACGTTGCTGGGAACTTGTCGCCGCGCTCGCACAGCGTTGTACCGCTGCTGCTCAAGTGGGGTGCATCTACGGCGGCAATCGATGTAAATGGACACACTCCGCACGAGATTGTCCTTACTCGTCTCTCGACGCGAATCGAGCGTGGTGACCCTCGTTATGTCGTCGCACGCGATGCTCACTTATGCGCGAAACTAATCGTCGCCGGCGCTATCGTTCCGACGCTGGAGGCGCTCCAGGAAGCTATGAAGCTCTCTCAGCGAGTGTCGTCCATGAATGCGGTAGTGAGCTCCATTATGTGTAAGTGGGCCGCTGCAGGTCCACGATATAGGTCTGTTATTTTTTCTTTCTTTCTTTCTTTCTTTTTTTGTGTGTTGGTTTAAAAGTTATGACATCGCGTCCAATGTTATGATCATCAGCGACGGTGCCACGCGCATGGCCTGCGGTTCGCGTGTTCTCGCAGCGTACGTGCTCGCGCCTCTGCTGCGCTTGCTCTGCGGCTTCGGTACACGCTTCGACGGTTCCACGCTGTTCGCGCACCTAGAACTTTGCATTGCTCCGTTCTTAATCGTTACCGAAACCCTCGCACTTTGGTCGGTAGCTGCGCGGTACTGTCCGGTCATTCCTCGCTTCTTCATAGCTGGACTCGGTGCGTTGGCGATGGTTCTCTTCCTCAACGTCGTGAGAAAACCGGCTCGAACAGATCTCCACTGTGATAACTACGGCGCAGCGCTTTATGGCACACGCAGACATGGCCGAAAAAAAGCAAACTCCTCACCCGGCAACACGGACAGTGGTGGCGGTCATTTCAATTGCACTAGTAATAGTAGTAGTAGTAGTAGTAGTAGCAGCAGCAACAACAACAACAGCAGCAGCAACCACCACAACGCCCTCGGCGGCGGCAGCAGCGGCGACGTCGAAGAGAACACGCCGTTTCGAAGCCAGCGCTGCT
>JACKZZ010015840.1_pt1 | contig 14533 bp, 14 predicted proteins | sample 8027871 | NCBI WGS metagenome assembly JACKZZ01 (sample SAMN15724774, study PRJNA655200) | protist metagenome | isolation source: fluorescence activated cell sorting (FACS) single amplified genomes of... | place: USA: West Boothbay Harbor, Gulf of Maine | collected 2000-07-19
GGAGTTTTGGATTTGAGACAAGTAGGTGTCTTTCATCAGTTTCTTTGTTGTTACTGAGGTTAGTTCTCGATCCAATACCCAGTCAGCAGGATTTGAGGAGACCGAAAGTGAAGCTGTTTAACACGGTGTCAAGTCAACAACGTAAGGGATTGAAATCGGGTCTTGGCTGAACATAGGGTACAACTTGAGAGTGAAATGCAGCCTCTTCTGAACTGAAGTGTCAGCCACTCTAACATTTAGACAGTTTCCAATGACTGCACAGTCAGTTGAAAGAGTCTTACCAGGCACTGGGTAGGTCAAAAGTGGTAAAGTGGTTGAGTTTGCATCGATGGCATACTTCCAGAACTATCCGCAACCCTCATAAACATCGGCTATTTGCCACGCTCCGAACGCTGCATTTGCTGCAGTGTTTGAGGTGCCAACGTCAACAATCTGATAAAGTGACTTTGATTGGAGACTAACTTTGACTCCAGTGGTTGCATTAACTATGGTTGGAGAGTAAGGTGTGGGAGGAGTAACAGTGACTCCGCCTGTGGATGGACAGACAACGAAGTCAATCTATTGATCAATTGTCACAAGTCCTCGTGTAATAGCTCTGAGATACACGCTCTTGGTATTCGTCGAAATGGTCTTGTCAAACTTCAGTTTATAGGTGTTCAGTGAACCTGTTAGAAGAACAGAAGCATCTCCACTAGGCCATTATGTCAATGGAGAAATTGAAGAGTAAATCTGGTACTCTTTGATTGTGCATGGATCTCCGCTGGGTGACACTGTAAAGAAAGGAGCAAATGTAGATTCATCTATGGTGAAGTATCGGTCAGAGTCACTCATTGAAGCTGGTGATCCCCTTGCGAATCCGAGTGAGTAGAAACGTCTAGTATTGCTGGCTAGGGCTAAGGTCTCTGCTCCACAAACTCTGACGTTTAAGTTATAATTGCTTGTTCTTGAAAGAGTATAACCCTTAATTCTGACAGTCGTTGAGAACAAACTGGAATCGGTCACTTTCAATTGAGATGTGGCAGCAACAAATGGCGTCGTTAATGTGATAGCTGGATAGTTCAAAGCATTGTTGGAGGTGTCAAGTAGATCATACCTAATGATTGGACACTCACTGTTTCTGCTTGACGTGAATCTGTCACGATAGTATGGAGCCATATCGATAAACGTGAAGTGGTTTTATGCGCTAAACCTGTCCATAACTAGATCATCTGGAGCACTCACAGTGAGAGTAGTAGCAGTCTCAGTATAGGATGACAAGCATCTGGTGACATCAACAACATACTCGATAGATACTGGGTTTTGTCCGTAGTCAGGCTGCAGCTTCAAAGTAAAGGTAAGTCTCCTATGAGTTGAAGCACTGTTCAAACGAATGGCTCGACAGTTTGCTATGTTGTTGTCACATGTTCCAGATTGAGAGACTCCAGGCTCTGGATAGGTGAACTGGTTGGAATCTCCACCATCTATTGAGTACCTCAAAAACTTTCCACAGCCTTGATAAACGTCAGCTATCTGCCAGATGTTGAAGTTGACAGTAGCCTGTGCGAATGTGCTTCCATGCCTCACCTGTTGGTAGAGGACAGTGCTTGGATCAGGACTATTCAGAACATTGGTTTCAATTGTCAGGGGCTTTGTGACGGTTGAACCTCCAGTCTTTGGACAGATTACCCATTCTATCTACTGGGTGGCATAGATACGACCTCTAGTCATTGCTCTTAGATAAACACTTGTGGCATCAGTTGAAACTGTTTTGTCAATTTTGAGCAAGTAGCTGCCTGGAGAACCAGTGAGCAAGACTTGATTTGAAGACCAAGCTGTATAAGGATCGATTGATGAGAAAATCTCGTAATCCTTGATAATGCATGGATCTCCACTTGGCCCAACAACAAACCAAGTCGAAAATGTGGATTCAGGTATGATTATGTACCTTGTAGCATCTTGCATGGTATTAACATCTCCAGTTTCAACTCCAAATATGTATTCTTTCTTTGCACTTTGAGCAATAGTGAGAGTTTCAGCTCCACAAACTCGGAAATCCATGTTCATGATAGTGTTAAGAGAAACGGTAAATCCCTTCAATCTGAACTGCTTTGTCCAGAAACCTTAACCAGTAGTAACTCTTATTTTAGCTGTTGACACAGCCGAAGGGTTTAGGAGAGAAATGCTTGAGTCTGTCCAGGCTTGCAGATTTGTCTGCTTAAGCTCGAACCTTGCAACAGGGCAATGAGCTGGTACACTTGAGATGTAGAGGTCTCTGTATAATGGACTTATGTCTACATCTTCGTAGCCAGATTAGCTTGAGCTTCTATCAATTGTAAGCTGAGGAGGATGAGTGGGCACTGTAAACTGCGCTGTGTTACAAGGATAGATCTCGATCTGCATGGGGACATTGATTGGATCTTGTGAGAAGTGGAACCAAAGTTGCAGGGTCAAGGATACAGTTCGAATCTAAGAAGTATCTAATACTCTGATAGCCGTGCATGAAGATGGTGAAGGGCAGTCTGAAAGGGTTTTGCCAGGTTCTGGATACTACAGAATAGCAAGAACATCTGCCGCTGCGACGATTGCATACTTATCGAATGAACCGCAGCCTGGAATTGGCTCAGAAACCGTAAATGGAAGGAAGTTAGCATTGGCTGTTGTGCCTGCTGTGTTCTGATCAACTGAAACATAAAGTGAAGCCTCTGCAGCAGATGCGAGAGCTCCGCCTATCCTTGGACAAAGGATGAACTCTAGATCCTTCTCGATGAAGTTCAAGCCTCTTGTTCTGGCCTTGAGTTTGAGATTTCGAGTTCCATACTGCTGTGTTTTGTCGACTCTTACAACTAAGTTTTGTCCAATAGTTCCATGAAGGGTGATTTATGTTTCTGGCGCAAGCAGCCCGGTGAACACCAGAGAGTACTCGTCAATTGTGCAAGGGTCGTTGTTCGGTGAAATACTAAAGTACTGTAAGAATGCCGATTGTGGAACATCGAAGTAACGAACAGAATCCGCCATTCCAGTTGTTGAACCTGGCTCAAAGTCAAACACGAAGGTTTGTTTTGCAGAGCTTACAACCGAGATGGTTTCAGCTCCGCAAACTCTAACGTTCAGAGTAAAGTAGGTGTTCCTTGATAGAGTGTAGCCTTTCATCCTTATTGTTGTTGAGAAATGGGAATCATCAATGACCTTCATGGTTGCTTGATCTTTGTCAAGTCCATCCTGCATAGTGATTGCCGGGTAGTTTAGATCATTTCCAGATGCGTCTTAGAGATCATACCTTATCAGTGGACATTCTGCTCTGTTGGAAGTAAACTGAGTGACATAAGTATTTTTGATCACAAAGCTAGAGAAATGATTGGCATTTGGGTTCTTGTCAAGCACGAGGTCCTATGGATTGGAAGCACTTAGTGTTGTTGCTCCGCTGAGTAAGGAATTTTGACATCTTGTTACATCAACAACATACGAGATAGAGGTGGGGTCTTGGCCGTACTTTGGGTAGAACTGCAAAGTAAATGTGTATCGCTGGTATGTGTTCGCATTTGAAAACTGAATCTTTTTGCAGCTGTTTATGTTGTTGTCGCAAGTTGATTGTGAAACTCCTGACTGAGGATAGCTGATGATGTTGTCTGATGCCACAACTGCATACCTCAAGAAGCTTCCACAGCCTTGGTATACATCTGCTATTTGCCACCCATCGAAGTTTGCATAGAGACCTGATCCAGAGGCACCATGTTGAATCTGTTGGTACAATGTTGTAGCTGGGTCAGGGCTGTTAATTATATTGGTTTCGATTGTCTGAGCTTTTATAACAGTTGATCCTCCAGTCTTTGGACAGATCACCCATTCAACTTATTGAGACGCTGTTACAAGACCTCTGGTGTAAGCTCTGAGATAGACACTCTAAGCATTAGTTGCTACAGTCCTGTCAATCTTCAGTTTATAAGATCCAAGTGAGCCCGTGAGTAGAACCTGTGTGCCTGACCATTCAGTGTTTCCGTTCGCTGATGTGTAGATCTTGTACTGGTCAACTGAGCACGGGTCATTGTTTGGACTGACAGAGAACCAAGTTGAGAAAGTTGACTCTTCAATGATGATGTATCTGTCACTGTCTGAAAGAGAGCTTGGGTCAGCGATCTAAACTCCATCGATGTAATTCTTCTTTGCCGAGTTAACAAGAGCAATAGTCTCTTCACCACAAACTCGAATGTTGAGAACCATGAATGCATTCTTGACACTTGTTGCACCATACAGCCTTAGCTATTGGTTGAGGATAGCATCGTTTCTCACGTCTACTCTAGCTGTAAATGGACTCTAACCATTGTATAGAGCTACCTTTGGCTCAGTCCAAGCATTTCCACTGGTGTCTTTGATCTCAAATTGGATCACAGGGCATCGTGTAGGGTTACTTGAAATGAACAAATTCATCCACTATGGATTGATTGCATTCTAAGCGAAATTGCCAGTGATTGGTGAACGATTCAGCACAAGTTGAGGAGGTGTGTTTGCGCTCAAGCTCTCTGAGTTGCAGGGGAAGATTTCTATCTTGAAAGGCACTGAAACGGGGTCCTGGTTGTACTTTGCGTAAAGTTTGAGTGTAAAGTCGATTTCTCTGTAGGAGGAAGTGTCAAGAACCCGAACAGCAACACAGGATGAAACAGTGGTACAGTCAGCAGACAGGGACTTGCCTGGTTCAGGATACTAAAGATACTAGAGGTTGGCGGCCGTGCCTTCGATGGTATACTTCCAGAACGCTCCGCATCCAGTGTAAATGTCCTGCAGAGTCCATGGTGCAAAGTTTGCATTCGCTGCAGTTCCAGAAGCTCCTAGGTTGACAGAGTAAAAGATTTGGTTTCCTGGTGATTCTATTCTTGCACCCCCTGTTCTTGGACAGATACTGTACTGGATCTGCTTCTCAATTGAGACAAGACCCATGGTCTGGGCTTTAAGGAAGAAGGTCAGTCCATTAGTTGGAACCGTCTTATCAAGCTTGATTGTGTAGCTCCCAAGTGAACCAGTAATCTGAATTCTCGAATCAGTTACATCCCAGGCAGTCATGGGAAGGATAGAACTGTAAAGAGAATAAGAATTTACAATACATGGATCACCACTTGGTTGATGATTAAAGTATGCAGCAAATGTTGATTCAGCAAGTGTGTTATACCTCGTTGAATCAGCCATCCCACTTGTGCTTCCAGTTTCGTGTCCGAAAATGAAGAATTGTTGTGCAGAGTTTGTGAGAGCCATGGTTTCTACTCCACAGACTCGAATGGTGAAGGGCATCAAGGCATTCTTTGACATTGTGTATGCTTTCAGATTAACTTGCTAAGAGAATGCCTACTAGTTGGTCACATATATTTTGGTCTGCAGAGGGATGGCTCCATCTTCAAAAGTGATTTGAGAATGACTGAGTGCTGCCCCGTTTGAGTTGAGTAGCTCAAAATCGGTGATCGGACAGTAGGTCGTGGATGAAATGTACTTAATGCTATAAGAAGGATTCATTTCCACTGGAATTGTGCTTCCTTGCACTATGCTCTTACTAATGATCAAGTCTTGAATCGGTGTTGGTACCGTGAAAGAAGCTGTGTCACAGGGAGTTACATCAATGACCACAGGCACGGATACCGGGTTGGCTCCGTACTAAGCATATAGCTAGAGCTCAAATTGGATGATTACTCTGTTGCTTGTGTCTGTAATTCTAACAGCTAAGCAATCTGTGATGCTAGTACAGTCTGATGATAAGGTCAATCCAGGAACTGGATACTGGAGCTTGGCAAGGTTTGCAGCAGTTCCAGTGATTCCATATTTCCAAAACACACCACAGCCTGGATAAATGTCAGCAATTGACCAGGCTCCAAAGTTGAAGTTGGCTGCGTTTCCAGAGGCTCCTATGTTGATCTTCTGATAGAGAGAACCAGCTTAAAGAGTGATCTCTTGGCCATTCGTAGCATCGACTACGCTTTGGGAATGAGCAGCTGGCGGAGTAACTGTACTTGCTCCATCATTTGGACAGATCACAAACTCCATGTCTTGATCAGCTACAACATACCCTCTTGTCTTAGACCTTAGCTGTGTTGATCTGACACCTGTCTGCAGTGTCTTGTCAAGACGCAGTTAGAAGCTTCCAAGTGATCCTGTCATAGTTATTTGATTGTTCTGAGGGGCAGGGATTTCAATGGTGTTTCCGCCAACAACAACAATTGTAGGAGCTTGGTAAATTTCATAGTGATTGACAACACAAGGGTTGTTACTGGGTCCAAACTAGAAGTATTAGGAGAACACAGACTCATCAATGGTGAAGTACCTCTCCGCATCTGACAAAGTGTTCACAGGTCTCGATTCTTGCCCCATAATGAATGTCTTCTTAAGGGGATTAACAAGAGTAAGTGTTTCAGTTCCACACACAGTTACCTGCAAATTCATGTGCTGCTGCTGAGACATTGTGGTTCCAAGGACTCGGAGAGACAGAGAGAATGGCACGTCATTTTTGATTTGAAGTTTAGACTGCGCTGGGGTTTCTGAATTCAGCATGACAACGTTTGAAGTCGTCAAAGCATTACCCGAGGAGTCTTTGATTTACCAACTAAGAATTGGGCAGTTTGAACCTGCACTATTCACAAGGAGACTGGCGTAAGTTGGGTTAACATCAACTGTCACCAGGTTTCCAATCGTATTAACCCTGTCCATAACTAAGGTTGAAGGCGGATTAGGAACTGTTAACGTTGATACTCTACAAGGTGTGAGGTCGATGACAAATGGGATCGAAACACTATCTTACTCCACCACTGGATGCAAATGAAGTCTGAACTTTATGATCCTTGGTTGAGAAGTGTCAGTCACGCGTACATTCTAGCATTGACTGATCAAGGCGCATTGGTTCAGACTAGTGCCAGTCTCTGGGAATGCGATGATTGCAGCAGATACTGAGTCACTTCCAACAACAGAGTAATGTGAGAAGGTACCACAACCTCTGAATACATCAGCTATTGTCCATCCAGTGAATGGAATGTTAGCGGCAGACCCTGAGGAGCCAACATCAATTTGCATGTAGAGCTCTTCGCTCGTAAGGGTGAGCGTGTTTCCACCTGTTGAATGGATTGAGTAGTCAAGCTAGCTCAGAGTTGGAGCTTGTTGGCCTTGGACAGTTTGCTAATTGAGAAGTGCAATCTTGCGCAACATCTACTGACCATTATATGTGATTATCTGCTCCCAGTAAGGAGTAGGGGTCACAATGGTGTTCCCTCCTGTAGGAGGACATACAACATACTCAATAGTCTTTTCAACTTGAATCATTCCTCTTGTCTCAGCCCTCAGCTTCACACTCACTACGTCAGTAGCAACTGTTTTATCGATTTAAAAGTAGTCTGCATTATTGAAACTTCCGACCAGGAATGCCTCTGAGTCGAGGCTTGCTTTCGTGGCAAGTTAGGAGCTGGTGAAATGTCGAGAAAGGTGATGAATTATGCATGGGTCATTTGACGGTGAAAGCGAGAAGAAAGCCATCATTGTCGCATGGTCAATCTGATGGTGCCTGACATTGGCTGCCAAGCTTGAGGGGGTTCCTCGGGCAAAGTTCAGTAGGTACTGCTGAGGACTGTTATTGACTAATGAAACCGTCTCTTCTCCGCAGACTCTAATAAGGAGGTTCATGGCCACATTCTTGTTCATGGTAATACCTTGTAACTTAGTCTACTTTGTGAAAGCAGCATCATTTTAGACATCAATCCTTGCCGTGTTAGGACTACCTGGATTGACAAGGGTGATCTAGTTGTGGTTCAAAACCGTATCAGAGGAGTCAAGAATCTGATAGTCGAGGACTGGGCATTGACTCAGCTTGTTCGAAGTGATCCTGGTGTGATATGCAGGGTTGATGGCGTATTGGTTTATGTTTCCTGTGGTGTTGGTCCTGTCAATTACCAAGTCAGGAGGATGTTAGGTCACCGTCAACGAAGCCAATCGGCACGGGCTGACGTCAACATAGTAAGGAATCTAGATTGGATCTTGGCCAACAATTGGGAACAGTTGCAGCTAGAACTGAACTATGACAGGGGTGTTTGTGTTCAAGATCCTTACATTCAGGCACTGACCGATTTGGGTGCAAGAGGCAAGAGTTAAGCCTGGTTCAGGGAACTAAGCATAGTTGGAGTTCGGAGCAATTCCGGTGATACCGTACTTTTCAAAACTTCCACAACCTTCATATGCATCTGCGATTTGCCAGGCTGCAAATGGTACGTTTGCTGCGGTTCCAGTGGCATCTTCGTCGATCTCAAAGTAGAGGGAATTCGATTGGAGGGTGATTTCTGAACCTCCTGTGATGTCTCTTGTGCTCGGAGTAGCAGCTGGAGAAGGAGTGACTGTCACTCCTCCTGTTGCAGGACACACAACGAAGTCAATCTTCTAGTCAACTGTGATCAGACCTCTGGTTCTTGCTCTGAGCCAGACAGATCTGGTGTTTGTTGCCATGGTCTTGTCTATTTTCAGCTTCATGCTTCCAAGTGAGCCAGTGAGCAGAACTTGAGGATCTCCTGAGGGCCATGAGGTCTCAGGGCTTATAGCACTGTAGATGGAGTATTGATCAATCGTACACGGGTCTCCACTTGGAGAGACTGCAAAGTAAGTAGAAAATGTACTTTCAGGGATGACCAGGTACCTTGTTGACTCACTCATTCCGCTTGGAGTTCCTCTTTCGAACCCTAGGATGTGGAACCTTCTTGAACTGCTAGTTAGAGCAATTGTTTCAACTCCACACACTCTTATTGAGAGTGTCTGGTAAGCATTCTTGCTCATGGTATCTGCTTGAATTCTGATTGAGTGAGTGAACGGTTGGTCATTGATCACATCAACTCTGGCTGTCGTCTTACTCTAACTGTTTTCAAGCGTGAACCTCACGTCATTCAGAGCAGAGCCTGAAGTTGTCAAGATAGAGTATCTCAGAACTGGGCAGTGGGTGGCTTGGTTGTTTGCAAAGTTGTTGAAGTAAGTGGGGTAGATATTCATCTAGTACTTGTTTCCAGAGGAGCCACTCCTGCTTAGTACAAGCTATGGTGGATCTTGAGATCTCGTGAAAGTCGCACTTGTCAGACAAGGGGTTACGTCAACGTAGTATGGGATTCCAACTGGATCTTATCCGTGAACAGGGTACAACTAGAGAGTAAACGAGTACTTTCTGATAGTGTTGGAGTACACCCTCACTCTGAGGCACTGAGTTATAGTTTGGCAGTTCGAACTGTAAGAATAACCTGGTTCAGGGTAGGTTAGATACGGGCTATTGTTGCTGTCAGCACTGGTGTCGTACTTCCAAAACACTCCGCAGCCTTGGTAAAGCTCAGTCATTTGCCACTGGGCGTAGACAGCATTCGCGTTAGTGCCTGAGGCCTAGTAGTTGATCCTTTGATAAAGAGAGTTCGTAGCAAGATTGTACTGTGAACCTCCTGTTTGATCAACTGTAGTTGGAGAGTAGGCAGCTGGTGGAGTAATCACAACTCCGCCTGTCTTGGGACAGATCACGAAGTCAATCCTTTGGTCAACTGTCTTCAGACCTCTTGTTCTCGCTCTTAGATAAAATGTTCTAGTGTTTGTGGCAATTGTCTTGTCAATCTTGATAGAGTGACTACCAAAAGAGCCAAGAAGTTAGGCTTGAGTGTCTGGGAAGCTAGAAGTAGATGGAGAAACTTGCCCCCAAATAGTGAATTGATCGATGATACAAGGATCACCACCTGGTGAAACTGTAAACCAGGAAGCAAATGTACTCTGAGGAATAGTTATGTACCTCGTGGCATCAGACATGCTGTTCACATTGCCCACAGCGATCCCGTCGATGTAAAAGCGTGTGTTTGTGGATACCAAGTTGATAGACTCCGCACCACACACTCGGATTGTGAGAGACAAGAAAGCATTCTTGGCCATTGTATAGGCCTTGATCCTGATGGTCATTGTGAAGTGAGTGTCCACTACAACGTCAATCCTTGAGGTTGTGGGAGCAGATGGGTTCACCAAGCTCATTCTATCCGTTGAAAGGGCTCCTCCTCCTGAATTCAGTAATTCAACTGTGATCAGAGGACAGTTCGAAGCGTAATTGTTACTGAACAAGCTCAGCCATTGGGGGTGGATAGCATTTGGAGTGACTGCATTAGCATTTGGACTCTTGTCAAGAGTCAGCTGAGAGGGTTGTGAACTGACTCCCAAAGTTGCATAGTTCCAGCATGGAGAGATGTCAACGTAGTATGGAATCCCAACAGGGTCTTGGCCGTACTTGGGGTAAAGCCAAAGCATGAATTAGTAGGTTCTTATGGTGTAGGTGTAAACTCTTACATTCAGACATTGACTCGTCTGCGTACAATGAGTTGAAAGAGTCAATCCTGGCGTTGGGAAAGTCAAATGTGGTGAGTAACTACTGTCAGCGGTGATCGCATATCGATCGAAAGTTCCACACTGTTCATAGACGCTTGAAAGGCCCCACTCTGCAAACTCGGCATTTGCATTGTTGCCGGTGTTGTAATAGTCTATCTTTTTGTAAAGAGAGTTGGACGCCAAATTGTGCACAACGCCATTGGTAACGTCAATGGTAGTTGGCGAGTAGGCAGTTGGTGGCGTGATAGTTGAACCTCCTACCTTGGGGCAGATGACAAATCTTATCTCTTGGTCAACTGTTTTCAGTCCTCTTGTGGTCGCTCTTAGGTAAAAGGTTTTCGTGTTTGTAGCTGTGGTCTTGTCAAGCTTGATCTTATAGCTGCCAAGAGAGCCAGTCAGAGCAACTTAAGTGTCTGATCCCCATAGTTGCAAAGGAGAAATGGTTGAAAAGATCTCGTACTAGGCGATGCTACATGCATCACCAGATGGAGAGACTGCAAACCAAGATGAGAATGTGCTCTCAGGGATGACCAAGTACCTTGTAGCTTCACTCATTCCGTTCGGATCTCCCTCTGCGATACCTTCGATGAAGAACCTCGAAGATCCCCCAGTAAGCGCAATTGTCTCTTGTCCGCAGACTCTGATTTCGAGGTTAATGTAGGCGTTTTGTAGCATGGTTGCAGCTTAGAGACGAATCGTTATCAAAAGGGTCTGGTCATTCTTTACGTCAACTCTCGTTGTAGCAGGCGTCTCTGGATTAGTAAGGATGATCCTACTGTCTGATTGAGTTCCTCCACCAGCACTGAGCTAAGTAAACCGCATGATGGGACAATTTGTACCTTGGTTGTTATTGAATAAGTTGAAATAGGTCGGGTTGACTGCATTCTGAACAATGCTCCCCTAGACCATAGTTTTGTCAATTACCAGAGTTGGGGGATGATTGCTGATGCCGAAAGTTGCGTGGCTTAAGCAAGGGGAGACATCGATGAGGTACGGGATACTCAACGGGTTCTGAGAATACTTTGGGTAAAGCTAAAGTTAAAAGCTAAATGTCCTGATCGTATTCGTGTTTACCCTAACTTTCAGACACTGGCTTATCTGTTGACAATTTGCTGCGAGAGTCAAGCCTGGTTCTGGATAAGTAAGGTATGGTAAGTTATTTCCATCTCCTGAGATAGCGTACCTGTCGAATGCCCCGCAGCTTGTGTAGATGCTTGCGATGCTCCATTGAGGAAAGTCGGCACTTGCAGTGGAGCCAGAGGCTTGATAGTTGATTACCTAGTGCAAGCCTCCCGTAGGAAGCGTATACAATGACCCACCTGTCAAATCAACGACGTTGGGCGAGGTGCCTGAAGGTGGTGTTATCGTGGATCCACCAGTGCGAGGACAGATCACAAAATTGATTTCTTGATCGACAGTTTTCAATCCTTTCGTTGTGGTTCGTAGGTAAAATGTTCGAGAATTCGTTGCCAAAGTCTTGTCAATCTTGATCTTGTAGCTGCCCAGTGAGCCAGTGAGCGTGACTTGAGTGTCTGGAAAGTTCGTGAGTGGCGAGACTGTCCCATGGATTGAGTAGCTTTCAATGATACAAGGGTCGTTGCTTGGATTGATGTTGAACCAGGCTTCAAACGTTGACTGTTCGATGGTCATGTACCTCGCTGCGTCTGAAAGCGAGCTTGGAGTGCCAGCTGCCCAGCCATCAATGAAGAAGCGGGCAGATGATTAAACAAGAGTTACGGTTTCAGTTCCGCAAACTCTGGCGGTGAGAGTGATATAGTTATTCTTGGCCATCGTTGCCGCTTAGAGCCTGAACGAGAGTAAAAAGGCTACATCATTGGCAATGTCAATTCTCGCAGTGGATGGAGATTCAGGATTAACAAGTGAAAACCTGTTGTCGGAAAAAGCACCATTTGATGTTGTTAGCAAAGCCAGGTGCATAATTGGGCAATAATTCGCATAAGTGAGAGTAAATATGCTAAGCCACTATGGATCAATGCTGTTCTGAATAGTGCTGCCTGCGTTGGGACTCCTGCTCATGATCAAGATAGCTGGATCAGACCCTTTGCCGAGTGTGGCGTAGTTGGCACAAAGACTCACATCTACTTTGTAGGGGATTCCGATTGGGTCTTGAGAGTATTGAGGGTAGATTTGAAGAGAAAAGTCAACAAATCGAATTGTGCTTGCTAAAATCCTCACTTTAAGACATTGAGAGAGACTCTAGCAATTCGAGGCATAAGTGTAGCCAGGCTCAGGATAGGTCACGAATGGGGAGTTACTTGAGTCTGCACTTACTCCATACTTCCAAAACACACCACATCCGACGTATGCGTCCGCGATCTACCATGCTCCGAAGTTGACATTTGCCGAGGTGCCTGTAGCTTGATAGTTGATGACCTGGTGCAGCTGGTTTGAGGCAAGTGTCATTCTCAGTCCACTTGTTCCATCAACAGGATTGGTGGTTGTAGGTGAAGGGGGTGTAACAGTGACCCCACCAGTTCTTGGACAGATGGTGTACTTTATCTGCTGATCAATGGTGATGAGTCCCCTCGTAACAGCTCTAAGGTAAAAGATCTGTCCATTGACAGCTTGTGTTTTGTCAAGCTTGAGCGTATAGAAGCCAATTGAGCCTGTGAGAAGGACATTTGTATTTGAACTTGGCCAAGCAGCTGAAGAACTCTGCATGATCTGGAACTCTTTGATGAAGCAAGGATCGTTGGTTGGACTCAAAGTGAACCAAGCAAAAAACTCACTCTGAGGAATGCTGTGATATCGCGTTGAGTCAGCCATTCCCGAAGTGCTCCCAGTTTCATGACCGAAAACGTAGAACCTTTCAGCCGAGTTAACTAGGGCAAGGGTCTCTTCTCCACAGACTCTGATGTTCCAGGTGAACTCTGCGTTCTTTTCTTCTGTGAAGGCCCTGACCTTGACTGTAATCGTATAAGATGCATCATTGCTAATGATAATTCTTGTCGTTGCTGCTGTGGTAGGGTTAGTCATTGACACATAATTGTGGACAAGAGCGTTTCCAGACGTATCAAGGAGTTCGTATCGTTAAACAGGGCAATTCGGGTTGTCAGAACTCGAGAAAAGAAGACCGTATGAAAGACTCAGCTAGTAGTTCACATCATCTGTGTTAGCAGATGTTCTCTCGAGAAGCTCATCCCCAGGGTTTGCAGTGGCTGTCAATGTGTGGTCCATGCAGTAGCTGACAACTGCCCTGAAGTTGACTGAAACAGGGCTTGGGCCATACATCAAATACATGGAAAGGGTGAATTCATGGATCCTACCTACGGAGGTGTCAGTCACTCTGATAGCGTTACACGAGTTGATGTTTGGGCAATCATTGGCAAGAACCTTGGGAGGCTCAGGGTAGACAAGATTGTTCAGATGAGATGCATCTCCCGATATTTCGTATTTCCAGAAGTTGCCGCAATTTGTATATTGCACATTGGTTACTGTCCAAGGATTGAAGTTTGCGTTAGCTGCTGTGCCTGAGACGCCTTTGACGAAGTAAACGGTGTATGTTGATGCAGACGGGTTGATTGTAGCACCTCCAGTGAGAGGACACTGTACATCGATAGTTATGAGATCACTGAGTGCGCTGTAGAACTTATTGTTACCTGCCAGGTAGAAGTAGTAAGTTCGAGGGTAGTTGATCGTGGTGATCTGCACCCTGATCTAGTTCTTGTTTGTCGGGTTCACCCAGTTCACCGTGAAAGTGCTATCTGAAGTGTAGTTGTTGCTTGCGTACTTATCAAACACTGTGAGAGCATTCCCAGCGGTCGTCTCAAATGCCGAGTACCAAGTCTCAGCGTCATTTTCCCAATTGCCGAATTTGTTGATATCGTAAGTGTGAGTTCCTTGGCCGATTCTCCACACGATGTTTCGGTTCAATGTTGGTCCATTCAGGGTAATTGTTGTACTGAGAGGAGTAAATGTAGAAGTTGAGGGAGATCTGAGCTCATACTCTCGATGCGTCCAATGGTATGAATACATGAGAGAAGCAGAAGTGTAGTAGTCACTTGACTGGTAAGGAGGCTTGAAGAGCACAACTGCATACCTTCCTCCGTTGATGTAAGAGTTTTTGAACATTGATGTATGCGCCCCTGCAAAAAAGTCTGTACTTCCCATCTGGGAGGCAACTCCTTTCTTCAGGATGCATGGCAGCTGACCGGCATTTGATTGGCAGTAAGATGTGGAGCCATAG
>JACKZZ010011572.1_pt1 | contig 14532 bp, 8 predicted proteins | sample 8027871 | NCBI WGS metagenome assembly JACKZZ01 (sample SAMN15724774, study PRJNA655200) | protist metagenome | isolation source: fluorescence activated cell sorting (FACS) single amplified genomes of... | place: USA: West Boothbay Harbor, Gulf of Maine | collected 2000-07-19
GGCTACTGTACGTATACGTGCTCGTACGGCTTCGGCCCTACGTGCGTACACGGATAGCTAGCTTGCTGGTTAAAATACTTGTGTTATTATTATTTATATTATTTATCATTATTTACATGTATGCATATTTACGTTGTTATCTTGAAATATACGATCGTACTTTATAGTATGAACGACCATCTATTGGATACAATATCGCTAATGTGTATATATGTGTGATCACCTGTTTGGTGAACTCTGATGTTCTCCTTGGTTGATCTCTTTATAATTTAACTATACTTCCTTACTTAGTATCTCAGCTTTTGCTGTCTTGTTCCTACAAGCCAGTAACGAGTGTGTAGGTATTTAGGTATTAAGTTGTTTGTTTGTTTTTCCTTCGACCTATACTTCGAGAAATAGGTTAGATTTTAGTTTTACCCTCTGGAATTGTGACAGATAACTGTACAGCATAGCCTTGAAACAATAGCCCTTAGTTCTGATATTTATATTATGAGGCTAAAATTGGCTCGGGACGGAGTCAGCTGTTAGTAGGTAATCTGGGCCTCGTTGACAAGTGGCCACCGTCTGACTTGTAGTATACAAGTCTGGTGTGTCTGTCCGGTGGCGCAGTTTACATCCGAATGGTGGAGGCATGAAGGATTAAGAGTTAGGTGATTTATGATCTATGATATGGTCGACGGCGGACTGAAACGGAGTCTGTCTGGGATTTATTTCAAGATATTGTGTGTTTAGATACTTGCCTCGGGGGCCGGGTCTTCTGACCAGCGCCGAAATTGTGCGAAGGCAAGATACTATCGTACGTATGGGTTTTTACTTCACGATGGGGCCTGTTTAGAGGCGCGTAGAGGCACGACACCTCTGGTTGTGACACACGCAGCCAGAAACGTCGGGGCATGGCGAAGCTAGACGGGGTTTACCGTTGTGATCGTGGGGCTTTAAGCCATGGTTATTGAGGGGTATTAGTACGGCGTGTGAGTACCCAGATTGGTCTGCTTAGAGACGGGATGCACGGCCTGGAATGTCACAAACATGAAGGGAACCGGGGCATAACGAAGCCAGGCAGGCTTGACCATGGTGTAGCGTAGGAGCGGAGGGACGCATGAGCAAGAACAATAAAACGGAACGCATGGGCACAATAAATAAAACAGGACGCTATATGCGGGCTGTAAGCGAGGTGCGAATGTGTGTGGTAAACGGGATGCATAATGTGTGACGAAGCCAAGGCGCCGGCGTAGTCTATAGCCGATAAAAAGGGAGTAAGCATGGCTGAGGTGAACGTATAAGGAAGGCCTGGGGGGATCTTCTTCGAATGAGTTGTAATATGTAAGGAAGCTGAGGAGGAAGCAAAGTTTTCTATCGCTGCGAGACGCTGGAGCGTATTTGAATGGTTCTGAGAGCAGCCAGAATTGATGAATGGTCATGGGTGGCCTTGGAAGGTGGTTGGGTATCTGTTTTGACGTAGAGCATTGCTCGAAGGAAAACAGGCTTAGCACGTGTTTCCACGTTCGCTTTCATGGCGGTTCAATGCGTGTACCAGTAGGAGCCAGCGGGTACATCGAGGCAGTAACAGAGGTTGCTGTGGGCTTGTATGTGCTGAAAGGCATACATAGTGGGCCGCACGATTTCACATCGTGCGTACGGCCTACATAGGCTTGTCTGACAGCAAACGGTGGGGTCTGAGGACTACAGAAATGTTAGTTGGCTATGGTAGAAGTATGCATGATTGGTATACGTACCAATCGTTACGTACGGCCGTAGAACAGGCATTCCCAAATATTAGTCGAAGGATCCCAGTATCGTAGAGAGACGAACCCTTACGTCTGACTACGATTGCCGGCATGCAGGCGTAATATATGATGGATTATATGGAAGAGGATGCGGAAGGACTTAGTGGACTAACGCAGTAGCGACTTCGAATATTTAAGTAGAAATTCTGGTATGCAAGTGGAAATCATAGTGAGATCATTTAATAATTAGTCGCAGCTAACAGCTGTGTCTGAGTAGATTGGTAGTTTAGGCAGGAATATTAATAAGTACGTAGGGAATACGGTGCTGGGTAAAATTTAGGAAGCGTACATATCAATTATCTTGAACTCTTGTAGTTAGATTGCGTATGTAAACCGTACGTGGATCATATGAGTTGTGATTCTTAAATTTGATATCATCATTTACTATTAGTTGCATATTTGCTTTTATGATTTGTTCACTATTTGACTGATTTAATTGGATAAGGAAGTGATTTTTGTAATCGTCTCTTTTCTTTAAGGTACGCTTTACTGCTTTTGTACTGCCGTACGTCCATTAAGTCTAGTCTTAGTCACTCTTGCTCATCCAACTCATCTCGCTTCACCTGTTATTTGAAAACAGGTTTATCCTATTTCACAAGCCCTGAGTTACAGTATGAAGGGATATCGAATACCACGAAGAATGTTAGAATGTACAAGCTGAAATCTAACCTGTCTCTCGTAGAGATACAGTTTTACTATCTGGAATCGTGACAAATAACTGTACAGCATAGCCTTGAAACAATAGCCCTTAGTTCTGATATTTATATTATGAGGCTAAAATTGGCTCGGGACGGAGTCAGCTATTAGTACGTAAGCTGGGCATCGTGGACAAGTGGCCACCGTCTGACTTGTAGTGCACAAGTCCGGTGGCGTAGTTTACAATTGAATGGTGGAGGCATGAAGGATTAAGAGTTAGGGAATTTATGATCTATGATATGGTCGACGGCGGACTGAAACGGAGTGTGTCTGAGATTTATTTCTCAAGGATATCATGTGGTCAGATACTTGCCTCGGGAACCGGGTCTTCTGATCGGCGCCATAATTGTACGGAGGCAAGATATTGCTATATGTATGGGTTTTTACTTCACGATGGGGCCTGTCTAGAGGCGCGAGAGGCACGGCAACTCTGGATGTGACACACGCAGACAGAAACGTCGGGGCACCGCGAAGCTAGACAGGGCTTTTTGCCGTTGTGATCGTGAGGCTTTAAGCCATGGTTGTTGAGGCGTATTAGTACGGATTGTACATACCTTGATGGGGACTGCTTGGAGGCGAGATGCACGACCCCGGACGTGACAAACACGAAGGGGGTTGGGGCAGGGCGAAGCTAGGCAGGCTTGACTATGGTGTAGCAAAGCGACTGAGGGACGTGTAGCGAAGCAACTGAGGGACGCGAAACGTGCTGAAGGAGGGACGCCGGTGCAGTTTATGAATGTAGCTTGTAGGCATGGCCGAGTAACAAGATGAACTTATAAGGGGAGCCTGGGGGGGCTCTCCTCGAATATTGTGACGTGTAAGGAGGCTGGCGGCGTATGCTGCCATTTCTGTGTCTGACAGCAGCTGGAGCGTAAATGGAGATGGCTAGGTACCTGTTTTGACTGAGAGCGTTGCACGAGTGAAAACAGGCTTAGCACGCGTTTCCACGTTAGCTCGTATACCATTTCAGAGCGCAGCCCGGTATGAATCAGCAGGTACATTGAGGTAGTAACAGAGGTTGCTACGGGCTTGCATGTGTTGAAAGGCGTACCTGAAGGCCGCATGATCGCCCGTCGATTTGTGCTGCCAGATAGAGATTTCTTGGTGACAACGGTGTGTGGACCGAGTGCTATGGGATTGTGATGTTGCCTACGAGGGTTGTACGTATGATTTGTTATACATACCATTTGTTACGTACGGCCGTAAATAAGGCAGTATGTCTTGGGTAGCTGGAGGATCCCAATCGTAGGAAGACGAACCCTTACGTCTGACTACGATTCCCGGCATGTAAGCGTAATATACGATGGATCGTAGGAGTGGAGGTGGACGGAGCCGGAGGACAAGCGCGGTAGCGATGTAGAATATTTAAGTAGGAATTCTGGTATGCAAGTGGAAATTATAGTAAGGTCATTTAATAGTTGGTCGCAGCTAACAGCTGTGTCTGAGTAGATTGGTTATTTAAGGCAGGAAAATAAGTAGGTAGAAACGAAGTAGGGTGCTGGGTAAAACTTTAGGAAGCATAGACTGATTATCTTGGTTGCATCGTCGTCTGTTAGATCAGACGAGTTGTTAGTCATTTTGTTTGATAACATCATTGCTACTAGCTATTTATTTGCTTTTATAAAGTGTTCACTATTTGACTGATTTAATTGGATAAGGAAGTGATTTTAGTACACAATCTTTTCTCTTTGAGGTACGCATTACTGCTTTGTACTGCCGTACGTACATTTAGTCTAGTCTTAGTCACTCTTTCTCATCGATAATTCATCTCGCTCACTTGTTTCTTAAAACAGATCTAATCCTATTTCAGTAGTACAGGTCGAAGGGAAAACAAACAAACAACCTAATACCTAAATACCTACGCGCTCGTCGCTGGCTTGTAGAAACAAGACAGCGAAAGATGAAGTACTAAGTAAAGAAAGTATAGTTAAATTATAAAGAGTTCTATGGTGGCAAACATTGTTGTCCGCCGAACTGTTCAGTAAATAAATATATATATTGTCGTATTATATCCGATAGATGGTCGCTCGTACTATGCAGTACGATCGTATATTTCAAGATAAATAACAACGTAAAAATACATACATGTAAATAATGAATAATAAATAATAATACAATAACACCACATTCGCTGTACCAGCAGGCTAGACATCACGCTACGTACGTGAGGACAGAGCCCGTACGAGCGTATACGTACATCAGCCGTAGGCAGGCAAAAGATATATATCATAAAATGTACAGTAGGTATTATGGCCTACGTACATGCAATAAAACAATAACAAGAGCCGGCCAAGGTGTAATAACATATGACAATACGTATATACTAGGCCGTCGGCCACTCGGCCAGCAATGGGAAAGAAAGAAAAAGCAACGTCCAAAAAAATGACGCCGTAAACTCATTCAGTTGCAGTGTTAGCCAGAAGATATCTATGCATTCCTACGACGTCGGCTCCTTCTGAGCGACTGTTTTCGACTGCTGGTCTGACCATTACAAAGGCTAGAAATGGCCTGCGTGATGACAATGCTTCAGCAATATTTTTTCTGCATAAGACATGGCCAGCTGTAGACATATACTTAGCTGATAGAAATAGTGTGAGCGTGTGTTTCTAGCTATGAATATAGTTTTAAAAAATCATCAACTAATTAATATAAAAAAGAAATCTCGCTTTGTTCTAGCAACCTAGGGAAGCGAAGGTAAGGGTATGGATTTTAAGAATTATATACTGAACTTGTATGTAGAATTATTATCTTCTACGTGTTCAGTAAGCAATGAATGCCTTCGGCTTAATGCGTAAATCTACATACAGCTTAATAATTCACAATATTCGCGCCTATTATTTATAAGTGTCGCATGGACTAAAACTTACAGCAGTCACGTATTCATAAATATATTTATCATATGAATTCTATAATGTATTGTATAGAGATTCACTCCACGCATATCGTCCTAGTAGCTTCATCGCCGCATCGTACTCGTACTTTTATTCCTCCTCAGCTTATATTATTATACGACCCGCCTCGTATTATATACATATACGTGTGCGTTCTACGCACACTTTATCCACTACGGCGGTGCCGTCAGTTACACATATTGTATTCTAAGTCGTAAGAGCCTCTGTACGTATTCTCAAGACGCCCTTACGACCAGGGATTCCATTGCTGTCCTCACGTACGACGTGCATGCCTTTGCCTCCAGATACGTACTCGAGATCACTTCGTACTGGGACTTAGGCCTGTAATTCCATTTACAGAATTTTGCTCCAACACAAAGTAATCTCGAGTACGTATATGGAGGTAAGCAGGCAAGACACGCACGTCGTACGTGAAGATGGCGTTGGGATCCTTGGCCATAAGGACGTCTTGAAAATACACGCACGGAGGCCCTTGGTGCATTTGGGCGACTTGGGATACCATATGTGTAACTGGCCGTAGTGGACATGTGGACGTACGTAGTAGTGCACACGTGATATATATGATACAGGGCACGTAGTATGATATAATAAGCTATATAGAGAGAGCGCATGCGTAGCGAGGATATAAAAGTACAAGATATAATGCGGCGACGAAACTTTGAAAACGACGCGCATGAAGAGAATTCATATAAAATACATTATAGAATTTATATGATAACTGTACATATGAATACATAATTTCTGTAAGCTTTACTCCATGCGAGACTTATAAATGATAGATGTGACTATCATTTATTGCCGTGAACGTATTAGGCTGTATGTAAAATTACCTATGAAGCTGAAGGCGTGCATTTCTTACAGATACATGAAGAGAATAATATATTATATTATTTGGATGAATGAATAAAATCTAATCTGAATGATTGTCACAATCTCTAATTAACTAATTAATTTATCTATCAAGTTCCCACTTTTTGTTCCAAGAAATAGCTAAGAACTAAGAAAGGTAGTAACAGTGATAGCGGACGAATAAAAGGTTAATAATTAGTAGCAGTATCATTATTATTAGTAGTAGGGCTCTTTTTGTTTACTTTTTATTTTGTTTAGTAGTCGATTTGAACGATCAAATTTTACATAAGCTAAAGTTTATAGTGTAACCTAGCTAAGATAAATTCAAGATTTAAGATTTAAGAGGAGCTTATTTATTTGTTTCTAAGCTAAAAAAATAGTATATATACTATTTTCATGTATGTAATCTATCTTTGTTTAATTACGATGCTCTTCATAGAGGCACCGCAAAAGTAGCTATTTTATTACCAGCAAGCTACCAGCTACGCTCGAAGACTTGCATGCATAGCCAAGTTTTATCAATCATCCCTGTACACGTGACACACTACGTACTCAAGGCCGCAACGTATATATAATTATTCATCGTGAATAGGCGCAAGACTTATACAGGGAATAGTTTGTATTCGGAGAATTCTCTCCCAGTATTTGGGTCGACGGTAGAGTCATACACCGCCTTGCATGCCTAAACGAATACAACGCCTACGTAATGGTGCAGCCTGTAATTCCCCGTACTCGAGCAAACAAAATCAGCCCATAAGTCCAACTGTCGAAGCAAAACATCTAAAGTATACACCTGGAACGAGTGGCAATTTAGGGCTGATTTTAAAAAAATGAATACGGTTATGCAATTCTCTAGCCAAAAGAAGAAGACAGTAGGAGCCTAAGTTTACGTACTAACGTCTACCGGTAGCCAGAAAATAGTGACGTTACATCATGCTTTCAAATATAGGTTTTCCCCCGCTATGACTATGACATTTCATAAACATTTCGCTGAAACGTGTTGATGTTGTTATAATAATATGAGGGCTATCAGACATTTTTCTTAATAACAAAGGCCGTTATAATAGACAAGAATAACATTGGAAAGTTTTAAATAGTAAAATATATTTACGGACATATGGTTTAAGCTTCACATATCTCGTTACAAGTTTAAATGATTAATGCTAGCTGCTGTGTGGGAGAAACATAAACTGCTTGTCCTAAAAAAACATCTAGCAAAAGTATTTTGAGTTGTATAAGTCAATCGATACATCTGATAGACAAATTTCTATGGCTATTTGGCAGTACTGTTTGTGATGATTGATGTTTGGGATGCTCTGATGATGCTGATTCTCTGGTGATACTGATGCTCAGTCAGTCCACAGTTTTTGTTATTTAACAGGCAAATAGTATGCGTACAAGATGCTAAAACTTCATGTTAATAGATGTCATTAAGATTTTCCTTGCTGTATTTACGTGGTGTATTTTTTTATCTATTTGATTGTTGATAGTATATTAATGTGTTGTTTACTTTATTAATGTATTAATTAATAGAATAACTAGACTAATATAAAAAAATTGAATGTGTTGTCGTAAACAATGCAACTGTTTATACGGAGGGGGGAAGGAAGACTAAACTTAATGAAGATCCGAAATTTCGGAGACAACATTAAGGACATATGACTTTACCAGTGGTAAGCACCCAGACTTATCATAAATGGACGCTAAAATAATAGATAGATAGATAGATAGATAGATAGATAGATAGATAGATAGATAGATGGATAGATAGATGGATAGATAGATAGATAGATAGATAGAAAACAAGTGTAAGACTGTATAGCAGGAGATTATTGGTTTTATATTAATTTTCTACAGCACATATGTTATTAAAGACCGACTTACCTATGTGCTGCATTACCCAGCGACATCGACTTTGTCTCACTTCTTGCATGTCGAGTTGAAATTCTATTCAATAGCAAAGTAAAATAGTCAATAAAACCAAATTACAGTTTTTATAGAAGTCAAGCATAAGTAATTAAAAATAATTATGACAGCAAAATGATTTACCTAAGTGGCCGTTTTGGCCGCTACGATCAAGTTCACTATCTGAGTCGGTGTACCAGGAAACATAACTTATACAAGATATTCTCCACAATACACAAAAATCAGAAAGACGCATATACGCACAAGCCAAATCTGCTGTATTGAGACTACAAACATGATCAATAAGCGAGGCTAGACACTCTGTCAAAAGTAGGTAAACAAAACGCAGCATGCGTGTACACAATGTTTGTCCGATACTATAACTACCAGCGATCATATCTATATTTACTTCTGTAGTTTTGGAACCTTGATCTAGGGAAATGGTGTCAAGCAATGCTGATTCATCCTGTGCTATTTCTAGAAAATTTGATAAAATATTGCAAACACGACTAAAGAAGAAGTTTTGCTTCTGCACAATTTGTTGAGTCAAACGATTAGTAACTTCTTGCTTAAGATGTAATAATTCGCCTGTATTAGTGTTACGATCCATTTCGTTTTCTTTTAACAAACTTATGCAAATTCTATTAACTATATATAGGAAGACAGGAAGCTTTTTTAATGAGCCTGAAGTACGATCTTGGAGAATAATCATGTTAAATAGCAAATTCACGTCTCTGGATTCTCCTGGAAGGATTTGAGCTAGTGATGATGATCCCACAATCGCATTACGTGCAATTTGTAGTGCACCAGGTAACGAAGCTGTATTTAAACTGTCCTTGTTGTTGTCAACATCCAAGTTTTGCTTCTTTTTTTTCAGGACCGATTTCGCCTGGTGAAATAATGGCAGAATTTAGTATGAAACTAATTAATATTATTAGATAAATAATAGGTAAACAAACCAATGCGAATGACAATAGGAATTTGTGATATGGGTGACTTTTTTCTAGATTAGACAGGCTGCACACCTCCTCGATCATAGAATCTGTTGAAGATATTTTCATTTCCCTGATTGTTGTATCTTGACTTGCCTCTTTCTTATCGGCCAAACAAAAATTAACGTCAACCTCTATCTTTGTTTTTTTCTACAATACATATTAATAAATATTTTAAATGAAAAGTAAAAGTTAATACAAGCAATGAACAAAATGTATATAAACCTTTGTCTCCTCTTCAACATATTCCTCGTCTTCTTCATCGCCTTCCTCTTCTACAACAAAATCTTCATCATCGTCATTATCTTCTTCATCATCTTCATCACCATCATCGTCATCGTCATCGTCATTTTTCACGTCTTCTGGTGGTTCCTTCTGTTTATCTTCCAAAACTACAAGTTCAATTTTAGTTTCCTCATAATCAATAACAGTTTTTTGTTTTTCTACAACTTGCTTTTCAGTTGTAATACCTTTTTTTTCTGGTTTTCCCATTGAAATCACTTTCCTCTTCTTTGACTGTTGCTTATTTGTGCTAAGACTGGTGTTATTTATATATTCTGTTTTAGGGAGTTCATAGTCTTTTTTAGCCAGTTTTACAGCCTCTGGGAATAATTTGGTATATGTTTTCGCTACTTTTTGATTACTAAATTCATCCAAATGTTCCAAAAATGGTTTTGTTTGCTTTAGGGTTGCGAAATACCAATTATTGGAAGCATAGCTGTAAATTACATGCTTTTTCCCTAGAGCTTTGATGGCTTGGTTTTGTATAATCGGTAAAGTCACTGCAGATGGATTATAAATTTTCCCAGGCCACCAGGGATATTTTGGAGAGATTCTTGTCCACACGACTGTTTGATAATCAGATTTCCAGTCATCTGCAAAGGCCGCTACCTCTGGAAGGTCATCATTATCATCTTCCTCATCGTTCTCATCATCATCATCATCATCATCGTCGTAGTTCTCATTATTATTGTCATCTTTTTTCTCGTCCCCAACTTTGTCTTTTGCCAGTTCATCATTGTCTACTTCTGATGCCATTTTTTCTATTATTTGTTGAGGTACTAGACGTTCAAAAACAAGATTTTTGATCTCGTTTTTGTACTCTGACACTTTATCGCCAAATGTTTCACTTAATTTTGAACAAATGGATTTGGCAGATAATTGTTCTAAGCACTCATCGTTAGTGCTATCTAAAATTTGTTTCAGTTTAAGAAAGATTTGTTCTTTTTGAGACAAATTAGCTTCAGCAGCTTGCTTTGACATTTTAGCTTTTGATAAATATATATTTCTGACGGTATAAACTAAAGAACAAATAAACAAGTAGAAGTTTTATTTCAAAGGAAAAAAAACACAGTGATATTTAAATATTATATGAAAGACAATAAAAACTGGTATATTTTAATCCTATTTATTGGCAAAGAAGATTCTTTTGTGGATAGAGATGTCCTGCATGCCCTAAGATAACTCGTAACTTTAACTAAGAAATAATTGAAATACGTAGTTGTACGGTCCCTACCAGCCTATGGCCTGTCACACAAAATATCAATTTTCACTTACTTTCTTCCAATAGATGCAGACAGTGAATCTATATTCATAGGCAAGCAAAGGCTCGCTAAAAGTGTATGTCGATCGTGAAAGCTGTATAAACATTCAAAGACTAGAGGCTCAAGCGTAGAGAGTTAATACCATATAATCAAAGCTTTATACCTCAAGCTTATTGTTGAAATTTCGGATGACTGTTTTATTATTTGTCTTCTGGACACATATAATTTCGAAATTTTTAGAGTTAATAATAATTTTGCTTGTTAAATCTCTATTAGTCTTTTAATTGTCTGTCCGTCCGTGACTCTGTCTGTCCCGATTTTAGAATTGGCTGACTCACTTAATTTAAATTCAGCGCATTTCAGAATAATTGGATGGTTTTTATTTTTGAATTCAGGTAAAGATACGCTTTCGGCAACTAACATATTCGAAAATTGAAATACCAGCTCTTCACTCCAAAACATAAGCATAATAGTAATCCAAGTTTTCAATGACGCATGCTTTTGTTTGGCTTAAGCTATAATTCGAATAAGATTAGACAACCCCATATTTGACATACAGCAAAATATGACCGTCAAAGCTTTGTAACCTTTTTCTAGCGCTACGAAAGGGGGTTTTAGACCGGAAACCCCCGCCAGGGAAGGGAGTAAAGCAGTAAACCTCCCTGAGGGAAGTGCACTATAAGTCAAACGGTGGCCACTTGTCCACGATGCCCAGTTTACGCACTAACAGCTGACTCCATCCCGAACCAATTCTAGCTTCATAATATAAGTATCAGAACCAAGGGCTATTGTTTCAAAGCTATGCTGTACAGTTATTTGTCACGATCCCAGATAGTAAAACTGTATCAAACGAAAGTGGTCCAAACTTAGCGAACCACAATCGAATGTCATACTATCAATTATTAGGAACCCGTATAGCAAATTTCACAACAAAAAGGTATATTTACATGCAAGAGAGAGTAAAAACTTTGACAACAAAAAGTGCTGGACAAGTGAAAAGTGGAGGAAAGTCGTGTCAGGGAAAAAACAGAAGAAACACAGGATGATTGAAAAGGCGAGTGTCATTTCAAATGGCTGCATGAACAGGCACTTGCGGAGCAGCTAATGTTTCTATCTCCAACGAATCAGGGTCATTGTTATTTGGAATATGCAGAAAAAGAACTCGGCTGGTATCAATTGCCGTTGAAGTCTAATACGATGGAGTGTACAAGTGCTGCTCGTAGGACCTTCAGGGGTCCACTGAGCAAATGTTTTAGGCCTGAGCTATGCTAATAATAATAATAATAATAATAATAATAATAATAATAATAATAATAATAATAATAATAATAATAATATTAGTATATGTATATAGTATTACTAATTGTTATCATTACCATGTACCTTGTTATGAGGTTATTATCATTACTTCATAATGTTTGTGTAGTGTGACTGTTTGGTATTGATTATTATTATTTAGCTGCTATTGTTTTTATTGTTGCTGATAATAATAATAATAATAATCATAATAATAATAATGATAATGATATTATATTATATGTGTTTAGTTATAGGGTTGCAACTATATAAATTAATTAGATTAAAAATAGCAGGTACGATACATGGGTCATAGGGCTATAGGAAGTTAAGGTCCTAAGTAGGAACGTAACCTGGCCTATGAAAGCCCTAGTAGCTAGGAACCTAAGCCACTCATAGGGACCATTTCATGTAAACTGAGGACTCACTAACAGGTTGCGTGATTTTTGAGAAAGTCAAATAGGTACGTAATAGGTACATATGTACATATAAGTGAGGTATTATTTTTTAGTAAGCATCAGAATAGGTACTGGTACATAGGTATGTCATACCTAATATCCAAATAAATACCTATGCACTCACTACTTAATATGTAGCTAATACGATCGTACTTTATAGTACGAACGACCATCTATTGGATAAAATACCGTTGATATATATATGTCTGATCAACTGTTTGGCAAACAACAATGTTCTTATGGTTGATCTTTTTATAATTTAATATACTTTCTTACTTAGTATCTCAGCTTTTGCTGTCTTGTTCCTACAAGCCAGTAACAAGTGTGTAGGTATTTAGGTATTAGATTGTTTGTTTGGTTTTTTCCTTCGACCTATACTTCGATAGATAGGTTGGATTACACTTTTGATATTGTAATCCTTACACAATTAGTTCAATCCGAACCAATTTTAAATTAAAGTAAATCAATTTAGAAATTCTACTTTCAATAGGACACTGGGTACTAGGTATTAGGTTGTCTTTCTTGTCTTTCCCCACCATACTTAGTCAGAGTGGGTTAGTTCACAAAGTATAAGCTATAAAATTAAATATATATGTGCTAACGTTAAGAATGTGACGTTCTTATTTTTTCAACTAAGAATTTGATATTTTGTACTTTTTAATAGCCAGAATTAGGCTTGATGGGAGGCATACTTGATACTTGTATTGTTATCTCTACTAGCTATTAATATTATCATCAACTATCATTATGGGTAGAGTAAGCCATGATTTACAATAATATATGAGTGAAAAATTAAAGCAATGCTAGTGTTTCTACTTGATTCTCAAGACGTTAGTTCTAAGACTTGTTTGTATTATGATGTGCATTATTATTATGATTGTTATATTACGATTTAGGAAACATTATTATTATTATATTGCGTGTTGCCGCCAGTGAGTGGTCGACTATATAACAGACACTTAATTAATCATTATTATTTCACTATGGACTCGTAGAGATATGCAAATCTCGAGGCCTGATTGGCCTGTGATAAGCTGGTATCACCAATGTTACCGTTATCCAATAGTGCCCTTAATTACCGTTATGTTTTCGTTTTTGTAATTATCGTATACTTTACCTGCATAGTATTTGTATGGTGTATATGCATAAGCCTGAAATGAACATTTCTAGAATGCTGGCTGCATGAATGATGTTGCCTGCAATATTGATATATTATATGATGTTATGAGTGTCTAGAAAAGATTAGGAAAAGACAAAAGGCATTTGCTATTTTCCCCGAAAATCATGATATGCTCATTATTATTATTTTTTCTGATGATATGTTCACTTTTATTTAAAACTAATTGAGTCTATATTATTGATTGCAAAAGGTATTGTTATAACTTCTTAAATAAAAGAATATTGTAGATACAAGATGCCACCTAAAGTCAACACCCGTTCAAAGAACCGCTCCAGGCCTACCGAGAAAGACCCGGAGCCTCAGCGTCCGGTCATGCTCGAGTTTGGAGCAAAGACCAATTTCCATCAGTGGAAGGAGAATATGCGCACCCAAATCGCTATGGAGTTCGGCGGTATGGTCAGCATCATAGACACCGGAGAACTGTTCGAACCAGTAGAGATTAACTTTGACGACTACAATGCAGACACCGACCCACACGGATTAGTGCTGCATGATCTGAAAGTCAGGTCAGCAACCGGCTGAGGACCTTTCATAAGCTTATAGAGCAAATGCCGAAATGTCATGCACTCATGTGGAAGCACATGTCCGAAGAGTCAGTCGAGGCCGTACTGCGCCACGATGACTACGTCGAAGAAAAGCATCGGAACGATCCTCTCTAGCTCTACTTGAGCATTCGCGCCACCCATCCAGTAGGCGGTGGTGCACTAGATTCTGCAAGTCGTCGTGCCAAGTCGAGGCAGGTGTATAAGTCAACTGTTTAAGGACCTTTTGAAGGTATAGTGGGTTACAAGAGAAGATTCACATTCAACCACGAAGCCTATCTGGCAGCCGCGAACGTGCCGTCAAATGCGGCCAATGTTGTGATGGATTTCTGCAGTGGCCTGGACGGCCCTCGATAGGCCAAGTTCGAATA
>JACKZZ010010668.1_pt1 | contig 14517 bp, 13 predicted proteins | sample 8027871 | NCBI WGS metagenome assembly JACKZZ01 (sample SAMN15724774, study PRJNA655200) | protist metagenome | isolation source: fluorescence activated cell sorting (FACS) single amplified genomes of... | place: USA: West Boothbay Harbor, Gulf of Maine | collected 2000-07-19
TTCTTAGAAAACATTTTAAAAAAATATTTGTTTCATTTAAAAAATTCAGATTATAAAAATACTATTGAATATCAAACATTTTTTCATACTAAACCTCCATTTGACATTCATTTTTGTGATGGAAATTTTGAATATGTAGTTTCCGAATGGGATAATGATGTTACATATTTTAAATATAGATATCAATTTATGTCACAAACATGTTTTAATGAAACAATTAAATATTTGAAATCTTTAGTCGTTTAGCTTTTTTTATTTTTCCCGAGTTTAGTTTACTAACCAGGTCCATATTTTGTACCGTCTAGTCTAATTTTGTTTTTTTTTCAAGGTCAATAAAATAGTTTTTCTTTTCTAAGGTCAAAATTTAGATATATATGATATTTAAACAATGATGGAGATCATGATAGTTAGTTTTCATTGTAGTGAAGTGAACTTTTTACTCAAAAAGTCTCCAGAACAAGTTACATATACGATGTTCTTCACCTAATTATCCCTTTAAAGTCTCCAAGTTTGCTTTGATGCTTTGATATGGTCTGGATTAACTACTATTTCTTTATAGTTTGAAACAGCTTCCATTGTTTCAATCAATGCTGTGGTTGTACCAGGACTTTTCTCTTCGTGAACATCTTTAAAATGAGCAGCAATGTTATATTTCCAAATAGTACAATTACATTCCTCATGAAAACAACTCATAGGAGCATTAGTACAAGGATCTGTCTTGCTATACTTCATCAGATTTAAGTATCCCTTTCCAATGTGGTTAAATTTTCCAGCATTACACTGTGTTACTATTTTATATTTATAGTTCTTATTCTTGAACTTAGGTAAACCATAAATATGCATCAAATCAACATCATCTACATTATTTTTATTAGACGTAAGAGTCACTCGACATCTATCACTTTCTTCATTTCCACAAAATCCACAATATGATTTAGACGAAGAAGATGTTACATTAGAAACAGTATCATTTACATTCAATAGATGCATAGCAAGGTGTGATCTAAATTTCACTAGTGGTACTTGTGAAGCGCAATGAGAACATTTGATCAAACCAGGAGCACATTCGTTAACCCCTGTACCTCCAATACGTTTTAATAATTCCTGGTGTTTAACGGTAAAAGTTTTTGAGATATCTACTTTCAAATAATCAGAATGTTTGTTTTTATCATACTTCCCGCTCAAAATTGATTCCAAATTGATCACAGGAGTTATGTACTTCAAATGAGTTTCATCTAACACCATATACAATTTTACCCATCCATACAAGAATTATCATCACTTGATTCAACAAGATCAGATATTAACTCTTGATCAATACCATCGGAAGTTGTAGAAATATTTACACTGTTGTTTTCATCCTCTTTAAAATTCAGGAATTATTAAAAAATTGAATTCCATAAAAATTAATATCACTTACACTAATAGTATTATTTATAGTATCGCTAATATTAGTGACACAGTATGTGGTATACAAATGCGGTTTATAGGTTCATGTCTAGAGTTTTTCCTATGATTTCTACATAAATATTAACAAATTAATCTTTGTAATTAACTGGTTATTACGGCTCAAAATACAAAATTTCCAAGAATGAATATATTTTTTTGCTAGCCAGCCAGCCAGCCAGCCAGCCAGTGTCTAGCCAGAAATTTCTACATAAATATTTCTGGTGTTTTTTTTAATCAAATATTAACAAATTAATCTTTGTAATTAACTGGTTATTACGGCTCAAAATACAAAATTTCCAAGAATGAATAATGAAGGATTAAATGTGACCAATGATAGCATCGCTGAGGCTTTAGATTCAACTAAAAAAAAGACTGTAGGAGAAATACAACGAAATGTGACCAATGATTCCATCGATGTGGCTTTAGATACATCTAAAAAAGAGACTGTAGGAGAAATACAACGAAAAAATGTGGAATCATTGAAAAAAGAGAAAATGGATCTTAATATTGCTTTAGCACAGAGTAAAGCAAATGTAGAAATATTACAAGCACAGGTAGTGTTATTCTGACAATGTGAAATCAGTTTACTAAAAATAGAAATTCGATCAAGATAAAATAAACTATATTTATATAACTGAACTGTTCTAGTTGATGAAGTATCCCAATAGCTTATTTTATGCTTTTATTCATATATTATTGATATTATTCTGTATGGAATAACAGGTAAAAATAGCACAAGCACAGGTAGAAACAGTACATGCAAAACTTGAATGGAAGCAGAATGTAATTGAATTAAATGACGAGATGTTTAGAATACAAGAAGAATCAATTAAAGAGATGCATACAGAAATAAAATCATTAATAGAAATAATTGCATCTAATGGAAGAGTCGGAATATCGACTATAAATAATGGATTATCAGATACTATTGTAACTACTACAGCAACACCGTTAGCTATCACAAGTGGTAATGTTTCTAATGACAATAATAATATTGATGTAGTATCACATCAAGACCCCTTTTTTTTTGACTATCCACGCGAAAAATTAGATTGTCCACAAAACGGCATTGAAGGTTTCAAAAAGGGTGATCATGTATCAATTTGGCACGATAATTCAAAAAATTGGTATGATGGTGAAATTACTAAAATCAAGGAAAAAGATGATAAAAAAAATATGACTTGTAAATTATTTTTCAATAAAGAAAATTATGGAACGTATGCTACAAAAGAAAATTATGGTAAAACTTGGGTTCATATTCCATTTGATCATAATAAATGGAAGGGTGGTATAAAATATAATTACTATTATGATTATCCACGTACCAAATTAGATTGTCCAGAAAACGGTATGGAAGGTTTAAATGTGGGAGATCATGTATCAATTTGGTTCTATGATTTGCAAAATTGGTATGAAGGTGCCGTAATGGAAAAAATAAGTGGGGAAAAGAAAGTTATGGTAAAGTATTTTCTTGATAATGATTTACTTAATAGTTACGACACAGAAGAAAATTATGGTAAAACTTGGGTTCATATTCCATTTGATGAGAAAAAATCATTTAAAAGAAAAAATAAAAGAAAAAGATAATAATTGTGCAATTCGGTTATAAGAACCCTGAAATTAAATAATTTACTTGTAATGGTAATTTACTATTGGTAAAGTCTTCAATTAATTTATTTTTCATTGATCGATTCAAATATTCAATATATTCATTAATATTTACACTATTTGAAACAAGTATATTAGTTATGAGTTTGTTTTGCTCAAAGTTTATAAAATTATATTCACTAAATCTTTTTAAAAGATAATATATCGGTGTTTTACCTAAACTATCTTTGTATGATATTATACGTTCAATACCATATTTACTGAGTCGATGTGTCAGTGATTCCCACAAAATATTCAACATTTTTGTATCACAAAATCTTAATCCTATATGGAATACAGTACTTGTGATAGAACATCCAACGTCCATATCAAAAAAATCATGAAACAAATATAATACAGATGATGACGTAGACTGTATTATATCTAATGCTTTGGGGAGAGTTTGTTTACATTTTACTAATTCACTAAAATTTTCTAAATCAAAAAGCATTATATAAACATTAATACTAATAAATGTAATAAAACCAATAATCATTTTTTTAATCTATTATATAAATATAAAATGTCATCAAGTATAATTAATCTTAAGCATAAATCATTTAAAGCTACCTATTATGGGTATTCAATGTATAACAGATTCCGTGAAGCTATTACATACTATGGTGGAATGTACCACAATTCAGAAGCTTCCAAAGTAGATGATAAGTTATGGATTGGTAACATATCTCCATCTTGTAATAAAAAGTTTCTTAATGATAATAATATAACCCATATCGTATCAGTTCTTGCTGGATATAATCCTATCTACCCCCAAGAGTTTAATTATCTAGTAATCAATTCATTAGATTCAGTTAATGCAGATCTTGCATCTTCTTTTGATCAGTGTTTTGATTTCATTAATAACGCTGATGGAAACGTTCTCATTCATTGCATGTCTGGTAAATCAAGAAGTGTTACAGTTGGAATGATGTATTTAATTAGAAAGTATGGTTTATCGATAGATGATGCTCTAAAAAATATTAGAGAGACTATACCCAATGCAAATCCTAATCCCGGGTTCATAGAACAATTAAATGAGTATCTCGATAAGAGAAATGTTCATAATGTTAATGTTATTAATGAAAATAATGATATACATACTATTGATAACCCTGGTAAAACAAGAAGAAAAAGTAAAAAAGAGAAAAAGAGAAAAATATTATTTCAAAAAAAATCTAAAAATGAGCACAAAAAAAGAAAACGAATGGTAAAGAACCAGTTTAAATCTTATCTACGTTAGTCAACCGGTTTTTATTCTTTTTTTTATTAAGAAATGAGTTTACTCTTTTTTTATTAAGATATGGCTTTATTCTTTTTTTATTGTAAGAAATGAAATAAAAATGGCGCCGTATGACCTGAGTTAAAATATATATATATTTTTCGTAATGTTTAATTTATTATACACAATTTGTAAATCTAAATTGAAGCGTTTTATTAAGAGGAAAAAATTTAAATGATTGATTGATTGATATGGAATTATAATAATTTGCGTAGCATAAGAAGGGTAATTATCAAAATAACTATTATTATAAATAGAAACATAAATCTATTTTTTATTCTATTTATACTATTTTCTATAAGTCCCAACTTCATTCCAGATTCATCAAAAATTTCAATTAATTCAGTTGAATAGTTAATCATATATGTATTAGTATTTGATGTATTATAAGTCGAAAACACCACGTCATGTGTATTATTCATTTCAGTTAAAAAATCAGTTGTTAATAATTCATTTGCTATTGGTATATTTATAGTTCCACTATTATCTCCATCCATTTCAGTAAATATTAAACTAAATATTGAAGTATAATAATCATAAGTTTCATTTGAACTAATGTTTAAAATTTCTAGATCATCAATGATTACAAATGTCTCAACTATAGCATCATAATTACCATCATTATTTACAACTCTTCTTATTACATCAAATTCTTTGGTACCATTAATTTTAGTTACAACGCGTTGATCATTATTATCTGGAACAGTTAAATCGTTCGAAGAGTTTGTATTAATACTAGCTACTTGGAAAGTTGAAACATTTAATCCATTATCCCCAACAAATCCTATCAAGTTATTATTATGATTTAATGTTTTGTAATTATGAGATACTTTGTAATTGTTAACAGATGTTTCCGTATATTCATATTCAAAAGTATAACCCAAATTTTGGGCAAATACTTTTAAATTATTACTACTTATACTAACTACATTAGTACCACTTGTTAATATTTCATTGTGAATTTGCGTTATATCATTTTTGAAATCTGAACCTAAATTTAATAACTCTGATGTATCATCTTCAATTATAAATGTTTTTACTACAGAAACATAATTATCATACGAAATGCCATAAAGTTTTTTATTGTCAGATTGATCGATATGTACAATTTCCTCATTTATATCCGATGGTAAGGAGTATTCTACCCCATTTATATTAACTGATAAACTCCCAACAGTTTGTCCAGTTGATGATGTTAAATATCCCATAGTGATTTAATAACCTATTATATATATATATATATATATATTTAATAATTATTCAAAAAATCAAAAATAAATCAAGAATAATGACAATAATATTATAATTGAAGTTGATACAATAGTCATTGTCAATTTGTTTTCATTCAGCCAATTAAATACTTTCTGAATTATATTCTTTTCATCTTTCAAACCATTTGTAAACATAGTTTGAATTATTGGGGTTGGTATTACTAAATCAGGATAAGCATTATTTGAAAGAAATATTTTTTTATTATTGTCAATCAAATCACTGTATATTTTTAATATGTCTTTTGTCTCACCAGTGTTCACTGTGAGAAAGGATTTCAATATATCGGTTTTAAAGTTATCATTTTCAATAACATTAGCGTGTAAAGCCGCTGTAAAAAAACCATATTTATTTTTATAACTTAATCCTGTATCCGGGCATCCACTTATAGCAATAATGTTTTTTTCTTCACTTTGTGTAGTATTTCTACTTTCAGTAAATTTTTCTTGAATGATCGTATAATCTAAATCAAATATTGTTCCTCCATAACATATATCTGATACACATAATGTTTGCATATTTTTAGGTACTTTATCTATTATATATTTTCGAATTAAATCATCGGTAAAGATACCATTATGGTTCTCCTCTAGGCAAATATATGTATCATTGTTTTTAGTGATAGCGTATTTCTCTATATTCATAATTACATCATATGAAAATGATTCCAATATTGTAAAGTTATAAGCATCATAATAAATAGCAATTTTTTCAAACATCTTCATATATGGATATTTTTTAATCTTTATATCTAAATATTCTTTCCAATTAGCAAAATCTACAGCAACTAATTTTGATTTTGAATCATCATTTTTATTATATACAACCCCATCGATTGTTTTTAAGAAAAATCTCTTTTCGAAACTTTCATTTTCGACAAATTTGATCCATTCATTAACTATATCCTTGTTTGATGAATATTTATTTGGATTATAAAATGGTATTGTAGTTTCCAGGCCCTTATTTACTAAAAAGTTGTTTTTTAAGACATTATATTCATCTTGATATTCAAAACTGTACGCTGGATTTAACTTTACAGGTTTTGAGTAAAGTAAATATAATTCGTTACTTATTTGAGATTCTGTTTTATCCTTACCCCCATCCCCACTTATTTTAACACTTTCACTTTCACTATCACTTTCATTTTCACTTTCTTCATTTAGGAAATATCCATTATTTTTTAAATAGGTTAAAATCTCTTGATCATTTAATATATCTTCTTCTAAAGTTATTTTATTATATGATAAATGATATAAATCGTTGAATAATTCGTCGGAAATATCATTATTGTCACAAAATTTCTTATATTCATTCACACATTGTAATTTTAACTCATTATCATAAAATAGTTTAGATTTAGGATCTAATAAGTACACTATGTTTTCAGTGTATATTTCTTGAGTATAATCATCATCTACTATTATATTCAAATCAGCATACTTTCCCTCATCATTTATACGACCACTGTGACCTGTAAGGTAGATGAATAACTTATCACCATCTGAATAGGAATTTTCATTTTTATTCATCACATATTCTATATTATCAATAGACAAATCATACCAGTTTATGTTAAAATTATTATCCATCATAGTTTTATATGCTACCTGGTCATTTAAAGATATATTTAAACAATGTATCTCATAATTCAACCCAAGTTCTATGGATGTCTCCTTAACCTTACGTACTACATTAAAGATATCCTTCTTGGTGATCTGAACTAAATCCTTCAAACTATCACAATCAATTATTACTGCATAAAGTTTATTCATATAATCAATATATTCGATATACCATTAATAAATATTTAAAAAATAATAAAACCATTAAATATCTAACGATAAAACAATTTGTACTCACTATTTAAATCATTTTGTTTTTCCTTGTGTAAATAAACACCTATATGTGGATTTATTTTTAAGAAATATTCTATTTTATTTTTGTTTATTAGAATTTTATTGAATGTTGTGTTTGATGATATTTTACTAGGTAAATAGGTATTTGTGAATTCTACATTTGTAAACTTAGTATTATATAACTTACTACCACGTAAATCAATATTTGATAGGTCGATATCCTTAAAAGACCAATGAGATAAATCATTGTTATTTAACAAATTTTTAGATATACCAACCTTCCTATTATTCATATCATAACCATAATATTTATTTTTATTATATCTTAATTTATTTTTACCTTTAGTTTCCTTTATTGAAGATTTTAAACTTAAAAAATTACCGGTTTCATCTTCAATTTCGGTATGATGATCAGATGGTAATATTGTATACTGATCTACTAAAATATTTGACAAGTTTGTATTTGTTAAATCGCTATTACTTAAATTACATCCACGTAAATCACTGTTTGTTAAATCTACATTTGAAAAATTTATATTCGATAAATCACATCCACGTCCTACAATAGTAGTCACGTTATTATCATCAACTACTAACATTTGTTCATCGTCAAAGGTTAAGTTATGGATTTTATATTCTATATCGCTACTATATATACCCTCTACATTTGTCATACTAAATGATTCCAGTTCATAAATTCCTTTATCTGTTGTAAATATTTCCGAAAAATTACCCCCATTGATATTAACCGGTAAATTAACTTCAAATGTCCAGCTATTATGATATTGCCAATACATATTAGAACCTGTTGCAAAATTTTCAGCACTTGGTGATCTGTTGAAACCTTTAATTGTAACGGTTAATTTCGTTTCTATTGAAGATTTATACCAACCATTAACAGTAAACGATCTTCCAGGATTAATGATGCCGTATAATGCTTCATTAATATCCTCAGACATATAATATGCATCAATTGATTCATATTTCTTGTAAATATTATAATTTACATCTATGTTATTTAAGAATGCTTTGTTAATTATAAATTCTGATTCAGATGATTGGTTTTTTATAGTTACGATTTTAAATTCACTATATTGATTCGTTGATCCGTCATAATAATAATTGTCATTCGCTAATGTAATTGTCATGTTTCGATTATCTTTATAGTTATTAAAAAAAAATATACAACAAAACATTTAGTGAAGTATGTGCTGCTATGATAGCAGTTGAAAGACAAAATCCTTATTCTCCCATAGACTCCATATTAAAATCAATCATAACGCTATTTATATTATTAAATATTTTATATCAAATATGTATTTTTTTAATTAATTGAATCATATCAAATTTGTTATATTCATCATCATATATAGTTTCTATTTCATTTTTTGAATCGAATTCTTTTTTATACCCGTTTTTATAATAAAATTTGTGTAATGATGCATTTTTTCTATTTCTTTGATGCCATGCTAATATTCTATAAGTATTTATATTGTATGAATTAGAAAGATATTTTTCAACTTCGTTCAACATTTTTGATCCGTAACCCTTTCTTTGCTTTTCCAAATCAACAAATATATTGTTAATGTAACCAATATTATTTGTGTGATATAAAAATACATCACCAATCTTCGATTTACATATTTTTTGAAAAAACGATATTTTATAAGTATTATTTCCCAATTTATATATACTTGATATCATTGTTCATCCAATCAATTTAAACAATGTTAAGAAAAAAAATTTCGCGTATGCTAAAATATTTTGATTCGTCATACCATCGTGTGTAAAATACTTTAATTATCATAAACATAATTTTTGAAAAATATCAATTGAAAAGATAATATTATTATAATATATACTACAACAATTGAAAGACAAAATCTTCATACCCCTGTGGATCATAATCTGCTGTTATAACATCCCATACACCTTTTAGGTATTTCCCCTCTGGATTGTATTTGAATTTAACATAATCTTTATATTTCAATACATTATTTGAACCAACATTAATATTATCACCATAGATATCACATTGAATAATTGTAAATAAACCTTGTCCAACTGGATTTGCATTATCATTTTCATCCGTTTCGGTAAAATCGCCACTATACTGCCCACTTGTTTTTATTTTAAATGCACGCGTATTATAACTTTTTGCTATATCAATTTCGGTGTTATTTTTAATAATAGTATCCGATGTATCTTTATTTACTAAACTAAAACCATGCTTCCAAGTTGAATGGGGAAAGCATTGTAATCTAAAATTACGATACATCATACCACCATTTAAACATCTAATATTTATATATTTTTTATAATGTATTTCGGGTAATCTAAAACTACTACTATCTAATGTATATTCTATAGTTTGGTTAAATCCATTGTCTGTTGTAGGGTTAGAAAATCCCCCATGATACCTTACTACATCATCTTCTAATAATTCAAATCGATTTTGATAAGTTATTCCATTAGTAAATCCACTGTTTATAAATACAACTTTAATTTTTTTAATATCATCCACTGATTTACAATCATTTATTTTTACAATTAATTCTAAATCTTCCGTATTTGTAGTCTCGTAATTTAACCTATAAACAGATGGATCATTTGAAGATGAATATGGAGATGCTTCTGAATACGAAGATAAATCGGGATTTCCCCAAACACCATCGAATAAAATGTTTGAGTTTGTATTTGAATTTAGTTCAGATAAGTTTTCATATTTATCATTATGATTTTTATAAACAATAATCTCTTGAATACCCATTGCATGACTCGAATGAGTATAAGTATCTGTAACGCTATAGTTCTCTTTAGGTTTCCATATTTTTAATTTTACAGTTTTATCTTTTGTTTTCGTACAGGTCATATTATTACTTTTATTAATACCACCATTACCAACTACTGTAAAATGTGCATCACTGTAATTAGCAAATCCCAATAAAGCACCATCTAATTTACGTCCCCGATGCATTCCACAATATATTTTATTATCTTTAATATTATATGCTGGTGAAAGGACATCAAAATCATCCATCGTATGTGTATTATTAATGATTATTTTTTCATATTCAAATATAGCTTCATCATTCTCGGATTTATTTTGAAGTATAATTTTACTAATTCGACTTAAATCATTTATTGCTAAAGCTTTAGTTGATTTTCTAAAGTCACCCTCTGTGTTATATAGTGTTACTCTTTGTTTATCAATATTAGATGCATCCGAAAATACTAATACAACCTGATTGTTTCCAAAATTGAAATCTAAATCCAAATCGAAATAAGATCCTTTTGTAATGATTGTGTCTAAATCTCTATTGTATGGTATCATTTCAACATTTTGATTAGGAAGAACCTGAACTAATCCATATTTATCAAAAGTAATCGATGTTTGCTGTGTGATTTTTGGGACACAATTACCACCATCGCTTAATAAAGAATAACCTTCGACACAACTTTTGATTTTACAATTATTTGATTCTGGATCAAAATCAAATGTATCTACAATCGAATCCTTTTCCATATTGTTAATACATTTCAAATGTTCTTCATTAGGTACACATGTATCATCATCTTCATTTAAAACATATCCTTTATTGCATTTCATATTACACTTTGGGATAATCCAATTGTCATATTCTTTCGACCCATTTGTTACTTCTAAATCACATTTTTCTATTTCTTTATTACTTAAAAATAGATAAACTATAAGCAAAATAATTATCGCTATAATTGAAATTAATACTAACATAATATATTAAATTTGAAAAAAATTTGTATCAAATATCTATTTTTTAATTAATTGAATCGCATTCATTTCTATCTAGCTTAGTCGAGAGGCTCGAATTTTTTTTGAGAAGGTAATTAATGAAAGTAAAATGATAAATAAAGCTATACTTATAATTGTATAAGTTTTATTATAAATTAAGGATTTTTTATTTTCATCATCATTCTTTTTAATTGTTTTATTTTCATCATCATTCTTTTTAATGGTTTTATTTTCATCATCATTCTTTTTAATGGTTTTATTTTCATCGTCATTAATATTGTTCGCTAAACAGATCATTGAACATTTATTTGTTCTGGGTGTTTTTTCTTTGTGTTTGGTAAATTTTGATGTCAATATTTCACATAAAGAAGCTCCAATAAAATCACTATTACCGTAAAAGCAGTAATGATTCCTCAAGACAATAGATTTCGATTTTATTGAAAACTCTTTTCTTGAAATAATTTTGATATCATTTGTTGAATCATTTATTTGTACGTTATCTTTAATAATGTTCTTATAATTAAATAGATATTCATTTTTGATATTATTAATATCAAAATCTAAATTATATCTAATTTTTGTTTCTTTAGATAATGTTGGAAGTGTTTTTTTGTAGTATTCAAGACGTTCGTTTAAGTTTTTATTAAAACTTTCATTAGGTCGTTTCTTAATTGAATGTAGACACTTGATGAATAAATTTTTTAAAATTATATTACAATTTCCACCATTATAATATATGCAACTAATGAGATCTCCTTTATAATCAGAACGACTACCAAAATTATAAAATATATTCCCCTCTACATGAACATAACTTGTAAAACCATCTAAATATATACCAAACACCTGATTTTGTGTCATTATCATAGTATGAAAAACATTATTTCGGATAATTGAATCAGCCACACCAAAGAAATTATTTTTTGTATATGAATAAATCAAACCTAAATCCTTAAATTCTTTCATTCCATTATAAATTAAATTTTGTTCAATCACTGCATTGCTATATTTTAATAAAATCCCAGAGTGAGGAAAATTATGAATCGAATTCCTATCAATTTGTACATTGTTTCCCTTTATTTCAATAGCGGAAGAATAACATCTTATAAAAGTACCAAAATTAAAAATCTCACAATTTGTAACTCTACTATTTTCTCCTTGTAATCTTATTCCAGTCCAAGAAATATTTTTCATCACACATGAATTGATTAATAATTTTAAAGATGTACGATTTCCATACACACCGTAATAGAAATTATCTATCACACAATTTTCGATTGTAAAATTCTTTTCATTTACCAATATACAATGACTCTTTCCATTTTTTAAAATAAGATTTTTTATTTTGACATTTGAAGAATTAATTTCAATCATTTGTCTATCTAATTTTGTAATATGTATATCATTATTAGATTTGAATAAATCTTCATTTAATGCAATATATAACTTTTTAGATTTATAGTCTATATAGTACTCATTTGGATGTAATTCGGAAAAAATATTTTCAAAGAAAAAATTCGAATCATTTGAATTATTCAATAATCCATAAACTTCATTATAAACAAGTTCAATTACATTTTTTTCAATAGATTTTACTTTGTTTTTTGACCATGAAAAAAGTGCACTTCTAACCCCGTCAACCCATATATTATCCTCATCCCCCCAATTTGGTGGTATTTCATTTATTTTGAATTTTCCACCATATTCCTTAATATTTTTATCTTTATCTTCATTATTACCATTAGTAATAATATTAGTCATGATAACATTTCTCCCACGCGGCCATCTAGATTTTTTTAATTCAATAGAGTCTAAGAAAATTTTGAATTCTTCTTTTGCGTACCAAGTAAATCCCACTTTTTTAATAGATGAATAAAATTTATCATTACTTAAATCCATTTGATACACAAACTGTTTTTTTTTTCTAATTTTATTCTGGTTCTCGATAGATACCAATTTGAATCTGTTCTTATCAATTTTAATAGATCCATTAAGTATAGGAATTGTAGAATCAATACATTTACCTTCAATAGTAAGATTATGAACGTCATTAATTTTAATCGATTCATGGACCATATAATCTTGACCTGGTTCTAAAACAATACGTGGGTAGGGTATTTTTTTCTCTTTTATATAATTATATGATTCCGATATTGATCGAGATGTAAATAAAATTTTATCATTATTATCGGAATATACATAAACTTTATTATTGAAATTGTTGTGCATAATAAATATATTTGATAATATTCCCAACACCTATTACTGTTGTTGATTATAAAAGAAATATAAAAAAAGTAATTGTACATTATTAATAAATTTATATCAATTTTTTTATATTCATCATCATATACAGTTTATATTTCCTTTTTTTTGAATCGAATTCTTGTTTATACCCGTTTTTATAATAAAATTGACGTAATGATGTATTTTTTCTATTTCTTTGATGCCATGCTACTATTCTATAAGTATTTATATTGTATGTATTAGAAAGATGTTTTTCTGCTTCATTCAACATTTTTGATCCATAACCCTTTCTATAAATACCTCACCAATTTTTATATTACTTTGTTTTTGAAAATATAATATTCTTAAAGTATTATTTCTCAATTTACATATACTTGATATCATTTATTATCTAAATGTATAACAAATATTTACTATAATAGTTGAAATACAAAATCTTTATAATCATCTTGGTTGTATTCTGCTCCTTCAATTACAGCTGTCCCTTTTAGATATTTCCCATCTGGATTGTATTTGAATTTGACAAAATCTTTATATTTCAATACATTATTTGAACCAACATTAATATTATTACCATTGATATCACATTGAATAATTGTAAATAAACCTTGTCCAACTGGATTCCAATTCCCATTCTCATTCTTCTCGGTAAACTGTCCATTACTGCTTAATTTAAATGGACCCTTATTAGTAGATGTTTCTGTTATATCTATCTCGGTGTTATTTTTAATAATAGTATCCGATGTATCTTTATTTACTAAATAAAAACCATGCTTCCAAGTTGAATGGGGAAAGCATCGTAATCTAAAATTACGAAACATCATACCACCATTTAAGCATCGTATCAACATATATTTTTTATAATATATTTCCGGTACATCTAACATACTACTATCAATTGTATATTCTATAGTTTGGTTTAATCCGTTATGAATTTTTGTAAAACCATTGAAATTCCTATGATACCTTACTACATCATCTTCCAATAATTCAAATCT